>Ga0316613_10001941_pt1 | contig 13687 bp, 12 predicted proteins | sample OWC_soil_day10_C_2_FD_207647 | JGI IMG/M metagenome (GOLD analysis project Ga0316613, IMG submission 207647) | Wetland soil microbial communities from Old Woman Creek delta, Ohio, United States - OWC_soil_day10_CT_b | ecosystem: Environmental > Terrestrial > Soil > Wetlands | place: USA: Ohio...
CGAGCAGGCGTATCGCGGCGCCACGACGCTGACCTTCGGCGGCGGCGTCAACGAGATCCAGCGCGACATCATCGCGATGGCCGGTCTCGGTCTGCCCAGGAATCGGAGATAGCGGCGAATGGCGAACCCCGAACTCGAAGCCAGGCTGAAGACCTTCGTCGGGGCGGCGGCGGGGCCGCCCACGGTGGGACCCGACCTCGTGAACGAGGCGATGATCCGCCATTGGTGCGAGGCGATGGGCGACGCCAATCCCGTCTACACCGATGCGGCTGCAGCGAAGCGATCGGTGCACGGCGGGATCGTCGCACCACCCGCGATGCTGCAAGCGTGGATCCTGCGCGGCATCGAGATGGCGTCGCCGGCGAGCAAGTACACCGATGGCCAGATCGAGCTCGGCCGGCTCTTCGTGGAGGCGGGCTATTCCTCGGTGGTCGCGACCAACTGCGAGCAGGAGTACCTGCGCTATCTGCGCCCCGGCGACCGCGTCGTTGCGGAGACGATCTTCGAGGCGATCTCCGACGAGAAGGCCACCGCGCTCGGCATCGGCTACTTCATCGACACGCGCACCACGTTCCGCGACCAGAACGGCGAGAATGTGGGATGGATGAAGTTCCGCATCCTGCGCTTCCGGCCCAACATTTCGAATTCCCAAGAAAACTCCCCAAGCCCCGCGCCCACCGGCAAACCCCGCCGGCTGCGGCCGCCGCTCGGTCACGACAACAAATGGTGGTGGGACGGCATCACCGGCGGTGAACTCCGGATCCAGCGCTGCAAGTCGTGCCAGACGCTGCGCCACCCGCCGCGCCCGATGTGCGGCAAGTGCCAGTCGATCGAATGGGACTGGGCAATCTCGAAGGGCGCCGGCACGGTCTACTCGTTCGTCGTGATGCACTACCCGCCGATCCCCGGCTACGACTTTCCGCTGACGGTCGCGCTGATCGACCTCGACGAGGGCACGCGCCTCGTCGCCAACGTGGTCGGCTGCAAGCCGTCCGACGTGCACGTCGGCATGCGCGTGCAGGCGAAGATCGAGGCTGCGGACGAAGAGATGAAGCTCCCGTTCTTCTACCCCGCTGACGCAGCGGGCTCCGCAGCCGTGAAGTAGCCGCGCCATGGACTTCTCGTACAGCGACGAACAGAACGCGATTCGCGAACTCGCGCGCGCCATTCTCGACAAAGAGCTGACGCGCGATCGCTTGAAAGCGGCCGCGGCGACTGCGGACGGCATCGACGTCGCGCTCTGGAAGACGCTCGCCGAGGCGAACCTGCTCGGCGTCGCGGTCCCCGAGGCGCAGGGCGGCATGGGTCTCGGGTTGCTCGAAGTCTGCACGCTGCTCGAAGAGATCGGCCGCGCGGTGGCGCCCGTACCGGTGCTGGCGTCGCTGGTGCTCGGCGGCCTGCCGATCGCGCGCTTCGGTAGCGACGCACAGCGCACGCGTTGGCTGCGCGCGCTCGCGAGCAGCGACGCGGTCCTCAGCGCCGCGCTCGTGGACGCGGGTTCGGACGATGTCGCGCAGCCTGCGACGCGCGCTCGTCGCGACGGAGATTCGTGGCGGCTCGACGGAGCGAAGCGACTGGTTCCCGCCGCGTCTCGCGCCGCGCGTGTCCTCGTTCCCGCGGCGACAGCCGCGAAGCCCTCTTCCTCGGAGCTGGGCGTCGGCGTCTTTCTCGTCGATCCGAACGCCGTCGGCGTCACGCTCACCCCGCAGCGCACCTCCACCGGCGAACCGCTCTTCGAGATGACGTTCGCGGGAGTACGTGTTTCCAACGACGATCTACTCGGCGGCGACGCGATGAACGGCGCCGTCGCCGCGCGCTGGATCCATGACTGCGCGCTCGCGGCGCTCTGCGTGACGCAGGTCGGCGTCTCCGAGCGCGCGCTCGAGATCACCGCGGGTCACCTGAAGGAACGCGTCCAGTTCGGCGTGCCGATCGGCTCGTTCCAGAGCGTCCAGCACCGCGCGGCGGATTGCTGGATCGACTTGCAGGCGATGCGCTGGACGGCGTGGCGCGCGGCGTGCCGGCTCGCCGAAGGCGAGGACGCCACGCGCGAGACGGCCGTCGCGAAGTTCTGGGCGGCCGACGGCGGTTCGCGCATCGCGAACACCGCGCAGCACCTGCACGGCGGACTCGGCGTGGACGTGGACTACTCGATCCACCGCTATTTCTTGTGGTCGAAGGCGATCGAGTTGTCGCTCGGCGCGGCGACGCCGCAACTGGTGCGCCTCGGCCGCGATCTCGCTTCGACAGGTCCCCGGGAGTTGGTATGAAGACACTCCGCTTCGAGCAGGTGAAGGTCGGCGACGCGCTCCCCGAGCTGCCGATCCCGATCACGGTGACGCTGGTGGTCGGCGGCGCGCTCGCCTCGCGCGATTTCACGCCCGTCCACCACGACAAGGCCGCCGCGCAGGCGCAGGGCATGGCGGACGTGTTCATGAACATCCTCACCACCAACGGACTCGTCGGTCGCTATGTCACCGACTGGGCCGGCCCGGACGCCGTGGTGAAGAACGTCGCGATCAAGCTCGGCGCGCCGAACCTGCCCGGCGACACCATGAAGATGGTGGGCAGCGTGAAGAGCAAGGACGACGCGGCTGGCGAGCTGACGGTCGAGATCGCGGGCAAGAACGGCTGGGGCAATCACGTCACGGGCACGGTGCGGCTCGCGCTGCCCAAGGGAGCTGCGTGATGTCGATTGCGCTGAAGGATCAGGCCGCGATCGTCGGGATCGGGCAGACCGAGTACTCGAAGAACTCGGGTCGCTCGGAGCTGAAGCTCGCCTGTGAAGCCGTGAAGGCGGCGCTCGCCGACGCCGGCATCGCGCCGTCCGAAGTCGACGGCATGACAACCTTCACGATGGACAACAACGACGAGATCGAGGTCGCGCGCGCCGTCGGCGTTGGTGACCTCACGTTCTTTTCGCGCACGCCGTACGGCGGCGGTGCGGCGATCGGCGTGATCCAGCACGCGGTGATGGCGATCGCCACCGGCGTCGCGGAATGCGTCGTGGTGTATCGCGCCTTCAACGAGCGCTCGGGGCGCCGCTACTCGACGGGTGTTTCCGAGGCGCTCGTTACCGCCGACGCGATCCACTGGTCGTGGTACATGCCCTTCGGTTTGCTGACGCCTGCTTCGTGGGTGGCGATGTACACGCAGCGCTACATGCACGAGTACGGCTGCAAGGGCACGGATCTCGCGCAGATTGCGGTCTCGACGCGCAAGCACGCGGTGAACAACCCGGCCGCCTTCTTCCACGGCGTTCCGCTCACCGTCGAAGCGCACCAGGCGTCGAAGTGGATCGCCGAGCCGCTGCGCCTGTTCGACTGCTGCCAGGAATCGGACGGCGGCTGCGCGCAGGTGATCGTCTCCGCGAAGCGTGCGCGCGAGATGCAGGCGAAGGGCGCCGTGATCCGCGGCGTCGCGCAGGCGGCGGGCGCCGACCAGGAGAACATGACGAGCTTCTACCGCCCGAGCATTTCGTACCTGCCCGAGATGGATCTGGTGGCGAAGCAGGCCTACGCGATGGCGGGGCTACGCGCGAGCGACGTGGACGCCGCGATCCTCTACGACGCCTTCACGCCGGTGGTGATGTGGCAGCTCGAATCGTGGGGCTTCTGCGGTCGTGGCGAGGCGAAGGATTTCGTGCAGGGCGGTAACCTCGAAGTGGGCGGCGCGTTACCGTGCAACACGCACGGCGGTCAGCTCTCCGAGGCGTACATCCACGGCATGAACGGTGTGAACGAGGGCGTGCGATTGATCCGCGGCACGTCGCTCAATCAACCGGCGAAGAACGACCACGTGCTGGTGACCGCCGGAGTCGGCGTTCCGACTTCGGGGATGATTCTCGGGAAGCTTTAGGAGCCTGGTTGCCAGGCGGCCCGGGCCGAGGGCCGCCGAAACGTCCTCGGCGCGCGGGCGTCGAGGTGGAGATGGATATCGAGGGCGCCTGCGGATTGTTTCGGCGACCCTCGTCCCGGACCGCCTAGCGAGTTTGTTGAACACCGAAGGAGACTGAGAATGCGTGAAGCCGTCATCGTCGAGGCGCTGCGAACGCCGATTGCTCGGGGAAAGATGGGGCGCGGGGATCTGTCGGGGCTGCACACGGTCGAGCTGCTCGCCAAGGCGCAGTTCGCGCTGTGCGAGAAGGCGGGAATCGATCCGGCCGACGTCGAGCAGGTGATCGGCGGCTGCGTGACGCAGGCGGGCGAGCAGGCCGGCAACGTCGCGCGCAATGCGTGGCTCTCGGCCGGTAAGACCTTCAAGACCGGCGGCACCACGGTCGACGCGCAGTGCGGATCGAGCCAGCAGGCGAATCACCTGGTACGCGCGCTGGTGACGGTCGGTTCGATCGACGTCGGCATCGCGTGCGGCATCGAGATGATGAGCCACGTGGGCCTCGGCGCGAACGTGATCAACGGCCCCGGCTACTTCCAGACGCCGAACTGGCCCTGGGACCAGGCGCAGACGCAGTTCGACGCCGCCGAGCGCATCGCGAAGAACCGCGGCATCACGCGCGAAGACGTCGACCGCTTCGCACTCGCGTCGCAGCAGAAGGCGGCGCGTGCGATCGCCGAGGGTCGCTTCGATCGCGAGATCGTGCCGGTCGAGGCGCCCGTGCTCGACGACGGCGGCGCGCCCACCGGCAAGACGCGCGTGGTCACGAAGGACCAGGGCCCGCGCCCGACGACGCTCGAAGGGCTCGCCGCGCTCAAGCCGGTGCAGCCGGGCGGCATGCACACGGCGGGCAACTCGTCGCAGATCAGCGACGGCGCGGCCGGTGTGCTGTGGATGACGGCCGAGAAGGCGAAGTCGCTCGGGCTGCGTCCGCGCGCGCGCATCCTCCAGGACGTCGTGGTCGGAACCGATCCCTACTACCTGCTCGACGGCCCGATCGACGCCACGCGGGAACTGTTCCGCAAGACCGGCATGACGATGGCGGACATCGACCTCGTCGAGATCAACGAGGCGTTCGCCGCGGTGGTGCTGTCGTGGGCGAAGGTGATGGGCGCCGACATGGACAAGGTTAACGTCAATGGCGGCGCGATCGCGCTCGGCCACCCGGTCGGCGCGACCGGCGCGCGGCTGATCGTGACGGCGCTGCACGAACTCGAACGAACCGGCAAGTCGCGGGCCCTCATCACGATGTGCTGCGGCGCGGCGGTTGGGACGGGGACGATCATCGAACGCATCTGAGGGCGCTGCCGGCTCGACCGCGAGCCTCTTGATTTCCGCGCCGGCCGCTGAAAGCGGCCGCAACAACACGAGTCAGGGGACTCGGAGTTCGGTCAAGGTGACGTTGGAGGTTATCCGGATGCTCGACGGGAAAGTGGCGATCGTGACGGGCGGTGCGACAGGGCTCGGGCGTTGTCATGCGCTGGAGCTGGCGCGGCTCGGGGCGCGCGTGGTCGTGAACGACCTCGGTGTCGCGGCGGACGGCTCGGGCAAGAACGAGAGCGCTGCGCGCGCGGTGTGCGACGAGATCAAGTCGCTCGGCGGCGAAGCGGCGCCGCACTTCGGTGACGTCGCGGACTGGAACGCCTCGAAAGGGATGTTCGACACCGCGCTCTCCGCGTTCGGCGACGTCAACGTCGTGGTCTGCAACGCCGGCTTCCTGCGCGATGCGACCCTGTTCAACATGACCGAGCAGGACTTCGACGCCGTCATTCGCGTGCACCTGAAGGGCCACTTCTGCGCGCTGCGCCACGCCACCGTCCATTGGCGCGAGCGCGCCAAGGCCGGCCGACCCGTCTACGGCCGCATCATCTCGACGTCTTCCGAGTCCGCGTTCTTTGCGCCGCCCGGCCAGCCCAACTATTCGGCCGCCAAGGCCGGCATCGTCGCGCTCACGATGGGCGCTGCGCAGTTGATGCAGAAGTACGGCGTCACCGCGAACGTGATCATGCCGCGCGCGCGCACGCGCATGAACGACGCCGGCCCGCTCGCCGCGATGTTCAAGAGGCCCGAGGACGGCTTCGACACCTTCGCGCCGGAGAACGTGTCGCCGCTGGTCGGCTGGCTGGCGTCGCCGCTCGCGCACAACGTCTCGGGGCAGGTCTTCGTGATCTGGGCCAAGCAGGTGACGCTGGCTACGGCGCCGCATCTCGACACGCGCTTCGAGAGCGACGCGCGCTGGACCGTCGATTCGCTGGCCGCGACGCTCGGCCCGCACTTCGAGAAGCTCGAACCGGTAAAGGACGGCTTCACGCTCCAGCCGATGTAGCGCCGCTGCTCTACTTCGCGGACCGCTTCTGCAGCTTCGCCCACTCGTCGCGGAGCGTGACGGTGCGATTGAAGACGAGCGCGCCGGGCTTCGACTCGGGATCGACCGCGAAGTAGCCGAGCCGCTCGAACTGGAATGCGCTGCCCGGCTGCGCGTCGCGAAGGCTCGGCTCGACCCAGCACTCGCGCCGCACGCGTTCCGAGCTCGGATTCAGGAACGAGGCGAGGTCGATGCCCTTCGCCTCGGCCTCGGCCATCGGGTCCTCGACGCGGAAGAGCGTCTCGTAGAGGCGCACCTCGGCGGGGATCGCGTGGGTCGCCGAGACCCAGTGCAGCGTCGAGGCGACCTTGCGGCCATCGGGCGCGTTGCCGCCGCGCGTCGCCGGGTCCCACGTGCAGCGCAACTCGGTGATCTTGCCGCTGGCGTCCTTCACGACACCGGTGCAGGTGACGAGGCAGGCGTAGCGCAGCCGCACCTCGCGACCCGGCGCCAGCCGGAAGTACTTCTTGGGCGGGTCTTCGAGGAAGTCGTCGCGTTCGATGTAGAGAACGCGCGAGAAGGGAACCGTGCGTGTGCCCGCGCCGGGATCTTCCGGGTTGTTCACCGCTTCGAAGTCGAGCCGCTCGCCTTCCGGCAGGTTCTCGATCACCACGCGCAGCGGGTTCAGCACCGCCATCACGCGCGGCGCCGTGCGGTTCAGCTCTTCGCGCACGGCGTGCTCGAGGCGCGGCAGCTCGATCGTGATGTCGCGCTTGGTGAGACCGACGTCGCGGTTGAAGTTCCGAATGGCGGCGGGCGGAACGCCGCGGCGCCGGATCGCGGAGAGCGTCGGCATGCGCGGATCGTCCCAGCCGCGCACGTGGCCCTCCTCGACCAGCCGCTTCAGCAGGCGCTTGCTCATCACCGTGTAGGTGAGGTTCAGCCGGCCGAACTCGGTCTGGCGCGGCCGGCTCGGAACCGAACAGTTCTCGACCGTCCAGTCGTAGAGCGGGCGGTGGTCGACGAACTCCGAGGAGCACAGCGAGTGCGTGACACCCTCGATCGCGTCCGAGAGCGGATGCGCGAAGTCGTACATCGGGTAGACGCACCAGCGATCGCCGGTGCGGTGGTGCGACGCCTTCACGATCCGGTACAGCACCGGGTCGCGCAGCACGAGCACCGGCGACGCCATGTCGATCTTCGCGCGCAGCGTGCGCGCGCCCGGCTCGAATTCGCCGGCGCGCATGCGGCGGAAGAGATCGAGATTCTCCTCGCGCGAGCGATCGCGGTACGGCGACGGCCGCCCCGGCTCGTTGAGCGAGCCCTGATACAGCGGCATCTCGTCCGACGATAGATCGCAGACGAACGCGAGGCCCTTGCCGATCAGCTCCTCGGCCCAGCCGTAGAGCCGTTCGAAATGGTCCGACGCGAAGTAGAGGTGTTCGCCCCAGTCGAAGCCGAGCCAGCGCACGTCGGCCAGGATCGCATCGACGTATTCGACGTCTTCCGAAAGCGGGTTGGTGTCGTCGAAGCGCAGGTGGCAGCGACCGCCGAACTCGCGCGCCATTTCGAAGTTCAGCGTGATCGGGCGCGCGTGGCCGAGGTGCAGATAGCCGTTGGGCTCGGGCGGAAAGCGCGTGACGACCGGCCCGCTGTGCTTGCCGGCGGCGATCTCGCCCTCGATCAGCTCGCGGACGAAGTTGCCGGGTCCGCCGTAGGGTCTACTGGCGTCGCTGGGGGCGCTCATCTCTCGTCCACTCTAATGGACGCCCCGGAGAGCGTCACCCGCGAAGCTGTGCGATCGCGGCCGCGGCGAGCGCATCATCGGCGGGATCCGTCGGCACCGGGAACGTGATGCCGGTGCAGAGATCCCCGAACCACGCGCGCAGCACGTCCGCAATTTCGGCGAAGGGTGCGGCGGCTACCAGCGCATCGAGCAACGCATCCGGGATCGCAGCGCACATCTCGCCCCAGTGTCCCTCGCGCGCGAGCTGATGCAGGTGGCGTCCCACCTCTCCGAATCCGTGCACCTCGAGCGCCGGCCCGTACTGCGGCGTCGAGTAGAGGAAGCCGAGGTACTCGCGGATGCGTTCGCGCTCGGCCGCGACCGCCGCGGCGTCGCGCCCGGTTGCGACGAAGCCGCCCGCCACGATCGCGCAGGCGCCCGTTGCGCGGCCCGCGCGCTGCAAACCCTCGGCGAGCTGCGGCTGCGCGCGCTCGCGCAACACGCGCGGACTCGCCTGCGTCGGGTGCGTCACGAGCGCGTCGGCGACTTCGCCGGCGAGTCGCGTCATCGCAGGTCCCACCGCGCCGATCGCGATGCGGATCGCGGGATGCTCGATCGGCCCGGGGTCGAAGAACGGCTGCATGCGCGCGAAGCGGTACTGCTCGCTCGCGAAGTCGAGCGGCGTGCCGTCCTGCCAGCACGCCCAGATCGCACGCAGCGCGCGCACGTACTCGCGCATGCGCGGTACCGGCGCCGACCACGCGACGCCGAAGCGGCCTTCGACGTTGCCGCGCACCTGCGAGCCAAGGCCGAGTTCGAAGCGACCGCCCGAGAGCGCCGCGAGATCCCACGCCGCGTAGGCCGTCGTCATCGGCGAGCGCGGGAACGCCAGCAGCACGCTGGTCGCGACGCGCAGCGTCGTCGTGTGTTCGAGCGCGCGGAGCGACATCAAGAGCCCGTCGTGCACGGCTTCGGGAACGTGCAGTCCCGTGTAGCCGAGTCGCTCCGCGCGCTGCGCATGCGCGGAGATGCCGGCGAGCGGCATGCGTTGGTCCATCGTGGCGAAGACGTCCATGGGGCGCGGTGCCTTCAGCGCAACCCGCGCACCAGCGCGCGACCGGCGGGATCGACTTCGCGCATCGCCATCCGCGGCCCGCGCCGCGGCGGCATGCGCCCCGCGCTGAGGATCCAGCGCACGATGCGACCGCGCTGGCCGCGCCACGGCTCCAGCAACTCGAGCATGCGTGCGTCGTCGCCGCGCGCTTCGCCGGTCAGGTGGAACGCGACGATGCGGGGCAGGTGGTAGTCGCGGAGCGGCACCGCGTCGGCGTGGCCCATGCCGCGCAGCATCGCGCTGCGCGCGGTCCAGATGCCGACTCCGGGGAACGCGAGCAGGCGGCGCTCCGCAGCGTCTGCGTCCATCGCGGCGGCTTCTTCGACGCGGCTCGCGCGGCGCGCGAGTTCGTGCAGCGTTGCGCCTTGTCGCGGCAGTGCGCCGAGCGCCGGGAACGCGGCGGCCGGAATCGCGAGGATCTGCTCGGCGCCGAGTGGAAGCCACAGATCCGCGAACGGACCCGGCGCGGGCTCGGAGAAATGACGCACCAGCGCGGCGAAGGCGCGTCCCGCTTCGGCGCCGGAGACGAGCTGTTCGAGCACGAGCGGCACGAGCAGCTCGACGATGCGGTGCGTGCGCGCGAGTCGCACAGAGCGCGCGCCCGGCGGCAGCGAGTCGGGAGGCGAGTCCGCGAGGCCAAGCAGGTCGCGCGCGTGCGCGATCGCCCAGTCCGCGCCGTCGCCCCAGGCGCGCACCTCGGTGGTCGTGAAGTGCAGCGTCGCCGGACCCTCAGGCGTCCGCGTCGCCCGCACCGCCTCCCTCTCCCCAACCCGCAACGTCGGATCCCCAAACGCGCACCCGATCGCACGCAACGAGGAGAAAGTGGAGAAAGGGGACGGTCCTCGATCGTGCCTGGCTGTGGACTGGAGGGACAGACTTCGAGCAGATGTGTCCCTCGAGTCCACACCCAGGTCACTTCGAGGACCGTCCCCTTTCTCCACTAGATCACGGAGAGGAAGGACTGGACGTCGATGTGGTCGCGGGCGCCGTGGGGGCGGAGTTTTTCGAGGAGGAGGGTGCTGAGGGTCATCAGCTTGTGGTAGGTGAGCCAATTGAGAGACGGGTCGTAGTGGAGGTCGAAGCGCAGTCGCAGCGCGGCGGCGACCGTCGGCTCTGGCTTCAGGAACATGAAGAGATCCGGTCGCGCGAGGAACGGCAGGATCGTGAGCACCGGCCAGCTCGCGACGCGCGCCTTCGGCGTCGTCGCGGGGAGGTTCCCGATCGCCGTCGCGAGCCGCGTGAAGCCCGGCTCGTCCGCAGGAGCCTTCACGAACTCGAGGAGTGCACCGAAGAAGCGTTTCGCGAGCGGCGCTTCGCCGAGACCATCGCGGAGCGCGATCAACTCGAACTTGCTCAGCAGCTTCGTCGGGCCGATCAGCGCCACGGCCTGCTGGGTGATCTCCGCCACCTCGTTCGCGGCGAGCAGCTCCTCCGCGAGGCCGCCCCCCAGCGTGGCTTCGAATTGCTCGTGCGCTGCCCACCTGGGCGCACGCTGTTCAGCGTAGGCCGGATCCTCGAAACCCTTCGGGAACTGCTTCACGAACTCGCCGATCGCGTCGTCGAGGCCGATGCGTTTCGACTTGCCCTCGAACTTGCCATCGTGGAAGGCGGGCAGGCTGTCGAGTTGAGGATCGCTCTGGACCTCCGGCACGGAGAGCGGGGACTTGCCAATGGCGAGCTTGCGAAACTCCTGGTTGTCGTCCCGGAAGTGGATCAGGACGTGCTGGAGATTCACGTCGAGAACCTTGCCGAGACCGAACTTCGCGTGCTGGACGAGATCGCCCTCGTGAAAGTCGCTGATCAGATCTGCCATGGGGTCCGACTCCTCCAGGGGCTCCGCTGCGCCCTCAGTGTTTGCCGAGAATGATCGCACTGGTCGGCACGCCTGTGCCCGCCGTGACGAGCACGTGCTCGACGTCTCGTATCTGGTTCACCGCACTGCCGCGGACCTGCCGCACGCCTTCGGCGATGCCGTTCATGCCGTGAATGTAAGCCTCTCCGAGCTGGCCGCCGTGGGTATTCACCGGAAGCGCGCCACCCAGCTCGATGTTGCCGCCCTTCACGAAGTCCTTCGCCTCGCCGCGCTTGCAGAAGCCGAAGGCTTCGAGCTGCGCGAGCACGAAGGGCGTGAAGTGGTCGTAGATTACCGCGGTCTGGAAATCGCGCGGTCCGACGCCGGATTGCGCGTAGAGCTGCGACGCGACGAAACTCATTTCGGGCAGGTCGCCGATCGCGTCGCGGTAGTAGCTGGTCATCATCTGCTGGTCGGCGCTCGCGCCCTGCGCCGCGGCCCGGATCACGGCCGGCGGCTGGCGCAGGTCGCGCGCGCGCTCGGCGCTGGTGACGATCACCGCGACCGCGCCGTCGCTCTCCTGGCAGCAATCGAGCAGCCGCAGCGGACGCACGATCCAGCGCGACGCCTCATGCTCCTCGAGCGTGATCGGCTTGCGATGGAACCACGCGTTCGGGTTGGTCGCGGCGTGCCTGCGACAGGCGACCGACACGCGGCCGAAGTCCTCGGTGCTCGCGCCGTAGTCGTGCAGATAGCGCTGCGCCTGCATCGCCACCCATGAGGCCGGCGTCGCAAGACCGAAGGGGACGTACCAACCGAAGTGCGCGGTTTCGGTGGTGGCGACTTTGGCAAGCGGCGTCGTGCCGATCCCGAAGCGCTGCATCGAGCGCTCGTTCATCGCGCGATAGCAGACGACGACATCGGCCGCGCCGCTCGCCACCGCCATCGCGGCCTGCATGATCACGCCGCACGCCGCGCCGCCGCCGTAGTGGACGCGTGAGAAGAAGCGCAACGGTCCCGCACCGATCGCGCGCGCGACTTCGATCTCGGGGTTGTTGTCCATCGTGAAGGTCGCGAGGCCGTCGACGTCGCGCGGCGCTAGGCCGGCGTCGCCGAGCGCGGCCATCACCGCTTCGCACGCGAGTCGCAGCTCGCTGCGCCCGGAGTTCTTCGAGAACTCGGTCTGGCCGATCCCGGCGATCGCGGCGCGACTGGCGAAGCTCACGCGAAGTTCATCGGGACGCGGCCGACCGGAAGCGGTGGAGCACGAAGTCGTCGGCGACCTGTTCGAACTCGACTGCGACCGCCATGCCGATCGCGACCTCGTCGGGCGGCGTGCCGACCAGCCGCGACACGAGCCGCGTGCCTTCTTCGAGTTCGACCAGCACGATCACATTGGGATACTCGAACGGCGGGATCGGCGGATGGTGCGCGACCACGAAACTGTGCACCGTGCCGCGCCCCGACGCTTCAATCGCCTCCATCTCGAAGCAATGGCAGCCGGGGCACATGGGAGCCGGCGGATGCTGGAGGCGGTGGCAGCTCGTGCAGCGCTGGATCAACAGCTTGTGCTGCGCGAGTCCTTCCCAGAAGAAGCGGTTGTCGTGGGTGATGCCGGGTCGCGGGTGCTGCGCAGACATTTTCCCGCCGCTCCCCCCGAGTCGGTGGCTAGAGTAGGGCCGTGCCGGTTCCGCGGGAAGTCACGCAGGCGATTCTCGATCGACTTTCGGCAGCGACGCTGCGCCATCTGCCCGGCCAGTCGTACACGGTCGGCGACCGGCTCGAAGAGCGCGCTGCGGCGCATCCCGACAAGGCGTTCGTGCGCTTCGAGGATCGCGTCGTCGACTACGGCGCTGCCAACGTCTACGCGAATCGCGTGGCGCACGCGGCCCGCGCGCTGGGACTGCGTCGCGGCGACGTCGCGGCGCTGGTGATGGAGAACCGCCCCGAGTTCCTCGGCACCTGGATGGGGCTCGCGAAGCTGGGCGTCACGGTGGCGCTACTCAATACACACGCCCGCGGTCGCGCCTTCGAGCACGCCCTCGAGACGGCGGAGCCCCGGCTCGTCGTGATCGGCAGCGAGTGCCTGGGCGCCTTGGAAACTCTGGATGCCGCCGCCCAGCGCTGTTTCCCCTTCTACGTCACGAGCGACAGCGACGCCGCCGTGCCGCGCAGCGCCGCGATCGGCGACTGGGACGCGCTGCTCGCGCGCGCGGACACCGAGAATCCCGATCGCGAGGTACGCGCCGGCCTGCGCGCCGGCGACGATCTCTTCTTCATCTACACCTCGGGCACCACGGGGCTTCCCAAGGCCGCGCGCCTGTCGCACATGCGCTGGCTCGGCGTCGGCGACGGGATGTCCGCCGTCGCCGGCTACGGGCCCGACGACGTGATCGGCTGCGTGCTGCCGCTCTATCACGGCGCCGGCGGCATGGTGGTGATCTCGAGCGCGCTCGCGCAGGGCGCGACGGTGTGGCTGGCGCGCCGTTTCTCGGCGAGCCGATTCTGGGACGACGTGCGTCGCTACGGTGTCACCGGCTTCCAGTACGTCGGCGAGATCTGCCGTTACCTCGTGAACCAGCCCGAGCGTCCCGGCGAACGCGAGCATCGCGTGCGCGTGATGATGGGCGCCGGCATGGGGCGCGACGTATGGGAGGAGTTCGCGCGTCGCTTCGGCGTGGCGAGAATCCTCGAAGGCTGGTCGTCGACCGAGGCGAACACATCGCTGATGAACGTCGACAATCACGTCGGCTCGTGCGGGCGCATCCCGTTTCCCGAACGCCACAATGGCCGTCTGGTGCGCTACGACCTCGAACGCGACGAGCACCCGCGGGACGCGAACGGCTGCTGCATCCT
>Ga0316613_10001944_pt1 | contig 13673 bp, 10 predicted proteins | sample OWC_soil_day10_C_2_FD_207647 | JGI IMG/M metagenome (GOLD analysis project Ga0316613, IMG submission 207647) | Wetland soil microbial communities from Old Woman Creek delta, Ohio, United States - OWC_soil_day10_CT_b | ecosystem: Environmental > Terrestrial > Soil > Wetlands | place: USA: Ohio...
ATCCACGACCTCCGCGCGGATGCCGGTGATGGAATCCGAGATGTCTTCGGCCGCCATCAGCTCGGTGCGCTGCTGGTAGATGACCTTGCGCTGGTCGTTCGCGACGTCGTCGTACTCGAGCAGGTTCTTGCGCAGGTCGAAGTTGTAGGCCTCCACCTTGCGCTGGGCGCGCTCGATCTGGCGCGAGAGCATCTTGCTCTCGATCACCTCGCCTTCCTTCATGCCGGCAGTCGTGAGCCAGCGCTTGGTGCGTTCCGGATCGCCGAAGATCCGCATCAGGTTGTCTTCGAGCGACAGGTAGAAGCGGCTCGAGCCAGGGTCGCCCTGGCGGCCCGAACGGCCGCGCAGCTGGTTGTCGATGCGGCGGGACTCGTGGCGCTCGGTGCCTACGATGTGCAGTCCACCCGAGGCGACGACCTCCTCGTGTCGTTTCTGCCAGTCGGCCCGGACCTGCTGCACGGTGGCTTCGTCGGCGCCCTCGAGCTGCGCGAGTTCCGCCTTCAGGTTGCCGCCAAGCACGATGTCGGTGCCGCGACCGGCCATGTTGGTCGCAATGGTGACCGATCCGGGCTGGCCGGCCTGCGCGACGACATGCGCCTCGCGCTCGTGCTGCTTGGCGTTGAGCACCTCGTGGCCGATGCCTTCCTTCTTCAGGATGCCGGACAGCATTTCCGACGTCTCGACCGACGTTGTGCCGACCAGCACGGGCTGGCGACGCTTCACGCACTCGCGGATGTCCTCGACGATCGCGTCGAACTTGTCCTTCTGCGTCAGGTACACGAGGTCCGCGGCGTCGTCGCGGATCATGTCCTTGTGGGTCGGGATCACGACGACCTCGAGCCCGTAGATCTGCTGGAACTCGAACGCCTCGGTGTCCGCCGTGCCGGTCATGCCGGCGAGCTTCGAGTACATGCGGAAGAAGTTCTGGAACGTGATCGAGGCGACCGTCTGGTTCTCCTCGCGCACGCGCACGCCTTCCTTGGCCTCGATCGCCTGGTGCAGACCATCGGACCAGCGACGGCCAGGCATCGTGCGGCCGGTGAACTCGTCGACGATGATCACTTCGCCGTTGCGGACGATGTACTCGACGTCGCGGCCATAGAGCGCATGCGCCCGCAGTGCCGCGTTGAGGTGGTGCATCAGGCGGATGTTGGACGGGTCGTAGAGGCTCTGGCCTTCCTGCAGCAGCCCTGCCTTGAGCAGCAGGCCCTCGACGCTCTCGTGACCCTCGTCCGACAGGTGAACCTGCTTCGACTTCTCGTCCGCCCAGTAATCGCCCTCGCCTTCCTCTTCCTTCTGTGGCTTCAGCCGCGGCACCAGCTCGTTGATGCGGGCGTAGAGTTCCGTGCTCTCCTCGGCCGGACCCGAGATGATCAGCGGCGTGCGCGCCTCGTCGATCAGGATCGAGTCGACCTCGTCCACGATCGCGTAGGAAAGCGTGCGCTGCATGCGGTCTTCGATGCGGAAGGCCAGGTTGTCGCGCAGGTAGTCGAAGCCGAGTTCGTTGTTGGTGCCGTAGGTGATGTCGGCGGCGTAGGCGGCGCGCTTCTCCTCGGTGGACTGGCCCGCCTTCACGACGCCGACCGTGAGCCCGAGGAAACGGAAGATGGGGCCCATCCATTCCGCGTCGCGACTCGCGAGGTACTCGTTGACCGTGACGATGTGCGTGCCGGTGCCGGGCAGCGCATTCAGGTACGCGGCCAGCGTCGCGACCAGCGTCTTGCCTTCGCCGGTACGCATCTCGGCGATCTTGCCGTCGTGCAGCACCATGCCGCCGATGAGCTGCACGTCGAAGTGCCTGAGCCCAAGCGTGCGGCGCGAGGCCTCGCGCACCACGGCGAATGCCTCCGGCAACAGGTCGTCCACGGTCTTGCCGGCGGCGAGCTGGTCGCGGAACTGACGGGTCTTGTCGGCGAGGTCGGCGTCGGACAGGGCCTGCAGGGCCTGCTCGAACGCGTTGATCTTGCGGACAATGCCGGTGTACTGACTGACGAGCCGCTGGTTGCGGCTACCAAATAGACGGGCGAGCCAATTGGCCACGGGGGCTCCGGGAAGGGGCGCGAAGGGAAAGCCGGGGATTTTACAGGAAAGTGACTGGTGATCAGCGGTTAGCGGTTAGTGGGGACAGGATTGGCCGCCACAAGCGGCCTTCCGCACTAACCCTTAACCGCTGATCACGAACCGCTTTCTGCGCCCTTTCAGGGCGCGCCCAGGTACCGCATCGGGTTCTGCGTCTTGCCGTCCCGCTCGACCTCGAAATGCACGTGAGTGCCCGTGGACCGGCCCGTGCTGCCGATGATCGCGATCTCCTGGTTCTTGTGCACGGCCTCGCCTTCGCGCACCAGGTTGCGTGCGTTGTGTCCGTAGCGAGTCAGGTAGCCCGTCGGGTGCGTGACCTCGACGACGTTGCCGTAGCCCGACTTGTAACCGGCAAAGGACACGACGCCGGGACCGGTCGAAATGACGCGCGTGCCCGGCTCGGCGGCGAAATCGACGCCCGCGTGAAATGCGCCTCGGCCGGTGAACGGGTCAGCTCGATAGCCGAAATGCGAGGAAATCCAGCCTCCGATCACCGGCCAGCCGCCCGGCATGATGCGCTGGCTGAGCTGGCGCGTGGACATCAGGTTTTCGAGCACTGTGAGCTGACGTTCCCGGTCCGCGAGCTGCTCCTCGAGTGCATCGATCACGGCCATCAGTTCAGGTGCCCGTGCGGATCCGCCGCCCGCAACTTCGCCGCCTTCGGGACCACCGACCGGCGGAGGCTTGTCGAAGTCGAATTCACCGCGGTCCAGGTTCGCGAGATCGGTGATGCGGCGCCCGAGCGCGTCGAGCCGGATCAGGTGCGCATTCATCGTGCCGATGCGCGAGGCAATTGCATCGACCTTGCCCTGCAGCTGCCCCCGAACGACCTGGAGGTCCATCCGCTGCTCGTCGATCGCCTGCTCCAGCTTCTGGCCCTGCATCGGCCCGGCCATGAAACGGCCGAGCTGGACACCAGAGGCGAAGATCGCGGCAATCACCAGCAGCGCGCCGCCGCCGACGGCGAACAGCGTCCGAGGAGCCTTCAGGTCTACGTGGCGGACCGTTGCGGACCGGCCGGTAACGATTTTCAGATTCATCGCGGCGCTCAACCTCTTGGCGGCCGTTAAGAATGGACGCAGCTGCCCGCGAACGGGCCACGCTGCGTCACAGTTCAAGCCGGAAGGGTCGGAACGGGAGAAAACTCCCCAACCAGGCACCGCCACTTTCTTGTCGGTGCAAGGGAGGTAGACCCAGCCAGCTTTGAGGCCGCAGACTATGAACGAACCGTGCGCCGCTGGCAATTCAAAATGCAGTTTTGTAAATATTGGCTTGACAATGGTTGACCCACTCCGACCTCTCTTTTCCGGCACCCTCGCCGGCGTCGAGCGCCTGGCGAAACGGGCGGCCGAAGCCGTGACGCTCGCAACGCTGGTGCGTCAGGAATTACCGGAGCCGCTCAGGCCGCACGTCGTCGGCGCAGTGCGTCGGGACGACGATATGGTGGTGCTGGTCGATTCGGCCGCCTGGTCGGCTCGCGTCCGCTATGCCGCCCCGCGGCTCAAGGAAAGGCTGGCCGAACTCGGCGAGCCGGTGAGCGGGAAGGTGCGGGTGCGCGTGAGCGGCGCGGAGCGGAAGCAGGAAAGTGATCAATGACCAGTGATCAGCGGTTAGCAGGACAGGAGAACGGCGCGTCGCGCCTGCCTTTCCACTAACCGCTGATCACTGATCACTAGTCACTTTACTTTACGCCGTGGCCGCCGCCGCAACGTACGAAATCGGCGCATCCTGCAGCGTTTCGAACGTCACGTCTTCCCAGGCCGCGCTGTCCGCGATCAGCGTCCGGAGCAGGCGGTTGTTGAGGCCGTGGCCCGACTTGTAGCCGCTGAACTCGCCGATGAGGCTATGGCCCAGCAGGTACAGGTCCCCGATCGCATCGAGGATCTTGTGCTTCACGAACTCGTCCTCGTAACGCAGGCCGTCCTCGTTCAGGATCCGGTAGTCGTCGAGGACAATGGCATTGTCGAGGTTGCCGCCAAGCGCCAGGTTGCGCGAGCGCATGTACTCGAGATCGCGCATGAAGCCGAAGGTCCGGGCGCGGCTCACTTCGCGCAGAAAAGTGGTCGTGGAGAACTCCATCGAGGCGACCTGGGACCGGCGCTTGAATACCGGATGGTCGAACTCGATTTCGAAGTTAACCTTGAAGCCGTCGTACGGGTCGAACCGTGCCCATTTCTCGCCGTCCTCGACCTTGACGCTCTTCTTGATGCGCACGAACTTCTTCGGCGCATTCTGTTCCTCGATGCCCGCCGACTGAAGCAGGAACACGAACGGTCCCGCGCTGCCGTCCATGATCGGAACCTCGTCTGCGCTCAACTCGATGATGGCGTTGTCGATGCCAAGACCCGCCAGCGCCGAGAGAAGGTGCTCGATCGTCGAGACTTTCGCGCCATTCGCCGCGATGGTGGTGCCTAAGGTGGTCTCACCCACGTTCTCGGCTCGCGCCGGGATGTCCACCGACTCGTCAAGATCGGTGCGGCGGAACCAGATGCCGTGGTTGGCCGGCGCCGGCCGCAGCACCATCAGTACTTTCTTGCCGGTGTGCAGGCCCACGCCGGTCGCGCGGATCGAGTTCTTGAGCGTTCTCTGCTTGAGCATCGTGGGGTTGTGGCCGCGCGCACGCGTCCCCTGGGATTAAGTTAGCCGCGGATCCTACCACAGCACGGCAGAACGAGCGTAGCCTGTTGATTGAGCTAAGTTTTTAGACTCGCCGGAAATGGTCCTCCGCGGTCGACGACGGACAGTGGATCGTAGGCGGGGGCCGTGGGCAGTGGGCGCAGCTTGCCGCCTACCGCCCACCCCCTACCGCCCATTGCCCAGTGCCTGCCGCCCTCAGTCCGCCTGCCGGCGCAGGAACGCCGGTATGTCGAGGTAAGACTCACCGCCCATGTCCGGCCGCACGTCGTCACCGACGGCGCGCTGCCTGCGGCGAATGTTGGCCGGCGTCTCGTAGTCCGCGTAGTTGTCGAGCCCGCGGCGCACGTTGCGGTTGCCGGCAACGACTTCGACCTTCGGCTGCACACCCTGCGGCAGGCCGCGGACCGCCGCCGGCCGGCCGATGCCGGTCGCGACCACGGTGACGCGGATCTGGTCCGTCATCTCGGGGTCGATGACGTAACCCACGACCACCGTCGCATCTTCCGACGCGTACTGCTTGATCGTATCGCCGACGACGTGGAACTCGCTGGTGCGAAGGTCCATGCCCGCGGTGACGTTGATCAGCAGGCCGTGCGCGCCCGAGAGGTTGACGTCCTCGAGCAGCGGGCTCGAGATCGCGGCCTCGGCTGCCGCACGCGCGCGGTTCTCGCCGGAGGCAGCACCCGAGCCCATCATCGCCATGCCTGTCTCGGCCATGACCGTCTTGACGTCCGCAAAGTCGACGTTGATGAGGCCAGGCCGGGTGATCAGTTCGGCGATGCCCTGCACCGCGCCCTGCAGCACCTGGTTCGCCGACTTGAACGCATCGAGCAGCGTCGTGTCGCCGCCGAGCACGGTGAGCAGCTTCTGGTTCGGGATGGTGATCAGCGAATCGACATACTTGCCGAGCTCGCCGATGCCCTGGTCCGCGAGCGCCAGTCGCTTGTTGCCTTCCATTTCAAAGGGCTTCGTCACGACGGCTACCGTCAGGATGCCGAGTTCCTTCGCGACCTGCGCGACCACCGGCGCCGCGCCCGTGCCGGTTCCGCCGCCCATGCCGGCGGTAATGAAGATCATGTCCGAGCCGTCGACGAGTTCGACGATACGGTCGCGGTCCTCCATCGCGGCCTGCCGGCCGACCTCGGGGTCGGCGCCGGCGCCGAGGCCCTTGGTGATGTTCGAGCCGATCTGCAGGCTCGCCTTCACCTTCGAGTGCTTGAGCGCCTGTGCATCCGTGTTGATGCAGACGAAGTCGACGCCTTCGATTCCCGAGCCGACCATGTGCGTGACCGCATTGCCGCCACCGCCGCCGACGCCGACGACCTTGATGATGGCCCCCTGATTCTCCGTGTCTGCAAGTACGAACATTTTTTGCTGCTCCGATAAGAAGTGACTTGAGAAGTGACTAAGTCCCAATGATCCGTGACCAGTGAGAGCCGGAAACCCTCCGACGCTCAAGATTCAAACCGCCCTCTCCGCTGCGTTCCGCACTAACCGCTATCCGCTAACCGCTTTCCGCTTTCCCTACCCGCCGACCGCTGTCCTCAAAAATTCCCCTGGAACCACGCGCGCATCCGGTCCACGACGCTGCGCATGCCGTTCGCGACGGGCGCCGAACGGCCACGCCGCACGTAGTTCTCGCGCCCGAACAGCAGCAGGCCGACGCCCGTCGAATGGATGGGATTGCGTACCACGTCGACGAGGCCGCTCACGCCCTGCGGCAGCCCGAGCCGCACTGGCGCATGGAAGACTTCCTCCGCGAGCTCGATGACGCCTTCCATCTTCGCGCTGCCGCCGGTGAGCACGACGCCCGCCGCGATCATTTCGTCGAACCCCGAGCGGCGCAGCTCGTCCTGCACCAGCGCGAAGAGCTCCTCGTAGCGCGGCTCGACGACTTCGGCGAGCGTCTGCCGGGCAAGACGCCGCGCGGGCCGATCGCCGACGCTCGGCACCTCGATCGTCTCGTCGGGATTCGCCAGCTGCGAGAGCGCGCACGCGTAGCGGACCTTGAGTTCCTCGGCGTGGTGCGTGGGAGTTCGCAGGCTCACCGCGATGTCGTTGGTGACCTGGTCCCCGGCGATCGGGATCACGGCCGTGTGCCTGATCGCACCGCCGGAGAAGACGGCGATGTCGGTGGTGCCGCCGCCGACGTCGATCAGGCACACGCCGAGGTCCTTCTCGTCCTCGGCCAGCACCGCGTAGCTCGAGGCAAGCTGCTCGAGCACGATGTCCTCGACCTCGAGCCCGCAGCGCTGCACGCACTTGACGATGTTCTGCGCGGCGCTGTCGGCGCCGGTGACGATGTGCACCTTGGCCTCGAGGCGCACGCCGGACATGCCGATCGGCTCGCGGATGCCTTCCTGGGCGTCGATGATGAATTCCTGCGGCAGGATGTGCAGGATCTTCTGGTCGGCCGGAATCGCCACCGCCCGCGCAGCGTCGATCACGCGGTCCACGTCGCCCGGCGCGACTTCCCTGTCGCGGATGGCGACGATTCCGTGCGAATTGAGCGAGCGGACGTGGCTGCCGGCGATCCCGGCGAAGACCGAGTGGATCTCGCAGCCGGCCATCAGCTCGGCCTCCTCGACCGCCCGCTGGATGGACTGCACGGTCGAGTCGATGTTGACGACCACGCCTTTCTTCAGGCCGCGGGACGGGTGCGAACCGACGCCGACGACCTCGATGGTGCCGTCGGGGCCGAGTTCGCCGACGATCGCCACCACCTTCGAGGTGCCGATGTCGAGGCCGACGATCAGGTTGCGTTCAGGCTTTCTAGGCATCGGGTGTCGCATCCTCTTGCGGGGCGACGGCAACGGCGGAACGCGCGTTCCAGCCGACGCTGAATCCATTGGTGTAGCGCATGTCCACGTACTTGATCTCCGCGAGCCGCTTGGCCACCAGCGGACTCGCGAGCTGGATGAATCTTTCGAGGCGGTCGGTGACGGCCTGCCGTCCGAGCTTCACGACCACGCCGTTCGCCAGTTCGATCTCCCACGCGCCGCGCTCGTCGAGCCGCACGCCGGTGAGGCGCAGCCCCGACTCGACGAGCAGTCCCTGCGAGTCGAGATAGAGCTGGGCGACGGCGCGCTCGCCGCCCTCCGGACCCTGCAGCAGCGGCAGCTCCGGCGGCACGTAGCGGGCATTGCGGATGAAGAGTTCGCCGCGCGCGTTGAGCAGTCCGGACTCGTTCCAGCGCGCCGCGGCGACCTGCTCGGTGATCGCCACGCGGATCGCGTCTGGCCAGCGCCGCTGCACGACCGCACGGTCCACCCAGTCGATGCGCTCGATCCGGTCCCGGACGCGATCGAGGTTCACCGTGGCGAGGCCTCCCTTCACGACCTCGACGACCGCGCTCTCGATCTCCGGCGGCGAAACCCGTTGGAACTCACCAACGAGCAGCACGCGCTTGACCGGACGGTCGAGCGCCACCAGCAACAGCCACGCGACCGCCACGCCGCCCAACGCGATTCCCGCCGCCGTGCCGAGCGCGCGCCAGTTCAGCCGCTGCAGGGGACCCGAATCCCCGTTCGCAGGCTGGCGTCGATTGCGCTTCTTCCAGGGAAGTACCATGGGTATCCCTCAACTGCTCCGCGCCGGCATGCTGGTCTCGAGCACGCGCCAGACCAGGTCGTCGAACTCGATCCCGCGACTGCGCGCGGCTTTCGGCACGAGCGAATGGCTGGTCATCCCCGGCGCCGTGTTTACCTCCAGCAGCCACGGCCTGCCCGAGCGGTCACGCATGAAATCCACGCGCCCCCAGCCGGTGCAGTCCACGGCGAAGAACGCCGCGAGCGCGAGGCTCCCGAGCTCCTGTTCGGTCGCGCCGCTCGCACCAGGGCAGATGTACTGCGTGTCCTCGGCGACGTACTTGGCGTGGTAGTCGTAGTACTCGCCGGCGGGGACGATGCGGATCGAGGGCAACGCCTCGCAGCCAAGCACGCCGACCGTGTATTCGTCACCCTCGATCAACTGCTCGACGAGCAGCGGGCCGTGGTAACGCGCCGCGAGCTCGACGGCCGCGTCGAGGTCGGCATCCCTGAAACAGCGGGTCACGCCGACGCTCGATCCCTCGCACGCCGGCTTGACGATCACCGGCAGGCCGAGCTTGTGTGCGGCAGCAACCACGTCCTCCCCGCGCTGGAGACTCACGTAGCCGGGCGTCGGCAGGCCAAGCGAGAGCCAGACCTGCTTGGTGCGGATCTTGTCCATCGACAGCGCCGAGCCGAGGACGCCGGATCCCGTGTATGGAATGCCGAGCGCGTCGAGCAATCCCTGCACGATGCCGTCCTCGCCGCCGCCACGCTGGCCATGGAGGATGTTGAAGACCCGGTCGAAGCGAGTGCCGCCGGACCCGGTCAGCTGGCGCGCGAGCTCCTGGATTCCGTCCACCGCGCTGGCATCGACGCCACGCCGCTGCAGGGCCTCGAGCACGTTGCGGCCGGAATCGAGCGAAACCTCGCGTTCGGAAGAAGTGCCGCCCATCAGCACCGCGACGCGGCCGAATTCCCGCGGATCGGTGATGCGATGCTTCGCGTGCGTCATGCCCGGCGTCCCTCCGCGGCGAGGCCCGCGAGCGACGCGGGCAGCGCGTGCGCGGTCGCACCGATGCTGCCCGCCCCCATCGTGAGCACGACGTCGCCATCCCGCACGATGCCCGCCAGCACCTGCGGCAGCTCGTCGAGCGACTTGAGCAGCACGGGCTCGACGCGCCCACGCGAGCGAATCGCACGACACAGCGCCTTGGCGTCCGCGCCTGCGATCGGCTCCTCGCCGGCCGCATACACCTCGGCCACGACGAGCGCATCGGCCGCGCTGAGCACCTGGGCGAAATCGTCGAGCAGGTCGCGCGTGCGCGTGTAACGGTGCGGCTGGAACACGAGCACGAGGCGCCGGTCCGGCCAGCCCTGCCGAGCCGCTTCGAGCGTCGCGGCCACTTCGGTCGGATGGTGGCCGTAGTCGTCCACCAGCGTGACGCGCCCGAAGGGACCGTCCACGTCGCCAAGCAACTGCAGGCGCCGCTCGATGCCCTGGAAGCCGGCGAGCGCGCGCTGAATCGCGGCGGCGTCGATCTCGAGCTCGGTCGCGACGCTGATCGCGGCGAGCGAATTGAGCACGTTGTGCCGCCCTGGCAAGTTGAGCGTCACCGGCAGCGAAGCGTGACCGGGCCGAAGCACGTCGAAGACGGACTGCGTGCCGCGGCGCTGGACGTTGATCGCGCGAACGTCCGCGGAATCGCCGAAGCCATAGGTGAGATACGGGCGCGCGACCTGCGGGATCAGCGCCGCCGCCTCGGCATCGTCCGAGCAGATGATCGCGAGGCCGTAGAATGGCAGGTTGTGCAGGAACTCGACGAAGCTCAGCTTCAGCCTTCCGAAGTCGCCGCCGTGGGTTCCGAGGTGGTCGGCATCGACGTTGGTGACGATCGCGATCATCGGTTGAAGGTGCATGAAGGAGGCGTCGCTCTCGTCCGCTTCCGCGACGAGGTACTCGCCCGCTCCGAGTCGCGCGTTCGATGCCGCGCTCTTCAGCCGGCCTCCGATGACGAATGTCGGGTCGGCACCGCCCTCGGCGAGCACGCTCGCGACGAGGCTCGTGGTGGTCGTCTTGCCGTGCGTCCCGGCCACGGCGATCGAGTAGCGGAAACGCATCAGCTCCCCGAGCATCTCCGCTCGCTTCACGACCGGAATGCGCTGCACCAGCGCCTGGGCGACCTCCGGGTTCTCGGTGTTGATCGCGCTCGACACGACCACGACGTCCGCGCCGGCGACGTTTTCGGCCCGGTGCCCCAACATGACGCGGGCGCCGAGGCTTTCGAGACGACGCGTCGACTCGCCCGCCTTCAGGTCGGAGCCCTGCACTGCGTAGCCGAGGTTGACCAGCACTTCGGCGATGCCGCTCATGCCACTGCCGCCGATGCCGACGAAGTGGATGCAGTGGATGCGCCGCATGCGGTCCTTCACGACGCACCTCCCGCTGCGGCAACGCAGGCGTCGGCGAGGCGCTGGTCCGCGTCGGTGATCGCCGTCGCGCGGGCGGCAAGTGCCATCTGCAGCAGACGCGGCCGGCCGGACTCGAGCAGCTCGCGCAGTCGGGCCGCGAGCGACATCGGCGTCAGTTCCGACTCCGGCATCAGCACCGCGGCCCCGGCGCCGACGACGTACCGGGCGTTCTTCGTCTGGTGGTCGTCGACCGCCGCCGGGAAGGGCACCAGCACCGCCGGCACTCCTGCAGCCGCGAGCTCGGCAACGGTGAGCGCACCCGAACGACAGACTGCGAGATCGGCCCAACCGTATGCGCCAGCCATGTCGTCGATGAACGCGCGCACGTCCGCTTCGATGCCGCGGGACCTGTAGGCGGCTACCGTCTCGTCGACGCCCCGCGCTCCAGTCTGGTGCAGCACGTCCGGGCGCAGCGACTCCGGCAGCTCGGCGAGCGCCGCAGGCACCACGGCGTTCAACCGCGCCGCGCCCTGGCTGCCGCCGAACACCAGCAGGCGCGCCTTGCCCTCGCGTCCCGCATACCGTCGCTCCGGCGGTGCCACGCCGGCGATCTCCGGGCGCACCGGGTTGCCGACGCGCTCGGCCTTCAGGCCGGTACCGAAACTGCCGGGAAAGCCTTCGAGCACGCGGTCCGCGAAACGCGCGAGCACGCGATTCGTGAGTCCCGCGACCGCGTTCTGCTCGTGCACGACGAGAGGCCGGCGCAGCAGCCACGCCGCGATTCCACCCGGGCCCGAGACGAATCCGCCTGCGCCGAGAACGACACCGGGACGATGCCTGCGCACCGCACGCAGCGCCTGCACCAGCGCCACCGCCATGCGGAACGGAGCGGCGAGCAGCGTCGCGACGCCCTTGCCGCGCAGCCCGCTCACGCTCAACCACTCGACCGGGATGCCCTCCGCCGGCACCAGTCGCGCCTCGATGCCACGTCGCGTGCCGAGCCAGACGATGTCGAAGCCGCGCGCCCTCAGCACACGCGCCGTTGCGAGCGCCGGGAACACGTGACCGCCCGTTCCGCCCGCCATGATCATTGCCGTAGGGCGGATCATTCGCGGCGCGCCTCGCGGCTGACGGCGGAACGGCCCGTCATCTGCGTCTCGTGATGGATACGCAGCAGTACGCCCAGCACCCCGAGCGTCACCAGCATGCTGCTGCCGCCGTACGACAGCAGTGGCAACGTGAGCCCCTTGGTCGGCAGCAGGCCCATGTTCACGCCGATGTTCACGAATGCCTGAAGTCCGACCCAGATGCCGATCGACGCTGCGAGGTACGACTGGAACTGGAGGCCCGCGCCGGCCGCCTTGCGCGAGATGTCGAGTGCACGGCCGACGAGCAGCGCGTAAAGGCCGATGACGGCGACCACGCCGACGAAACCGAACTCTTCGGCCAGCACCGCAAAGACGAAGTCCGTGTGCGCCTCCGGGAGGTAGAAGAGCTTCTGCACGCTCGACCCGAGGCCGACCCCGAACCACTCGCCGCGCCCGATCGCGATCAGCGACTGCACGAGCTGGAAGCCGCTGTCGAACGGGTCTTCCCAGGGGTTGCGGAACGCCGTGAGGCGGCGCATGCGGTAGGACGAGGTGACGGCCAGCAATGCCATGCCGGCCACGCCGACCAGCACCGGGACGAGCAGGTGATGGAGCCGCACGCCGGCGAGGAACAGGACCGCCAGCCCCGTGGCCATCAGCACGGTCGCGGCTCCGAAGTCGGGCTCCGCGAGCAGCAGCACCGCTGCCGCGCCCAGCACGGCCACCGGCTTCATGAACCCCTTGAAGCTGGAGCACAACTCGTCGGACCGGCGCACCGCGTAGCTCGCGATATAGGTGAGCAGCATCACCCGCGCGAGCTCGGATACCTGGAAGTTCATGACGCTGAGCCGGACCCAGCGCCGGCTGCCATTGACCTCGTGGCCGAGGCCGGGCACCAGCACCAGCACCAGCAGCACGAACGCCCCGCCGAGCAGGTAGATGGAATGCCTTTCCCACACGCTGGTCGGGATCGCGATCGCCAGCAGTGCGGCCACGAGACCGAGGCCGACGAAGATCAGCTGCCGCTGGAAGTAGAAGAACGCGTTGCCGGTCTCACGCTCGGAGACGCCGATCGACGCCGAGGCCACCATGATCAGGCCCGTGAGGAGCAGCGCCCCGATCGTCCCGATCAGCCAGGGATCGAAGGCGAAGCGCCTTGGCTGGCCGGTGGAGCGCGCGTAGGACATCGTCGTCGTGGTCATGCCGCGAAGCTCCTGACGGCGGCCGCGAACTCATCGCCCCGATGCGCGTAGTCACGGAACATGTCGAGGCTGGCGCAGGCGGGCGACAGCAGCACCGTGTCCCCGTGACGGGCGGCCGCCCTGCTCGCCAGCACGGCAGCGCGCATGTCGACGGCGATCTCCGTGCTGCAGACGCCATCGAGCGAGTTCGCCAGCGCACCCGCGTCGCGGCCGATCAGCACGACGTGCCGTACCTTGCCGCGGAACGCCTCGCGCAGCGGACCGAAGTCCTGGCCCTTGCCGTCGCCGCCCGCGATCATCACCAGCGGGCCGGCCAGGCCGGACACCGCCGCGAGCGTCGCGCCCACGTTGGTTCCCTTCGAATCGTTGACGTAGCGCACGCCATTCACGTCGGCGACCCACTGCGTCCTGTGCGCGAGCCCGCCGAACGCGGCCAGCGCCTCGAGCACCGGGCCGCGGGGCAGTCCGAGCGCCTCGCACATCGCAAGCGCCGCGAGCGCGTTGGCGACGTTGTGCGTGCCCTGCAGCCGCATGCCCGAGACGGGCAGCAGCGCCTCGCCGCGGCAGCTCAGCGCCGGCTCCGGCACGTCGACGAGCGAGTAGTCCGCGCCGGCATCAACGAGGCTGAAAGAAATGACGCGCTGGCCGGCGCGAGGCATCCCGCGCACGACCGGGTCGTCGGCGTTGATCACCGCCACCTCACATCCGTCGAAAACCCGCGCCTTGGC
>Ga0316613_10001946_pt1 | contig 13671 bp, 14 predicted proteins | sample OWC_soil_day10_C_2_FD_207647 | JGI IMG/M metagenome (GOLD analysis project Ga0316613, IMG submission 207647) | Wetland soil microbial communities from Old Woman Creek delta, Ohio, United States - OWC_soil_day10_CT_b | ecosystem: Environmental > Terrestrial > Soil > Wetlands | place: USA: Ohio...
CAACTAGAGTGGCTATCAGAATCGCGCCGGCAAATTTCTGCATGCTTGTTGTCATCCGGTGGAAGTCTGAATTCATCATATCACGCAAGGTGTTTTCTTCAAGTGATTGATTTGATTTGTATTGATTGCTCTTGTCGCAGTGTGGCTGCGGGCCTATTTCAACTTGCGCACGGTTCTGATGTAAGGAGCATTTCCGGGAATGGCCTTTGCCAGTCGCGCGAGCTCCTTTGCTGCGGCGTCCTGGTTCGGATAGTCCCCGTAAATCACGCCCAGACGGTCGCGTCCACTGAGTCCCGAGCGATAGACCCGGAGCTGTTGCGCGTCGAGAGTCGCTTCCAAGTTGTCGATAAACTGCTGGACGTCGTTCAGATTGGATGCGTCGGTACTGAGCAACTGGATGAAGTAATGCGTGTCCGGTGTGCTTTTCAGCCATTCGTCCGTTGCTGCGATCCTTGTCGCCAAGGTCATTGAGGCGGGTGAGGTGGGGGAGGCGGTTGCGGGGGGCTCCGTTTGCAGCGGCAATTCGACAGGTGGGACGGGGCTTCGCGGGGCCGCTATCGCCAGCGCCGGTTCGCTTTGCGCCGAGGGCGGGGCTGGCGACTTTGCGTGCGGCGGCGAGTCGCCGCCTATCCACCAGGCGGCAAAGCCCGTCGCTGCGATGGTGGCGAGTCCTCCGATCACCCACTCGTAACGCCAGTCGTGTTCGGTCATGCGGGCGAACTGGGTGTCCTGGATGGCCGCCGTGATTTGCCGTTTGTCCACGAGATGCAGCCCGTCGGCGAAGGCGGAAAGCAGTCCTTTGTCTGCCAGGATGTTGATCCGGCGCGTCAATCCTTGCGACGCCTGACTGATGAGGCGGACGGCGTTCGGCGTGAACAGGTCCGGACCGCGATAGCCGGCAGCGCGCAGGCGGAAAATCAGATATTTGCCGATATCGTCCCTATGCAAAGGCTCCAGCGCGAAGTTGTGGGTGATGCGGTCTTTTAGCTGACGCATGTTTTTTTCGTTCAGTCGCTCGTCCAGTTCCGGCTGGCCGAAAAGAACAATATGCAGGAGCTTGTGCCGGGATGTCTCAAGGTTGGAGAGCAGGCGGATCTCTTCCAGAGTCTCGGCCGGCATGGCGTGTGCTTCGTCGATCATCACGACTACCAGGCGCCCCGAGGCGTGGAGCTCCAGCAAGTGTTCCTGGAGTGCCCGCATCATCTGGTGAGGCCGCGCATCCGGCAGTTCGATCTTCAATTCGTCGGCAATAGCCAGCAGGATGCCCTCGCGTGAAAGCGATGGCGTAGCCAGATATACCGTCTCCACGTGCTTTGGGAGCTTCTCCAGCAACATTCTGCACAGCATCGTTTTGCCGCTTCCGACTTCTCCGCTCACCTTGACGATGCCTTCATCGTGCGTGATGGCGTAGATCAGCGCTTCGAGCGTCGCACCGCGGTTCGCTCCGGAGAAGAAAAACTCGGTATGCGGGGTTATGCTGAACGGTGCTTCGCGCAGGCCGAAGTGCTCAAGGTACATTCATGTTCCCCTGGCTAAGGATTCCATTCGGTTGTATAGCGTGGTCCGGTTTATGCCGAGCAGGCGCGCGGCCTGGCTTACGTTTCCGTTTGCGAGCTGGAGCGCAGCTTCTATGAACCGGTGCTCGGTCTCTGCCAGTAATTGGTCGAGATTGAACGGTTGTCCCTGTTGCAGTTGCTCGATGGCCGATGCCAGATCAGCCTCGCCGTGTGTCGCTATGGAGGATGCTGGTGCGGGGGCGACGGCGGGGGGGTCGTCCCGGAGGTCCAGTTCAGTCTCCAGTTCTGCGTAGCTGACCGCGTGGGCTGGATATTTCGCCGTCAGCCGGATGGCGATATTGCGCAGCTCCCTCACGTTGCCCGGGAAGTGGTAGCTGTCCCACAGGCGTTGTGCGTCATCGGAGAGGGAAAAGGGAGACCGGCTGGACTGTGTGGCGTAGAGGTGGCGGAAATGCTCCAGCAAAAGGCGCTTGTCGTCGCCCATTTCTCGCAGAGGCGGAACGCTGACCGTGCATACGGAAAGGCGGTGGTACAGGTCGGCACGGAAGTTTCCCGCTTTGACTTCTTTGCGCAGATCGCGGTTCGTCGCGGCGACAACCCGGGCGCGGCTGATGCGTTCCTGCGTTTCGCCGACGCGATGGAAGGCGCCGTTTTCAAGTACCCGAAGCAGCTTGGCCTGGAGTTCGAGAGGCAGTTCGCCAATTTCGTCGAGAAATAAGGTTCCTTCGCCGGCGTCCTCAAAGTAGCCGGATTTCGCTGTGGTTGCGCCGGTGAAAGCGCCTTTTGCGAAACCAAAGAGCGTGGGTTCCACCAGCGATGGAGAGATTGCCGCGCAATTCAGGGCATAGAAGGGCTTGTTGCTTCGGCGGGTGTTGTGATGCAGGTAGCTGCTGGCGACAATTTCCTTCCCCGTGCCTGATTCGCCCTCGATCAGGACCGGGAATGGCGAGTCTGCATACTGCAGCAGTTGCAGCTTGAGTTTCTCGATGGCAGGACTGTTCCCGATCAGAGGCGGCGGGAGGGGCGCCGGAGGGCGCCTTTCGAATGCGCGATAACTCAATACGCGTTCGAGAATGCTCCTCAAATCTCCCGGGCTGCAGGGCTTGTTTACGAAGTCTGCAGCGCCGAGTGCGCGTGCGTGGCGCGCGTTTCCCGCGTCGCATTGCCCGGAGAGCACGACAATCTTGATGGACGGCGAAATGCTGAGCAGGTCCGAGATGAGGGCGAGACCTTCGTCAGGCCTGTGAGGGAACGGCGGAAGGCCGAGGTCGACCAGTGCCAGTTCGGGAACGCGCTGCAATTGGCGCAGCAACTCGATGCAGTGCGGACGGGAATGGCTACTGATGATCTCAAACGCCGACCCCAGGGAAAAAACCAGTGTATCGATAATGAGCGGATCATCGTCCACGATAAGCAGCAGAGGTTTTCCGGCAGATGGTGTCGACGACATGTCGGTCATGGGGCTCTACCTTCGGTCCGTGGGGGTGGGGCTGTGTTTCATTATTTCATAATATGGAAGAAGAGGCGGTCGTTTTCTGGCCGCGCTATTTGGCGATGTAAGCGCGTCTTTCCTTTTGTTTTTGATGAGAATTCACGAATCTTCAATTAGTCATTTTGCTTAGGGTATAATCCGCGCTTATTTTTGTCTTGGGATACCGTTGTGCCGGCGGACTGCTTGGTCAAGATCACTGACGTCAACTTTGCCTACGATGACCGTTCGATCCTCAAGGGGATCAATATGGAGATTCCTCGGGGGAAGCTTGTCGCCATCATGGGAAACTCCGGTTGCGGGAAAACGACCCTGTTGCGCCTGATCGGCGGCCAACTCAAGCCAACCAGCGGTGAGTTGCTGGTCGATGGCCAGTCAGTTCCACGGATGACGCATGATGAACTCTACGCCATGCGTCGGCGGATGGGGATGCTTTTTCAGTTCGGGGCGTTGTTCACCGATATTTCAGTGTATGACAACGTTGCCTATCTGATGCGCGAGCATACCGACCTTCCCGAGGAGCTCATCCGGGACATGGTCTTGATGAAGCTCAATGCGGTCGGGTTGCGTGGCGCCCATCATCTGATGCCCGCGGAGCTGTCAGGTGGAATGGCGCGGCGCGTTGCGCTGGCGCGGGCGATCGCGCTTGATCCGATGCTGATCATGTACGACGAGCCTTTCGCAGGCCTGGACCCGATCTCCATGGGCGTGATCGGTCAGTTGATACGCAAGCTCAATGATGCGTTGGGTGCGACAACGCTTCTGGTGACGCACGATGTCCAGGAGGCGTTGCTTATCGTTGACTACGTCTATTTTGTCTCTGACGGTCAGATCGTCGCGCAAGGGACTCCGGACGAGATTCGTGCTTCCTCCGATCCTTTCGTGCACCAGTTCGTTTTTGGCGAGGCTGATGGTCCCGTGCATTTCCACTATCCGGCAGTTCCCTTTGAACAAGAACTGATGCGGGAGGTCGCCGGTGCTTAAAGGAACATTTTGCGCTGTGCTCGAGTTGATTCGGGCCGCAGGTCACCGCATGAACAATGCCTTGCAGACACTTGGCTTTGCCACGCGTTTCTTCTTTCAGATACTGTTGTATTCGGGGCAGTCATTCCGTCGTTTCCACCTCACCATCCGCGAAATCTACTTCTGTGGTTTTCAGTCGTTGTTGATCATTGTGGTCTCAGGGTTGTTCATCGGTATGGTGCTCGGCATGCAGGGCTATGAAACCTTGCAGCGGTATGGCTCATCGGAGGCGCTTGGCGTTCTGGTGGCTTTGTCGTTGACGCGGGAACTTGGTCCTGTGGTCTCGGCCTTGCTGTTTGCTTCGCGCGCAGGGTCGTCGATTACGGCTGAAATCGGTCTGATGAAGGCAACGGAACAACTCACGGCCATGGATATGATGGCGGTTAACCCGATTGCCCGGGTTGTGGCGCCTCGTTTCTGGGGGGGCGTGATCTCCATGCCGCTGTTGGCCGCGCTTTTCTCGGCCGTCGGCGTTTTTGGCGGCTACCTGATTGGCGTTGTCCTGATTGGCGTCGATGAGGGGGCGTTCTGGTCCCAGATGCAGGGAGGCGTGGATTTCCGCTTTGATATCTGGAACGGCATCGTCAAGAGTTTTGTCTTTGGCACGGCAGTGTCGGTGATTGCCGTGTTTGAGGGGTACGACGCTGTTCCGACGGCGGAAGGCGTTTCTGGTTCGATCAAAAGAACGGTGGTTTATTCGGCGCTGGCCATTCTGGCGCTGGATCTTGTGCTGACCTCGTTCATGTTCCGGGGGGTTTGATGAGTCGCAAGTTGCTTGATCTTTGGGTTGGTTTTTTTGTCGCCGTCGGATTCGCTGCCGTGTTGTTTTTGGCGCTACGTGTCGGCAACCTTTCGTCGGCCAATTTTGCCGAAACATATCAGCTGACGGCCAAGTTTGATAACATCGGAGGCCTGAAGGTACGGGGGCCGGTAAAGAGCGCGGGAGTTGTTGTCGGGCGGGTGGTGGATATCCGTTTCGATCCGCAAAGCTACGAAGCATTGGTTGTGATGATGATCGATAGCCGATACCAGTTTCCGAAGGATACGTTTGCTTCGATCCTGACGGCGGGCTTGCTCGGCGAACAATACATCGGGCTTGATGCTGGAGGCGATGAGAAGATGTTGAAACCGGGCGATGTGTTTGCGAAAACGCAGTCGGCGGTTGTGCTGGAAAAACTGATCAGTCAGTTCATGTTTAACAAGGCATCTGAAACTCCCGAAAACAAATGAGGAAAGGGTTGTTTGTGAATAGTCCGATTGCAAAGCGCTTTTCCCTTGCCGCGGCGATTTGTATCGCTTTTGCTGGGCTGTCTGGGTGTGCGACGACAGCGAATAACCCCAAGGATCCTTTTGAAGGATTCAACCGCGCAATGTTTTCTGTGAACGAAGGTATTGATGTGGTCGTCAAGCCTGTCGCTCAGGGGTATGAGGATGTGATGCCTGGTCCTGTCAAGACAGGAGTTGGGAACTTCTTTGGCAATATCGGGGATATCTGGATCGCCGTGAACAACTTCCTGCAGGGCAAACCGTCAGATGGCGCATCAGATCTCGGACGGGTGTTCTTCAATTCCACCATCGGTGTGCTGGGTCTCTTCGATGTTGCCAGCGGGATCGGACTGGAAAAGCACGCCGAAGATTTTGGCCAGACACTCGGAGTCTGGGGGGTCGGCGATGGTCCGTATCTGTTCTGGCCGGTTATCGGGCCGCGGAATGTCCGCGATACGGCTGGTTTTGCGGTCGATGCGTATGCTGATCCTGTTGCGCACCTGGAGGATGTGTCCGCGCGCAACACACTGATGGGCGTTCGTTTCATTGATCTGCGCGCAAGTCTGTTGCCTGCTGACAAGGTGGTGGAAGAGGCCGCTTTCGACAAGTACAACTACATTCGTGACGCATATTTCCAGAATCGGCGTAGTGCCATCCATGATGGAAATCCGCCACCGCTCGAAGATTGACGTATTGCGTACACACTATCTGACTTTTGGGGATGTCTGAGAAACTATGAAGTGGCTGATCTCGTTCTTTATGGGTGTGATGCTGTCGGTATCGCCTTCTTTCGCGCAAGAGGAATCCCCCGATTCGCTGATCAAGAAGGTGACCGAGGAAGTACTCTCGATCGTCCGTCAGGACAAGGACATTCAGAGCGGAAATACGCGCAAGGCGATTGAGCTTGTTGAAGCGAAGGTGCTTCCCCACTTCAATTTTACGCGTATGACCGCCTTGGCCATGGGCAAGGATTGGAACAAGGCGAGTCCGGAGCAGAAAAAGCGGTTGTCGGAAGAGTTCAAAACCTTGCTTGTCCGGACGTATTCCAACGCTTTGACCGGCTACAAGGATCAGACTGTCCGCTACAAGCCGACAAAGATGCCCGGCGGCGACGCCGATGTCGTCGTCAAGACGGAGATTCTGCAACCTGGCGGCAAGCCGATTCAGCTTGATTATTCCGTTGAGAAGCAGCCTGAGGGCTGGAAAGTCTATGATGTGATCGTCGCGGGCGTTAGTCTTGTGACCAACTATCGCGATACGTTCAACCAGGAAGTCCGGGCGAATGGTGTCGATGGGCTTATCCAGATGTTGTCCACAAAGAACAAACAGCTAGAAGCTGGTAAGAAATAAGAAATGATCGAGAAGAGCGACAACGCGTTCAGGGTGGATGCCCCCATGTTGATTGCCAATGCGCGAACTCTGCTCCAGGCTGGGCGCGCGCTTCTGAGCGTTGAGTCGGAGAAGGAAATTGTTCTCGATCTGGAACGGATTCGAGACGTGGATTCGTCCGCGTTGGCAGTGGTTTTCGGACTGCAACGTACGGCCAGTACTCGCGGGATGAAACTGCGTATCGTCAATCCCCCAGCCAGCTTTATCAGCCTTGCTGGGTTGTACGGCGTTTCCGATTCCCTTTCCCTCGCCTGATTTCCAGGCGTCTGTCGAAGTTCTCTTCTGGATGCCATGGGCGTCGCCGTCTCAATTCAGGATGTCGTAAAGACTTTTGGCCGCCTGAGAGCGCTCGATGGTGTTGCCCTCCAGATTGAAGAAGGCGAGTTTTTTGGCCTGCTTGGACCGAATGGTGCCGGAAAAACGACGCTGATTTCGTGCTTGGCCGGCTTGGTCAGGCCCGATTCCGGACGCCTGAGCGTCATGGGGTTCGACGTCCAGAGTGCTTATCGCGATGCCCGTCGCCAACTTGGAGTGGTGCCGCAGGAATTGGTGTTCGATCCGTTTTTCACCGTTCGTGAAACGTTGCGCATTCAGTCGGGCTATTTCGGCGTACGCAAGAACGACGACTGGATCGACGAGATCCTCGATAACCTGGATTTGACGAGCAAGGCGGAAACGAACATGCGCCGCTTGTCTGGCGGCATGAAGCGAAGGGTCCTCGTGGCTCAGGCCTTGGTCCATAAGCCGCCCGTGATTGTCCTTGACGAGCCGACGGCGGGTGTGGATGTCGCGTTGCGACAAGGCTTGTGGCAGTTCATTCAGCGTCTCAACAAAGAAGGGCATACGGTAATCCTCACCACGCATTATCTGGAGGAAGCAGAAGCGCTTTGTGGTCGTATCGCCATGCTGAAGCAAGGTGTCGTTGTCGCTCTCGACACGATGCGCAACCTTCTGGGGCGGTTTTCCGGTCATACGTTGAGTGTCCGTGTGGCCCCTGTTGATGCCCTTCCCCTCGCATTTCGCCAGAGGGCAGCACGTGATGGTGATTTCTGGCATCTTCATTTGACCGGCTACGACGAGGTCGAGCCCCTGCTTGCTGCGATCCGGGTAGCGGGTTGTTCGCTCCAGGAAATGCGCCTGACAGAGGCGGATCTGGAGGACGTGTTCATTGATGTGATGCAGGGTCGCGAATCTGCAACAAGCAGCAAGGAAGGGCGATGAGCGGCCTCCGTACGCTGTTGTACAAGGAAGTGCTGCGATTCTGGAAGGTTAGTTTCCAGACGGTGGCGGCACCGGTCCTTACCGCCTTGCTTTATCTGTTGATTTTTGCCCACGTACTGGAGAGCCGCGTGGAAATCAACGGTCTTAAGTACACGGCGTTTCTCATTCCCGGCTTGGTCATGATGTCGGTGCTGCAAAATGCGTTCGCCAACAGTTCGTCGAGCCTCATTCAGGCCAAGGTGACTGGCAGCATTGTCTTTGTGCTGTTGCCACCGATCTCCTATGGCGAGTTCTTTTTGGCGTATGTCGGAGCGGCGATGCTGCGAGGGATGATGGTTGGACTCGGCGTCCTGGCCGCCACGGCGTGGTTTGCCTCGCTGCAGTTTGTCGCGCCTCTGTGGATACTGGTATTCGCCATGATTGGCGGTGGAATCATGGGCGCGCTCGGAATGGTGGCCGGCATCTGGGCGGAAAAGTTCGATCAACTGGCTGCGTTTCAGAATTTTCTGATCATGCCTCTGACCATGCTTTCCGGGGTTTTTTATTCTATCCATTCGCTGCCGGTTTTTTGGCAGCAGGTATCCCATCTGAACCCGGTCTTCTATATGATCGACGGCTTCCGTTATGGTTTTTTCGGCGTTTCTGACGTTTCGCCGACAGTCAGTCTGACTGTTTCTTTCATGTCATTCCTCTTCGTAGGGATGGCGACCCTTGTCCTGCTACGCAAGGGATACAAGCTGAGGTACTGAGTCATGATGAGTTCCGAGAAAATCCAGCAGATCATCGCGGAGGGATTGCCGTGCGAAAGCCTGCATGTCGATGGCGATGGCGAGCACTTTGAAGCCTTGGTGGTCAGTTCGCAATTCGCGGGGAAAAGCCGTGTTAAACGTCAGCAGATGATTAACGCCCTGTTGCGTACCTACTTTGATAGTGGCGAACTGCATGCGTTGTCGATGAAGACCGTCACACCGGAAGAATGGAGCGCGCTTCGTGGATAAGCTGGTGATTGAAGGAGGCCTGCCGCTCGTTGGCGAGGTGACGATTTCCGGGGCAAAGAATGCTGCACTACCGATCCTCTGCGCGGGACTCCTGTGCAGCGAGACACTGCGTCTGGCGAATATCCCGCATTTGAACGATATCTCGACGATGTTGCGTCTGATCGGACAGATGGGCGTCGTCGTTTCAATGGACGGAAACGAAGCGCTGACACTGGATAGCCGTGGCCTTGATAATCCGGTTGCGCCTTACGACATGGTCAAGACCATGCGCGCGTCGATTCTGGTCCTTGGTCCATTGCTCGCACGTTGCGGGGAGGCGAAAGTGTCCCTGCCCGGAGGGTGCGCCATCGGTGCTCGTCCTGTTGATCAGCACATCAAGGGCCTGCAGGCGATGGGCGCCGAAATCCGGGTCGAAGGCGGGTATGTTCACGCCAAGGCTACGCGACTCAAGGGCGCGCGTATCGTGACTGACATGGTGACCGTGACCGGGACCGAAAACTTGATGATGGCTGCAGTCCTGGCCGATGGAGAGACTGTCATCGAGAATGCGGCTCGCGAACCAGAGGTGGTCGACCTCGCGAATTGCCTTACGGCGATGGGGGCAAGAATTTCCGGGGCCGGAACTGATTGCATCCGCATTCAGGGCGTGGAGAGCCTCCATGGTGCGAGCTACTCGGTCATGCCGGACCGGATCGAGACGGGAACCTATCTTTGCGCAGCCGCGGCAACGCGCGGTAACGTTGAACTGAAACGCACATCGGCCTCGTTGCTGGATTCGGTCATCGACAAATTGCGCGATGCGGGTTGCGAGATCGACTGTCGCGAGGACGTCATCGCATTGAAAGCGCCGGAACGGCTCAAAGCGGTGAGTGTTCGCACCGCGCCATATCCCGCTTTCCCGACCGATATGCAAGCCCAGTTCATGGCCATCAACTGTGTGGCCGAGGGCTCGGCGGCTATTCGCGAGACGATATTCGAGAACCGTTTCATGCATGCGGTCGAACTGATACGACTCGGCGCAGACATCCGTATCGATGCCAACAATGCGCTGGTTACCGGAGTGCAGAACCTTAATGGCGCCACGGTGATGGCGACAGATCTGCGCGCATCGGCCAGCCTGGTGATCGCGGGGCTGGTAGCTCAAGGCGAAACCACGATCGAGCGCATTTACCACCTTGATCGTGGCTACGAGCGAATCGAGGAGAAGCTGTCGCGCCTCGGTGCCCGTGTCAAGCGGGTACGTTAGCCTTTCCCCTCCGGTAACAACCAACAATCGCGCCTGTTCCGGCCCGATACGCGGGGCGTATATCCTTTCGTCCCGCGTGATCTTCTCCTTGATGTGCGTATGGCGCAACACCTTGTGTGTCATTGTTATGACGCCTTGTGTTGTCGTTCGTGCATCCGGGGTGTAGACTTTTTCTCTGAAATACCGAAATAAAACAAGCAATTCAGCAAGTTATCCGTTGTTTTTGTTTTTTTACCATTCTTGGGGACATAACGATGAGAAAGCTCTGCATGACGTTTTTGGGGATGAGGCAGCTTCAAGGCGGGGTGTTTTGGTTGCTGATGGCGTTTTTTTCTCCGTATTCTTTTGCCAGTTCCGAAGCCAATCTGGTGTTGCCGAACCTCAAGGATGCTGCCTTGGCAAGTTTTCTGGGGGGAATGACCGGTTGGCAGCTTCTTGCCTACGGTCTCCTTGTGTGTATTGCTGGTCTGGTGTTTGGTGCGGTCATCTACGGGCAGGTCAAGTCCATGCCTGTGCATCGTTCGATGGCTGAGGTCAGCGAACTGATTTACGAAACCTGCAAAACCTATATGCAGACGCAGGGAAAATTCATCCTGCTGCTGGAAGTCTTTATAGGCATCATCATCATCGCCTACTTCGGATGGGTTCAGCACATGGCTGTCTCTGAAGTCGCGTTGATACTGGCGTTTTCTCTTGTTGGAATCGGAGGCTCGTTCGGGGTGGCGTGGTTCGGCATCCGCATCAACACCTTGGCCAATAGCCGGACGGCGTTTGCATCGCTGGAAGGCAAAGCCTTTCCGGTGTATTCCATTCCCATGAAGTCCGGGATATCGGTCGGAATGATGCTGATTTCCACCGAACTGCTGATCATGCTCGGGATCATGCTTTTCATCTCGCCGGAACTTGCGGGCAAGTGCTTCATCGGTTTTGCCATCGGCGAATCGCTCGGCGCCGCGGCATTGCGTATTGCGGGGGGGATCTTCACCAAGATCGCCGACATCGGCTCTGACCTCATGAAAATTGTCTTCAAGGTCAAGGAAGACGATCCGCGCAATCCAGGCGTGATCGCGGATTGCACTGGCGACAACGCTGGCGACTCGGTTGGTCCAACCGCTGACGGCTTTGAAACCTACGGTGTTACCGGCGTTGCTCTGGTCAGTTTCATCCTCCTTGCAGTTCCGGAACCCGCCGTCCAGGTTCAACTCCTCGTGTGGATTTTCGTCATGCGCGTGATGATGATCGTGGCGTCGAGTATTTCGTATATTGGCAACGAGATCGTCATGAAAGCCAAGTATGAAGACATCGGCAATTTCAATTTCGAAGCGCCGCTGACATCGCTGGTGTGGGTGACTTCCTTTGTATCGCTGATCATCACCTTCATCGTGTCCAAACTGCTGATCGGCAACATCAGCATCGGTGGCAAAGTCTATGTTGATCTCTGGTGGCAACTGTCGCTGATCATCACGTTCGGCACCTTGGCAGGGGCCATCATTCCGGAAGTCGTAAAAGTATTCACTTCGACCAACTCCAGGCACGTGCGTGAAGTGGTGACCGCGTCGCGTGAGGGCGGTGCCAGTCTGAACATCCTGTCCGGGCTGACTGCGGGGAATTTCTCCGCTTACTGGATGGGATTGGTGATCGTTGGCTTGATGACCGGCGCCTACTTGGTTTCTCAGGGGGAACTGTCCCTGGTCATCAATCCAGATCCCGCCAAGGCGGGCATCATGGCCGCAGTGTTCTCTTTCGGGTTGGTGGCTTTCGGCTTCCTGGGCATGGGACCGGTAACCATCGCTGTCGATAGCTATGGCCCGGTTACGGATAATGCTCAGTCGGTGTACGAACTGTCGACGATCGAGCAAATTCCCGGAATCGAGGCTGAGGTGAAGGACGCCTTCGGGATCGCCATCGATTTCGAGAAGGCCAAGGCGCTCCTTGAAGAGAACGATGGTTGTGGCAATACCTTCAAGGCTACGGCCAAGCCCGTGCTGATCGGCACGGCGGTTGTTGGTGCGGCGACCATGGTGTTTTCCATCATCATGCTCCTGACCAACGGGTTGGCTGTCAATGTTAGTCATCTGTCGATGCTGCATCCACCCTTCCTGCTCGGGTTGATTACCGGCGGAGCCACGATCTTCTGGTTCTCCGGGGCGTCCACGCAGGCTGTGTCAACCGGGGCATATCGTGCGGTCGAGTTCATCAAGCACAACATGAAACTCGATGAGGGGCTGACCAAGGCGAGTGTCGAAGACAGCAAGCGGGTTGTCGCCATTTGCACGCTGTATGCGCAAAAGGGGATGTTCAATATTTTCATGGCCGTGTTTTTCGGTACGCTGGCCTGCGCGTTCATTGAGCCTTTCTTCTTTATCGGCTACCTGATCTCGTTGGCTATCGTCGGCCTCTACCAGGCGGTGTTTATGGCCAACGCCGGTGGCGCGTGGGATAACGCCAAGAAGGTCGTCGAAACCGAATTGCGTGCCAAGGGCACCGAGCTTCACGCCGCTTCCGTAGTTGGCGATACGGTGGGCGACCCGTTCAAGGATACGAGTTCGGTGGCCATGAACCCGATCATCAAGTTCACCACGCTTTTCGGGTTGCTTGCGGTGGAAATGGCCGTTGGTCTTGTCGCGCAAGGCCAGCAAGGGCTGTCCTGGGGGCTTGCCGCAGTCTTCCTTCTGCTGAACCTGGTATTCGTTTATCGCAGTTTTTACGGAATGCGCATCGAAAACTGAGCTAGTTCAGCTTTCGATCAGCATCACTATGGGCCGCCGCTTTGGCGGCCCTTCTCTTTTAGCGTTTCGTCGTTTTGCTCAGGTCGCTCATCTGGGCGTTACGGTAGAATCGTTCTTTTTTGCGCAGGAACTACGCCGTGAATGGCATCACCATTGCCCTGTCGAAGGGCCGAATTTTCGAAGAAACCTTGCCGCTTCTCGCGGAGGCCGGAATCAAACCATTGGAGAATCCGGAAACGTCGCGCAAGCTGATTATTCCGACCAATCGCGACGATGTGCGTGTCGTGATCGTCCGCGCCACCGATGCGCCAACCTACGTGCAATACGGTGCGGCGGACATCGGCGTGGCGGGGAAGGATGTGTTGATCGAGAACGGTAGCGACGGTTTGTATCAGCCGCTCGACCTCAATATTGCGAAGTGCAGCATGATGGTTGCCATTCCCGCAGGCTTCGATTACCAGAACGCCGTGCGCAAGGGGGCGCGTCTCAAGGTGGCGACGAAATACATCAACATCGCCCGTGAGCATTTCGCCGGCAAGGGGGTGCACGTTGATCTGATCAAGCTCTATGGCTCGATGGAGTTGGCACCGCTTGCCGGACTGGCGGATGCCATTGTTGATCTGGTGTCGACCGGCGGAACCCTGAAAGCCAACAACCTGGTCGCCGTCGAACACATCCTCGATATCTCTTCGCGTCTCATCGTCAATCAGGCCGCATTGAAGCTCAAGCGCGAGAAGCTGGTTCCGATCATGGATGCGATTGCCAGGGCTGTTCAGTCGTGATTGCCATCAAG
>Ga0316613_10001947_pt1 | contig 13652 bp, 10 predicted proteins | sample OWC_soil_day10_C_2_FD_207647 | JGI IMG/M metagenome (GOLD analysis project Ga0316613, IMG submission 207647) | Wetland soil microbial communities from Old Woman Creek delta, Ohio, United States - OWC_soil_day10_CT_b | ecosystem: Environmental > Terrestrial > Soil > Wetlands | place: USA: Ohio...
CCGGCCCGTGGCAGATCTCGCTCCGCAGGATGCGGAACGCGCGCTCGTCCATGCGCAGCGGCAGTGCACCGTCGGATCGCCGCCCGCCGACAGGCAGTCCCAGCAGGTCGGTGGCGAAGCGGCGCCACCCGCCGAGGTCGCTGACCTCGAGGCCCAGATACCCCCGCGCTGTGCGGCGGTGCTCATGGGCCTCTCCCGCGCTACCGGATGGCAATGGGGTTGACGATGGCCTGCACGGCACCGGTGATGCGTGCCGGCCCGAGCGTGAACAGGAATTCCCAGGCCTGGTCCTTGACCAGCTCCTCGGTGCTCATGTTCTCAAGGATGTGGATGCCATTGAGCGGAAGCAGGATCTGGTGCACCTCGAACATACCCGAGTCCTTCTCGAACGGAATCACTTCGAAGTTCGGGGTGTCGGCGCCGACCATGGCCACTCGGAGGGATGCGAGATACCGCGCACCCTCGATCCCCAGCCCCGGGCCCACGGAGCCGAAGCGGGCGTTGTCCTTGCCGAGCAGCCTGAGCCAGCCGGTATGGAACAGGACGACATCACCCTTCTCGATCGACGTGATGCCCTGGCGCTTCATGGCACCCTCGATTTCCGCGCGGTTGAACGGCGTGCCTTCCCTGACGATGTCGGTCCCGAAGTAGCCGGCCATGTCGAGCACGATTCCGCGCGTGGCGACGGCGGGCACGTTCTCGATGCCGAGCTTCGTCAGGCCGTCGGCCATGGCGAAGTCTGCTGCCCGGTTGCAGTTGAAGTAGAGGTTGTCGATGCCGACGTGACCGAAGCCGTCGATCTGCGAGCCGATGCCGTTCCAGCCGGTGACGATGTCGTCGTTGTAGGTGGTCCTGCTCGGTCCGAGCGCGGCTCCGCCGGCCTGGCCCGGCTGGAGGATCGTGAGCTTGAACCAGCGCGGCGGGTAGGCCGGCGTGTCCTTGTTCGTCTCGATGCCCAGGCGATAGGTCTTGCCCGTCGTCACCAGCTTCGCGGCGGCCAGTGTCTTGGCAGGCGTCACGTGGTTCAGGTTGCCGACCTCGTCCTGCGGTCCGAACTTCGAGGCAGTCTGGCAGGGCAGCGGCTCGGCTGCGGCAGCGCCGGCGAGGAACGCCAAGCCGACGAACGTTGAAGCGACGATCCAGGCAGAGCAATACCGTGCGGCCGTCATTGTTGTATCCCCCCGCTGGCTTGACGTTGTGCCACGACCGTAGCAGTTGGGCACCGTCGCGGCAACGCGCACTCGCCAGAGCCTGACGAGTGAATACGCAGCATCGGCGCGTCGCGCGTACGGCTGCTCTGGTCGGTGCCGGACGACGATCACCAGTGCCGCAGACCAGCCGCCCGGTTGCTGCTGATTCAGCGGCCGGCGGACCTCAGGATCGCGCGTGCCGCGTTGCGGCCGCTCGCGCCACTGATGCCGCCGCCGCCGTGCACGCCGCTGCCGCCGAGGTAGAGGCCGTCGATCGGCGTGCGGTGATCCGACCAGCCGGGAATCGGGCGCATGAACAGCAACTGGTCGAGGATCAGCTGGCCGTGGTTGAGGTCACCCTCGGCCATGCCCCAGCGCTGCTCGAGGTCGAACGGCGTGATCGAGCGGACTTCGCGGATCGACCCGCGCAGCGCGGGCGCAAAAGCAGCCAGCGCGTCGATGGCGCGTTGCTCGAGCGTAGCGCGGGCCGTGCTCCAGTCGCCGGTGCGCAGGTGGTACGAGGCGAACTGGAAGTGGATCGAGACGACCGATTCCGAGGTTGTCACCTCGAGATACGGCTGCGCCGAGATCTCGCCGTATTTCGCGGCGTCGTAGGCGCGCTCGAGGTAGCGCAACGAGGGCGCGACGACCAGCGTTCCGTCGGGCAATCCGTGGCGCCCGTCGGTGAGCAGGTGCACCTTGGCCACCGAGCCGCGCAGCTTGATGGACTGCGCGTGCCACACGAACTCCGGCGGCAGCTCGGGTGCTCCCACGAGGCCGAGCAACGTTGTGCGCGGATCGGCGGCCGAGAGCACCGCCGTCGCGGCGATCTCCTCGCCGCTCGCGAGGCGTACGCTGGTGACTTGCTGCCGGTCCACGAGGATGCGGGACACGGGCGAGGAGGTGCGTAGTTCTCCGCCGTGGGTGCGTAACGCCGTGACCAGCGCGTCGGTGATCGCGGTGCCGGTCGAGCGCGGGTGGGCGAGGCCGCCGCGGTTCAGCCAGTTGTGCATCAGCGTGTAACCCGTGCCGGCAGAGTAGGCACCGAGCGTGACGCCGTGCACGGCGAGCGCGCCGATGGCAGCTTTCACCGGCTCGGCCTCGAACCACTCGTCGGTGAACTCCTGCGCCGACATCGAGAGACTCCGCAGGACGCGGAACATGTCCTTGCGTCCGAGCCGACGCAGCCTGAGCAGCAGCGAGGCCAGCGGCCAGCCGCGCGCGACGATTTCGCAGCGATCCATGCGCGGCATCGGGGTTCGGTAGGCCGCGTCGAGAAATCCCGAAGCCGCATTCATGAACGCGACGAACTCCCCCCAGCGTGCCGCGTCGCGGGGCGAGTGCCGACGGATCGCCTCGATGGCGTCCGCGTCCGCAGCGCGGGACGAGAGCCTCAGTGTGCCGCCGTCCGGCAGCAATGCGACGTAGGCAGCGCCCGTCGAATCCGACGCCGCCAGCCCGTGTCGTGCGAGGCCCAGGTCGCTCACAATGTCCGGGCGCAGGCAACCGCCCGGATACAGCGCCGGCGCGTCGAAGCCCGCACCCAGCATTCCTGCAGCGAGCTGGCCGCCGGGCGCCGCGTTGCGCTCGAGCACCAGCACCCTGCGGCCGACCCTCGCGAGGTACACGGCTGCCACGAGCCCGTTGTGCCCGGCGCCGACGACTATCACGTCGTACTTCGCCGCCGCGCTCATCGCCAGTCCTTCAGGATCTCGGTGGCGGCGAGCTTGCCGGCCGCGCCCATCACGCCGCCGCCCGGATGGGCGCCCGAAGCGCCGAAGTAATAGCCCGGCAGCGGCGTGCGGAAGTCCGCCCACTGCGGCGCCGGGCGCAGGAAGAAGAGCTGATGCAGCAGCAACTCGCCGTGGAAGATGTTGCCGCCCGTGATGCCGGCGATGCGCTCGATGTCCTTCGGCGTGATCACCTGCTTGCCGATGATGGCGCGGCGAATGTTCGGCGCGTACTTCTCCAGCGTCGAAATCACCGTCTCGCCGAAGGCCTCGCGCTTCGCGTCGTCCCAGCCGCCCGCGACGTCGTAGGGCGCGTACTGCACGAAGCACGAGGCCACGTGCTGGCCCGGCGGCGCCATGTCGCGGTCGATCATCGAGGGGATGATCATGTCGATGTACGGCTGCGTCGAGAACCGGCCGTACTTGGCCTCGTCGTAGGCGCGCTCGATGTAGTCGATGCTCGGGCTGATGGAGATGGCGCCGCGGTGCAGCGGGCCTTCGCCCGGCAGGCAGGTGAACCGGGGCAGCTCGGAGAGCGCGATGTTCACCTTGCCCGAGGAGCCGCGCACACGGAAGGCGCGGATCGCCGCCGTGAACTCGTCGGGGAAGTGCTGCGAATCGACGAACTGCAGGAAGGTCCGCTTCGGATCGGCCGCGGACATCACCACGTTCGCCTCGTATTCGTCGCCGCCGGCGAGCGCCACGCCGCAGGCGCGGCCGCCGCGCACGAGCACCTTGGCCACCTCCGCCCCGGTGCGGATCTCGACGCCCAGCGCACGCGCGGCACTGGCGATCGCCGCCGTCACGCCACCTGTGCCGTTCTTGGCGAAGCCCCAGGCGCGGAACGCGCCGTCGATCTCGCCCATGTAGTGGTGCAGCAGCACGTAGGCGGTGCCCGGCGAGCGCGGGCCGAGGAAGGTACCGATGATGCCGCTCGCCGACTTCGTGCCCTTGAGTGCGTCGAACTCAAACCACTCGTCGAGCAGGTCGGCGGAGGACTGCGTGACCAGCTTGGCGATCCGGTAGATCTCCGGCTCGCCGAGGCTCGCGCCGTAGCGCCCGAGCTTCAGCAGCCCGCGCAGGTCGCGCCAGCTCATCGACGACGGGTCCGGCGGCACCAGCCCGAGCACCGGCTTGATCGCCTTGGCGGCGCGCGCCATGACGCGCGCGTACTCGTCGGCGGCCTCGGCATCGCGCGGCGAGTGCCGGTAGATCTCGCGGCGGGTGAGGTCGTGGTCGTCCCAGGCCGCCAGGTAATCACCGTTGTCGAGCGGCGTCACGGTGCTCGGCAGCGGCAGGATCTTGAGGCCGTGCTTCGGCAGTTCGAGGTCGCGGATGATCTCGGGCCGCAGCAGGCTCACCACGTAGGAGAACTCGGTGAAGCGGTAACCCGGAAAGATCTCCTCGGTGACGGCCGCGCCACCCACCACGTCGCGCCGCTCGAGCACCAGCACCTTCTTGCCGGCGCGCGCGAGATAGGCGCCGGCGATCAGGCCGTTGTGGCCCGCGCCGATGATGACCGCGTCGTAACGGGCGGCACTCATTTGCGCTTCCACTCGGGGTCGTAGAACGGCAGTGCGACCACCGTGCCCGGCGCGCAGCGGCGATGGTGCTCCACCGTAATTTCGATCTCGGCGCGCGTGCCCGGTTCGTAGTGCGGCCGCTGCAGGTGCACGAGCGCGATGTACTTCTTGAGTACCGGCGACCACGTGCTGGTCGACGCGTAGCCGACCTGCCTGCCGTCCTTCCTGACCGGCAGGCTGGCCCGCACGGCCATGGCCGGGATCTGTGGCGGCAATCCAACCGTGGCGTAGAGACGCTCGAGCCCCTCCCAGTCCACCTCGAGGCCCACCATCTTCCACGCCGGGCCTTCGCGCGCTTCGCGCTCGAGGGCGCGGCGCCCGACGAAGTAGCCCGGCTTGTCCAGGGCCACGGTCCAGCCGAGGCCCATTTCATAAGGCGTGGACTTCTGCCCGGGGATCCACGCGTGCGTGGCCGCGGTGTAGTCCACGTCGAGCATGAACAGCCCGGCCTCGACGCGGGCCATGTCCATCGCGAGGATGCCGCAGGGCGTGATGCCGTAATCATCGCCGCCGGCGATGAGCGCGTCCCAGATCGGCAGGGCGTCCGCGGCCTCCATCCAGATCTCGTAGCCGAGATCGCCCGTGTAGCCGGTGCGCGAAATCGTCACGGGCCTGCCCGCCAGCGTATTCGGCGCCATGCGGAAGAACTTGATGGCGTCCACCGGCGTCCCGCAGCAGCGGTTCAGCACGGCGCGTGACTTCGGTCCCTGCAGGCTCAGCGCCGCCATCTGGTCGGTGCGCTCGGTGACGGTCACGTCCATGCCGACGGCGTTCATCGCCAGCCAGCGCAGCGAGGGCTCGGCGGAGGTGAGGCGGAAGCTCTGCTCGCCGAGGCGCGTCACCGTGCCGTCGTCGAGCAGCTTGCCTTCATCGTCGCACCAGCCGGTGTAGTACACCTGGCCGACGGCCAGCTTCTGGATGTTGCGCGGCGTGATGCGGTCGAGCAGGCGCGCGGCGTCGGGGCCCTCGATCACGTACTTCATCAGCGGCGAGACGTCGATCAGCGCCGCGTGGTTGCGGATCGCCCAGTACTCGCGTTCGACGCCGAGGTCGTAGGAACCGACCGCGATGTAGCCCGCCCAGCGCCGCCAGTTCTGCGGCAGGCACAGGCGCGAGGCGCGCTCGTGGAACGGCGTGCGCTTCAGCTGGTGCAGGTCGGACATCGGATCAGCCGCGCTCGGCGCCCGCTTTCAGGTCGGCATACAGCAGCTGGTGGAACAGTTGCTCGCCGGCCTCGCGCCGCACCGACAGGCGGCCGGTGTCGTACGCACGCGAGCGCAGTCCGCGCTGCACGGACCTGCAGATGCCCTCGTCCTCGTCCTGGACGCGGTTGGCGATGTCGATGGAGGCGCGGTTGAAGGCGCGGGCCTCGTCGGAGACGTCGGCGAACCAGAAGTCGAAGATCACCTCGGTCTGGTTGACGCCGCGCGGGTAGACGAGGTTCGTGTCCATCACGCCCTCGTACCAGTTGAACATGAAGTTCGGGTAGAACCAGTAGTACATGGCGCGCTCGCCCTTGCGCACCGCGCCCGTCTCGGCCTCGGCGCCGCGGGCCACCATCGGGCTCGACTGCAGGCAGTGCCGCCGGCCGTTCACGATCGTGTACCTGTTGTAGTCGAGCACGCTGCCCAGCCCCTCGTGCAGGTACGGCACGTGGTAGCCGCCGTCCAGGTAGTTGTCGACGAATACCTTCCAGTTGCAGTCGAAGACGTAGTGCTTGCGGTCGAACCAGCGCAGGCTGGACAGGTTGAGGCTGCGCACCTGCTCGATCACGTCGGCACCGAGGAACTCCTCGAGCGACGGGCCCGCGGCGGCAATCCGCACGAACACCCAGTTTTCCCACACCGCAGTGGCCACAGGCACCAGGGAGTTTGCCGCCGGGTCGAAGTTGCGCACGCCCTCGAAGGCCGGCGCGGCCTTCAGCGCCCCTTCGAGCGTGTAGGTCCAGCCGTGATACGGGCAGCGCAGGCGCTTCACGCACCCTGCAGGCTCGGTCATCACTGCCGCAGCGTGGTGACGGCACACGTTGAAGAAACCACGCAGGACACCGTCGTTGCCACGCACCAGCAGCAGCGGTTCTCCGGCCAGCTCGACAGTGACGAACTGGCCGGCCTCGCGCACCTGGTCGACCCGGCACGCATACTGCCACGTGTCCGCGAACGTGGTCGCGAGTTCGAGCTCGAGGATGCGCGGATCGACGTACCACGCGGCCGGGCACGTGCTGGCCTCCTCGAGAGGCTGGCCGGGCTGGTAGCGCTCGATCACGTCCAACACGTGGTTCGTCATGATGCGTGCTTCTGACCGAGACGATCGCTCCAGCGCGGCCTTGGGCTCAGAACTCCTGGCTGAACTTCAGCCCGATGGTCAACGGCAGGGTCGGCAGGTAGTAGGGGTTCCCGCCGCAGACGCTCACCGTGCACTGCGCGTAGGTGTAAGTGCGCGCCAGCTCGTCGAACACGTTGTTGATGAACAGCGTGAGCGAGTAGTCGCCGCGGGTCACGCCGGCCGAGAGATCCACGATCGTGTATGCGTCCTGCTCGCCGAATGCCTCGCGCTCGGCGCGCGGCAGGTCGGAGTAGCTGCTGCCGTTGTAGACGAGCGCGCCCTGCAGGTAGGAGTCGTACTCGCCCACCTGGAACGAGTAGCGGGCCGTCACGTTCGCCTTGAAGTCCGGGGTGATCGGCAGGCTGTCGCCCTCGAACGCAGCCGGCGGCTCATCCGGTTTCGGCACGTAGTCCTTGGTGAGCTGCGAGTCGAGCCACGTCAGGCCGCCCGACACCAGCAGCGAGTCCGTCGCGGCCCAGGTGAGGTCCATCTCGATGCCGTCGATCTCCGCCGAACCGGCATTCTTGATCACGGTGAGGCCCGCGCCGCTCGGCGGCAGGAACGAGTACTGGATGTCGTCCCAGACCTCGTGGAAGACGGCGCCGTTCAGGCGCAGGCGGCTGCCGCCCCACATGGTCTTCCATCCCAGCTCGTAGTTCGTCAGGTAGTCCGACTTGTACGGGCCGACCGTGCCGTTGCGGTTGATGCCGCCCGGCCGGAAGCCCTCCGAGTAGGTCGCGTACACCAGCGCGTCGTCGTTGAACCGGTAGGTGAGGTTGAACTTCGGCACCGTGCCGTCCTCGTCCACCTTGTCGTCGAGGTTGGTGCAGGGCGAGCCGTTGTACTGCTTGTCCGAGAAGCAGAGTGCCTCGCCGTAGTTGCCGCTGTAGTTGTCGTTGAAGCCGAAGAAGCCCTTCAGCGAGTTCTCCGTCTTAAACCAGCGCAGGCCGGCGGTGGCGGTCAGGCTGTCGGTGATGTCGAACGACAGTTCGCCGAACAACGCCTGCTCCTTGTCCTCGCGCAGCTGGTTGGTGAGCCAGATCGTGTCTTCCCAGCCGGTGACCTCGATCGGGAAGTACTCACCCTCGGACAGGTAGCCGCCGAGTCCGTTGATCTTGTAGCGCTGGAAGATCTCGTGCTCCTGCTGCTGGTAGAACAGGCCACCGACGACGCGGAAGCGCTTGTCCTGCGGTGAGGCGAGGCGGAGCTCGTGGCTCTGGCGCGTGTAGTGGTCGGTAGCGTGGATGTACTGCGACGGGTCGAGCAGCGGCACGCCGCTGTCGTCGCCCCAGTAGGACGCGTAGCCGCAGCACTGGTCGTAGAAGAACGTGTAATCGGCGTAGTCCTGGTCCACGACGTCGTCGCGCTTCAGGTAGGCCCCGGCGTACACGACATCGAAGTTGCCGATCTTGCCCTCCACCGTGAGCGCGGCCTGCATCCAGTCGTCCTTGGAGCGCTCGGGGTAGAAGTGCGCGATTTCGAGGTCGCCGACGCCCGGGTCGTAGCTGAAGTTGCCGTTGGCTTCCTGGCTCTGCGCCATGATCTGCGGCGTGATCGTCCAGTTGTCGTTCAGGTCCACCCGCAGCGCGGCGCGCGCGCCGTAGGTGTCGACGTCGTTGTAATCGTCCTCGGCGTGCGCCGGGCTGGGCACGCAACCGGCCGTCGGCTGTTTGCTGTTGGTGATGCAGCCGCCGGACGTCGGATAGGTGCGCGTGGCCTTGACGTTGTCGATGTAGCCGGCGTCATGGCGTGCCCAGCCGACGAGGCGGATCGCCGCCCGCTCGGAGAGCGGCAGGTTGACGAAGCCCTCGGCGAGGTAGCCCATGCCGCCGTGCGACACCGAATTGACCTCGAGCCCGTAGCCGGCGTCGAAGCCGGACGCGTCGGGCTTGTTGGTGATGATGCGGATCGTGCCGGCCTGCGAGCTCGCGCCGTACAGCGTGCCCTGCGGGCCGGCGAGGGCCTCGACGCGGGCGACGTCGTAGAGGTGGACGTCGAGCGCGCCCTGGATGGTGGTAATCGGCTGCTCGTCGAGGTACATGCCGACGCTCGGCGACGGGCCCGAGTGGTTGTTGTTCTCGCCGCTCGCCACGCCGCGGAAATACGCCAGGCCGAAGCCGGGGCCGAGCGTCGTGAAGGAGACGCTGGGCAGGTACTTCACGTAGTCGTCGAACGCATTGATCTGCAGTTCCTCGAGCCGCTCCGTGCCCAGGGCCTGGATGCTCAGCGGCACCGCCTGCAGGTTCTCGACCCGCTTTTGCGCCGTGACCACGATCTCCTCGAGGCCCGCCGGGGTCTGCTGCGGTGCGGGCGGCGGCGCCTGCTGCGCCAGCGCCGCCGGCGTCGCGAGCAGGATCGGCAGGCCGGCCAGCATGCGGCCACGCAGTTGCATTGCCACGGCGTGCCGCAGCGTCCGAGTCGAGCGTCCGGTCATGGGTTCATCCCCCTGTTTGTCGTTGCCGTATTCTGGATGCGAGCTGCCCGGGAACACAAATCATGCATCAGCCGGGAAGGACGGCACGTCTGGGTAGGTGGCGAGCACCGGCCCGAGCGCCTGCTCGAGCGGCCCCAGCCAGGGCGCGTAGTGGCGCCACTGGTCCACGCCGTCGCGGTAGATGGGCGAGCGGACCTGCTCGGAGCTGGCAGTGCGGACCGCCCGCTCGTTCTCGTAGAAGCGCAGGCAGCGTGCGTCGTACTCGAGGCCGCAGTAGGCCAGCAGCCGCCGGACCTCGTCCGCAGTGTCCTCGACCATGCGCTCGTAGATCACGCGATGCACGCGGCCGGGCAGCACTGCGTCGAAGTGCGCCATCAGCCGGACGTAGTCGCGGTAGTAGCGGCCGAGGTCGTCGAGCGAGTAGGTGAATCCCTGGCCGCGCGCGAAGTGCTGCTTGAAGCCCGAGAAGCAGCAGCTCAGCGGGTGGCGACGGGCATCGATGATCCGGGCGTTCGGCAGGATCAGGTGGATGAGGCCAACGTGCGCCCAGTTGTTGGGCATCTTGTCGATGAAATACGGGGCGTCGGTCTTGCGCTGGACGCGGGTCTGCTCGAGGTAGCGCTCGCCCAGGGCCCGCAGTTCGCTGGCGCCAAGTTCAGCGAGCACCTCGGGGTAGCGCGAGGCTTCCGAGCGGCGGGTGCGCGCGCCCAGTTCCCGCACCAGGCCGAGCAGGTCGGGCAGTTCCATCGTGCCCTCGACCAGCGGGTGGCTCGCCAGGATCTGCTCGACGAGCGTGGAGCCGGCGCGCGGCAGTCCCACGATGAAGATCGGGGCCGGGGCGGGGCTGCCCGAGCCGGCGCGCTGCATGAAGAACTCGCGCGTGAACAACAGGCAGGACCGCCGCACGTGTTCGGTCGTTTCCTCGGCCGAGTACCCCAGCATGGCCCGCCGCAGCCGGTTGCCCTCGGCATATTGGGTGAAGGAGTCGGCGTACTGGCCGGCGTCCTCGAGGGCCTTGCCGAGCGCGAAGTGGAAATGCAGCCGGTCCTCGTCCGTGAGGTCGGTGCGTGCCAGCTGCTGGCGCATTGTCGCGACTTCCGCCGTCGTGAAATGGTAGGTCTTCAGGTTCGCGAGGCTCCAGAACGCCTCGCCGAGCGACGGCTGCAGCTCGATGCTGCGGCGGTATGCTTCGATGCTGCGCGGCTGCCGGCCTGCGGTCTTGAGCGCATGGCCGTAGCTCATCCACAGCTTCGCCTGGCCGGGGTAGGCCTTCAGGACCGCTTCGTACAGCTCGATGGCGCGCGCGTACTCACCGAGCCGCGCCAGGGCGGCGGCCTGCAGGCTGCGCAGGCCCGGGTTGCGGGGATCGACGGTCAGCAGGCGCTCGATTTCGCCCATTGCCTCCGCCGACCGGCCCTGCCGGTGCAGCACCACGGCGTAGTTGTGGCGCGCCGCCGTGAAGCTCGGCGCGAGTTCGAGGCAGCGTGCCAGCAGGTTCTCGGCGTCGGGCAGCCGACCAAGCCGGGCAGCGACCTCGGCGAGCATGCGGATGGCGGCAACGTCGGTCGGGTGACCCTTGAGATGGTCGCGCAGCAACGCTTCGGCTGCGGCAATGCGGCCCTCGGCGAGGGCCGCGGCCGGCGCAAGCAGTCTGGGGTCGTGCGTGGAGGCCCTGACATGGTTGGCGTACGCCGCGTCGGCACCGGCCGAGTCGCCCATGGCAGAGAGGTGATCGCCAAGCCTGCGCCAGGCATCCGCCAGGTCGGGCTTCAGCTGCAGCGCGCGGCGCAGAGCAGCGACCGCCGCCTCGCCGCGGCCCAGCGCGGCCAGGGTGAGCGCGAGTTCGTATTGGACCGAAGCGGACTTTGGCTGTGCGCGTGACAGGGCGTCGAGTGTCACGAAGGCGGCCGCGGCATCGCCCGCGGCCCGGCGGGCGCTGCCGAGGATCAGTGTCGCGGCCGGATGACCGGGCATGACCTTCAGGATCTCTTCGGCCTGTTCGGCGGCGAGCGCAGGTTGGGTGGCGAGCAGTCTGGCGGCGTGCGCGAGCGCGACGTCGAGTGTGCCCACCGGGTCAGAAGCGCCGCTCATCCGCGGTTCCCGCCTTTACAGTGTCGAGGTCGAATGAAAGACTGCGTGCCGCAGCATTGTCAAATGCGCGCCGGAGTCCATGCGCACTGCACAACATAGCGCGCGCGTCATCTGTTCCCTGCACGAACTCGCCGACCCCGGCGCGCAGGGATTCACGCTGGGCGATGGCGACTGGCCGCTACGGGGGTTCGTCGTACGTCGGGGGGCGACGGTGCGCGCCTACGTGAATCACTGTCCGCACGCGGGCTTTCCGCTCAACTGGCAGCCGGACGCGTTTCTCGCGCCCGAGGCGCCGCTGATCCGCTGCGTCATGCACGGCGCGTTGTTTGCAATCGATACCGGGGAGTGCGTGTCCGGGCCGTGCGTGGGCCGGGCGCTGCGCGCGCTGCCGGTGCGAGTGTCGCAGGGTTACGTGCTGCTGGAAGAGGACGTGCCGCTCGAGGAGCCGGCAGACCTCGGCCGATGAGTCAGTTGTAGCGGTCGCCGTCGTCCGGCAATTCGGACATCTCGAGCTCCGAATAGCCGCTGACTTCCCCGCGATCCAGTGACTGCAGGGGGTCGCCCCACTTCTCGCCGCCGTTCGGTTCGGTCTCGTACTCGTTCTCGGTATCCTCGGGCTCGACGTCCACGGAGCCAGTCCAGTCTTCCGGCGGCTCGCTGGCTTCGATCACGTCTTCCAGCCACTCGTCGAGTTCGAGTTCTTCGATCGTGCCGTCGAAGTACTGGATCTCGATGGTGCGATCGTCCGGGTCGATGGCAACCACTTCGAACGAGTCTCCCCCGGTACGCCGGTACCAGTTGCCGATGACAGGTGCGGGGTTCGCCATGGTCTTCATCCTCTGCGGGCGTCGCTGCGCTGCTATCCTCTCGCTGTCGCGTCTTTTCTTTTAGACCCCCTCGGGCGCGAGTTCAAGTCTCGGAATCCCCGCACTGCCAATGTTCGACGAACTGGTCAAATTCCTCGTGGTCCTGCTGGTGGTGGTCGAGCCGCTGTCGCTCCTGCCGGTGCTTGCGGGGCTCACCGAAGGCGCCGACGACGCCTACCGACGGCGCATGTCCTGGAAGGCGGTCGGTCTGTCCGCCGTGGTCTGTCTCGTGTTCGCCGTGGGCGGCACCGCGCTGCTCGACCTGCTCGGCATCAGCGTGCACGCCTTCAAGGTGGGCGGCGGCATCCTGCTGTTCCTGCTCGCGATCGAAATGGTGTTCGCGCGGCCGTCGGGCGCGCGCTCGATCACGCCGGGCGAGGATGCCGAGGCGCATCACCGCGGCGATATCTCGGTGTTTCCACTCGCCTTTCCGCTGATCTCCGGGCCCGGCGCGCTCGCCGTGATCCTGCTCGCGTTCGCCGGCGTGCCGATGGCGTCGCTGCAGTTCGTGGCGCAGATCGGCGTGATCCTGCTGGTGCTCGCCATCACGCTGGCGCTGATGCTGATGACCGGCCCCGTAATGCGGATCGTCGGCGTGACCGGCGGGGCCGTGCTCGGGCGCCTGCTCGGCGTACTGCTCGCGGCACTCGCCTCGCAGTTCGTGATGGACGGGGTGCGCGGCGCTATGTCCGCCTGAGCGCGAGATCCCACACGCCGTGGCCGAGCCGCTGGCCGCGCTTCTCGAAGCGCGTCACCGGCCGGCTGTCGGGCCGCTGCACATAGTCGCCTTGCGGCGACTGGTTGCGGAGCAGGTCGCAGCCTGACGCCACCTCGAGCATGTGCTCGGCGTACGGCTGCCAGTCCGTCGCCATGCGCAGCACGCCGCCCGGCCGCAGGCGGCTCGCGACCAGCGCCACGAAGTCCGGCTGCACGATGCGCCGCTTGTGGTGGCGCTTCTTTGGCCACGGATCGGGGAAGTAGAGCAGCACCTCGTCGAGCGCTGCTGCCGGGATGCATTGCTGCAGCACCTCGACCGCATCGCGACAGACCGCGCGCACGTTGGCGAGTCCGAGTTCCTCGGCGCGCAGCATGAGATGACCCACGCCGGGTCGATGCACTTCGATGCCGAGGTAATCACGCTCGGGGTGCGCTGCCGCCAGGGCGACCAGCGACTCGCCGTTGCCAAAGCCGATCTCGAGGGTGCGCGGTGCTGCGCGCCCGAAGATTGCTGCGAGATCGAGCGGCGTGCCGCCGGCTTCAATGCCGTAGCGCGGCCACAGTTCCCGCCACGCGCGCTGCTGCGCGACCGTCATGCGGCCGGCCCGCACCACGAAGCTGCGCACGCTGCGGCGCGGCAACCCGTCCGGAGCGGTGCGGCCTTCGGTCGGAACGTTGTCTGGCATCGGAGTCGCGGTCGGGCTACAGTCGCGGCG
>Ga0316613_10001949_pt1 | contig 13639 bp, 8 predicted proteins | sample OWC_soil_day10_C_2_FD_207647 | JGI IMG/M metagenome (GOLD analysis project Ga0316613, IMG submission 207647) | Wetland soil microbial communities from Old Woman Creek delta, Ohio, United States - OWC_soil_day10_CT_b | ecosystem: Environmental > Terrestrial > Soil > Wetlands | place: USA: Ohio...
ACTGAGCGTGGCGTGGCTGTCAATCCTCGACGTAAAGACTTACGAGATAACTTAAGGGAAGCTAATATTCCCTTAATGGATATAGAAGAGTTAAGAGATATTGCTTATGAATTTGCTGGTAAGCCTGATCCTATTCTGGTAAGTGATGAAGTGGCTGCTGTTGTTGAATATCGGGATGGTACGTTAATTGATGTCATTCGTAAGCCTTTGTAATTGTAAATTAGGGTGGAATTGAGAAAAGGAGTGCAATATTGTATGGGACAAAATTTGTTTAAAAAAATTATATCCGCCCACTTACTGTCGGGCACTATGGAGCCAGGCAGTGAAGTAGGGATACGTATAGATCAAACACTTACGCAGGATGCTTTAGGCACTATGGCCTATCTTCAATTTGAGGCTATGGGTGTTCCTGTGGTTAAAACTAAATCGGTATCCTATGTTGATCATAATACGCTGCAAGATGGTTTTGAAAATGCCGACGATCATCGGTATCTGCAGACGGTTGCTGACAAACATGGTATTAAATATTCTAAAGCTGGTAACGGGATATGTCATCAAGTGCATTTGGAGCGTTTCAGCCTTCCAGGGAATACGCTCATTGGTTCTGACAGTCATACGCCTACCTGTGGCGCGGTCGGTATGGTAGCTATGGGCGTTGGTGGTATGGATGTTGCAGTAGCTATGGCGGGGGGAACTTTCTATCTTACGTATCCCCAAATCCTTCGTGTAAATCTAAAAGGGAAGCTTAAGCCATGGTGTGCGGCTAAAGACATTATATTGGAATTACTTAAGATGCTCACGACAAAAGGGAATGTGGGAACCGTTATTGAGTATGGGGGAGATGGACTAGAAAGTCTAACAGTTCCAGAACGGGCTACCATTACGAATATGGGTGCAGAACTTGGAGTGACGACATCCCTGTTTCCTAGTGATGAAATGACCAGAGCATTCTTTAAAGCACAAGCCAGAGAAGAGGATTGGCAGGAATTACAGCCGGATAAAGATGCGGAATATGATAGGACTATTGAGATTGATTTATCAGTTATTGTCCCTAATATCGCCTGTCCCCATTCGCCGGATAATGTGCGGACAGTCGAGGAAGTAACAGGGCTGGAAGTTCAGCAAGTTTTGGTGGGCAGTTGCACTAATTCTTCCTATCGGGACTTAATGATGGTAGCTGCTATGCTAAAAGGGAGAAAGGTACATCCGAAGGTGAGCTTTGGAATTGCTCCAGGCAGTAAGCAAGTATTATCCATGATTGCTCAAAATGGTGCCCTGCAAGACATGATTGTTGCGGGGGCGCGTATTTTAGAGTCTACCTGTGGTTTTTGTGTAGGATGCGGTCAAGCACCTCAGACAAAAGGCGTGTCGCTACGGAGTAATAATCGTAATTTTGAAGGAAGGAGCGGCACTAAAGATGGTCAGATATATTTAGTAAGTCCTGAAACATGTGTGGCAGCAGCTCTTACCGGAAAGGTTACCGATCCTCGGGTTTTGGGCTTAGAGTATCCCAATATTGTTTTGCCTGAGGTCTATGAGATTGATGATAGTATGGTTATTAATCCTTCCAATGATCAGGCAGTGGAAGTGTTCCGTGGTCCCAACATAGGTGAACCACCGAAAAATTCACCTATGCCTGAGAAGTTAGCTGCAAAAGTGACCATTAAAGTAGAGAATAAAATTACCACTGACCATATTATGCCAGCTGGACCATATTTAAAGTATCGTTCTAATGTTCCTAAATATGCTAATTATGTATTTTATCATTTAGATCCTGAGTTTGCTGCTAAATGTGGCAATAACAAGAAGCAAGGCTTAGCTTCAGTGATTGTGGCGGGCTTAAGTTATGGTCAAGGGTCATCTCGGGAACATGCTGCTTTATGTCCTATGTATTTAGGAGTTAGGGTTTTACTAGCTAAGAGTGTAGAGCGCATTCATGGTGCTAACTTAACTAATTTCGGTATCCTGCAGCTTACTTTTGCTGATGATACCGACTATGAACGCATTCAGAATGGTGATGAATTGGCTGTTGGTAATATGCATCAGGCGATAATGCAAGATAAAGTTCAAGTGCGAAATGTAACCCAGGGGTATGAGTTTGAAACAAACTGCACGCTTACACTAAGGCAAAGAGAAATTGTTCTCTGTGGTGGATTGCTAAATTATACTGCCAAATTAAAAGAATAAGTGTTGTTATAGCAGAGCAGGAAAATATATGGAATTAGTAAAGGTGAACATTTGATGACGAAAATTTGCTGGAAGATTCATATGATGTGATCAAATATGACTGCCATTATAGAGGAGGTAATGTCATACCAATTATTAGGACGAGTGGTGTGACATTACTAGTGAATTAAAAAAGTGAGGCGAATTCTTATATGGATCTTTTTGCCGTATTTAAGGGGATTATTCAAGCAGGACCGACAGTATTGCTTCCTTTAGTTATTTTTGTATTTGCGGTTGCTTTCCGATTAACGTTGGGTAAAGCGATACAAAGTGCATTGACAGTAGGGGCTGCATTTGCAGGGTTAAAGTTAGTCGTAGAGTTCCTAGCAAAAAGCCTGGGGCCAGCAACCAAAGCGATGGTCACGCATTTAGGGGTTCACTTAAATGTCATTGACATGGGATTTGGAACGGTAGCAGCAATAGGCTGGAGTTCGCCAATTGTTCCCTTTATGGTTTTAGCGATTATGGGTGTAAATATCGTTTTGTTACTTCTTAATAAGACAAATACTTTAAGTGTAGATATTTGGAATTACCATCATGCTCTCACCATTGGAGCTTTAGTATATTTTGAGACTAACAACGTTGCCGTTGCTATTATGGCAGCTGCCTGTACTGGCTTATTTGTGTATAAAATGGCCGACTGGGCTGCACCGCTAGTGAGTAATTATTATAAAATACCAGGCGTTACAATTCCGGCGATTCATGCATTGATGAACTTGCCAATTGCGGCTCCCATTAACTTCTTATTTGATCGGATACCGGGATTAAACAGGATTGACTTTAACATGGAAACCCTTCGCAAATACTTCGGCGTTTTTGGACAACCACTGATGATCGGCTTACTTTTAGGAATTGGTATCGGGATTTTAGCTGGTTATGACCCATATAAGGCCTTTGGGCTCGGCGTGAACATGGCAGCAGCCATGATGTTGCTGCCCAAAATGACGCATATGTTCGTTGACGGATTAAAGCCTATTTCGGAGCAAGCTAGAAAGATGACCGATAAGAATTTTAAAGGAAGAAAGATTTTGATTGGCCTAGATCCTTCTGTTCTCTTAGGAGATGCCGCCGTAATTACTACAGCATTATTGATGGTGCCTATACTCATAGGACTTGCTGTCATTATACCGGGAAATAAGCTGTTACCCTTTGCTGACTTAGCTGCATTGCCTTATAAGGTGGCAATGGTTGTTGCCTTGACAAACGGGAACATATTCCGAAGCATCATTTTATGTACAATTGCTTTTATCCCGTATTTTTTCTTTGGAACTTGGACGGCTCCAATTGTTACCGCAGCGGCAGCATCTTTGGGTTTGAGTGATAGTATTCCAGCTGGGATGATGATTAGCTCTTTGACCGGGACTACTATGCCAATAAGCTTTATACTGTATAAAGTGTTTACAGGCAATGTAATGGTAACTGTGCCTATATTATTAGCGGTATTTTTAGCTATATGGATTTTCATGGAGAAAAAAATTATGCCAAAAGTAGAAGTGAAAGACCATATATCCAGTTAGTTAGATGAGTAAAACCAGAAAATAGGAGGAGAGAAAGATGGGAGAGTATGTAAAAATACCGGCAGTTATTATGCGTGGTGGGACGAGTAAAGGTGCATATTTGATGATGGAAGATTTACCGGAAGATATGGTGTTACGCGACAAGGTTATTCTTGCTATTTATGGGAGTCCAGATGCTAGGCAAATCAACGGAATAGGTGGCGCTGATCCTCTTACAAGTAAAGTAGCGCTCATAGCACGATCCAATCGGGAAAACGTAGATGTGGATTACACCTTTGGCTATGTAGGAATTAAAGATGCAGTTGTAGATTATGAAGGTAACTGTGGCAATATGTCTTCCGGTGTTGGTCCTTTTGCTATCCAGGCAGGCTTGGTGGTGATCGAAGAACCTATCACCAAGGTGAGAATTTACAACACCAATACAAAAAAAATAATTGAAGCTGAGATTCCGACAAAAGACGGCGAAGTTGTTACAGAAGGTGATTATTCCATTGACGGGGTACCGGGAACCGGTGCAAGAATAATTCTTAATTTCCTGAATTCTGGCGGTTCTAAAACTGGCAAGTTATTACCTACAGGCAATGTGGTTGACAAAATAATATTGAAGAATGGTAAAACAATTAGGGTAAGCATTGTGGATGCCGCCAATCCTTCGGTTTTCGTCAAAGCCGAAGATATTGGTCTAACAGGTGTGGAGATGCCTAAAGATACGGAAACCAACCCGAAAATCCTAGAAATCATGGAAGATATCAGGACAACTGCGGCAGTCATGATGGGATTATCTTTGACAAAAGAAAGAACCGGTCCTGCTGTTCCCAAAGTGGCTTTTGTTGCCAGTCCGAAGGATTATGTTGCCATAAATGGATCTAAGGTAAAGGCTAATGATATTGATTTAGTTGCCAGAACAAAAGCCTTAGCAGTGATGCATAAGGCCTATGCTGTGACTGGTGGTATCTGTGTGTCGACAGCCGCATTGATTGAAGGCACGGTAGTAAATGAGATTATCGGCGCTCAAGCCAAGGCTAGTGGCATCGTAAGACTTGGTCATCCTTCAGGTACTTTGGATTTTGAAATTAGTCTGGAGAAAATGCCAAATGGGGGGTGGAACCTGTCTAAAGCTGGGGTAAGCCGTACAGCAAAGCCGATTATGGATGGATATGTATATGTTTCACGTACTACTTTTGCTTAGCAAATAGGGGGAAAAGAGATGAATGGAAAACTTATAAAAGGCTTGATTTGCTTAGGAGTTCCTGGGATTGTACTGCTATGTCCTACACCTACTGGTTTGAAGCTTTGGGCTTGGCAACTTTTTGCAGTATATCTTGGTGCGGTGCTTGGACTTATTTTAAGGCCTGTAAAAGAACCAATTGTTTTAATTACAGCCATGGGCATGGTGTCTGTATGCTTTAACCAGACTAAAGTTGCTTTAGAAGCCTTTGGGGAAACAACACCGTGGCTAGTGTTCACGGCGTTTATTATCGGACAATGTTTTGTGGAAACGGGATTAGGGCGTCGAATCGCTTACGCCCTAATCGACAAGTTCGGCAAGTCTAGTTTGCGCCTAGGGTATATAGCAGCTCTTTCTGACTTGTTATTATCGCCAGCGATCCCTTCGAATACCGCCAGATCAGGTGGACTGGTCTATCCAATCTTTCAGAGCCTAGCACTCACTCTCAATTCTCGTCCCGATGATGGGACTGAGCGACGAATCGGTTCCTATCTAATGGTCTTAATGTATCAGAATAGCTTGATCACTGGAACGATGTTTATCACAGCTGGAGCCATTATGCCACTGATGATTAAACTGACGAATGACATTATGCATGCTGATATTTCCTGGATTCAATGGGCGGTGGCCATGTCGGTACCTGGTTTACTTTGTTTGCTATTAGCACCGTATGTGGTTTACAAAATTTACCCACCTGAGCTTAAAAAGGTAGATAACAAAGCTGTTGCCCAAGAAGGGTATAAAAAAATAGGCTTGATGAGTCGACAAGAAAAAATATTAGCGGTGCTTTTTATATTTGCCATTATTGGTTGGGCAACAGGCACTATTACCAAAATCGATTCAACAGCAGTAGCACTCGCGTTATTATCTTTAAGTTTACTAACCGGTGTTATTTCATGGGAAAAGGTATTAGCAAGCAAGAGCGCTTGGAGTACTTTTATCTGGTATGGGGGCATCATTTCCTTGGCTAATGGCTTAAATAAAGCTAGCTTCTTTGTTTGGCTGGGAAATTTATTTTCGCAGCATTTAGACTTTACTGGGGTCAATAGCGTAGCTATTCTTGGCGGATTAATTTTTATAACGATTATCGTCCGTTATTTATTTGCATCGACTATCGCTTTTGTAGTCACTTTCATTCCAGTAATTTATACTTTAGGAGCAGTTGCCAATGTACCAGCACTTCCACTACTGCTGATGACAGCTGCTTCAGCTCAGATCGCTAGCTTGATGACTCACTACGGCAATGCGGTGGGTACTGTATTATATGGCGCAGGATATGTGCCGCAAGGGACATGGTGGAAGATTGGACATATTGTAATGGCTATTTCAATGACCACTTATTTTATCATTGGTCTTTCATGGTGGAAGTTTTTAGGCTTGTGGTAATGGCTAAATGACATCATTATTTTAAAAAACTTAGTTGGGAAAAATCAGCAAATGATTTACATAGATAGATCGTCTGCTGATCCTTTTATAGGTGTGGCTTTTCTCTTGCAATTATATCAATACATGTAAATAGGAATGGCAAGTATGGCAAAGAGTGTCGTAATGGTCACTAGCACTGCTGCATATTCTGCATCGGCTTCATAGCCCTTGCAAGGATTGTAGTTTGAGTCATAATTGGTACTAATTATTTTAGAGGGGCTGCCATCCAAGCTAATGGAGTAGTTTCCGATTGTCCAAAAAAGAAAGGCATTGGCAAGAAAATATACGAGGACATAAGGTACTATTTTCTCCCATTAAAGGCAATTATTTGACGGCAAAATCTCTATCTATTAGCGAGTATTCGGAATTTTCTAGATATGACTGTTAGACTTATCATAAGCTGATTTCATAAAAAGCTTATATTATAATAATTTCATAAGTTTATATCTTTTTATAGATGTATAGAAATACAAAAAAATTTATAATGTAATCACAGAAAGGTGATGAATAATGAAATGAATTTTAAACTATCCAGTATACGTATTCGACTATTACTTATGATATTGCCTTTAATGATCATTTCATTAGGGCTGGTAGCTGGTCTAAGTTATTATTTTGCCAACCAATATTTATCAAGAAGCGTAGAAGAAACAGCAATGTCTATTGGCTCTGATTATTCCAATCAGATTATGGCAGTTATAAATGAAAGAGTTATTGAGATGGAAGGTTTAGCAAGTAATCAGGTGATGCACAGCAGTAATGATACTACACAAATTATTAAAGCATTGAATGAGACAGCTAAACGGACTGGTAATTTTGATAATATAAATGCACTCTCATTAGACGGCTCTGGAGTGCGGCTTGATGGGACGACAACGAATGTAGCTGATCGTGACTACTTTAAAGTGGTAACTAGTACGAAACAAAGTTATATATCAGATCCTTCACTTACAAGGGGTACTGGAAAGTTAGGATTTATAATTGCCGTTCCAGTATTAGAAGAGGGTAAACTTATTAAAATCGTAACTGGTAATGTTTCTTTGCAGCGAGTAACTGATTTAATCAAAGAGGTAAAGTTTAAGGATAGTGGATATGCCACTATTATTGATGATAGTGGACTGGTTATCGCTCATTCGAAAAGACCAGAATTAAATGGCAAGCTGAACATATCTACAAAAAAAATGGATCCAGAACTTAAAACACAGACTCCTGAAGTGGATGACAATTATATTAAACTTTTTGAAAAAGCTAAAAGTGAAAAAGAAGTTTCTGGACGCTATACTGATATAGACGGTATCAAAAATGTTGGTATTTTTACCCCAATCAAACTTCCAGGGGGACAACGATGGGTAATGGTTGTTTCTGCGTCAGAGGCGGAAGTGACACGAGAAGTAGCTGTTTTGTCTAAAATCATGTTTTGTGTTGTGTTGTTTTGTATAGTATTTACAGCTTTTATTATTACATATATTAGCAAGAAGTTTGCTAAACCGATTGTTCTTATGCGGGATGAGGCTTTATTATTGGCAAAGGGTGATCTTAGGCAGAGACAGGTTGATATTAATTCCAGTGATGAAATCGGACAACTAGCTAATGCTTTTAGAGAAATGGCAAAAAACCTTCATTATCTGATTGTACAAGTGCAAATGCAAGCAACCACAATTGCATCATCTAGTGAACAATTAACGGCAGGCGCACAGCAATCTGCTCAAGCGGGAAATCAGGTAGCTATATCTATTACTCAAATTGCTCAAGGGACGGAGCGGCAAGCTACTGCTGTAAATGGTATGTTAGCTGCGGCTGGAGAAATATCGGCAAGCATTGGAGAAATTGCCCATGCAGGAAAGATGATTGAGGAAGCTGCCAGTGACTCTACGAAGGAAACAGAGCGAGGGCATCAAGCTATTGAGCAGGCAATGGCGCAAATGAAACAGATTAATCAAGGATCGGATTCTGTTCATCGAACTATTGGTGAACTTGCTAAAGGATCACAGGAAATTAGTGAAATTGTGAGTCTAATTGCTTCTATTGCAGGGCAAACCAATCTTCTTGCACTGAATGCGGCAATTGAGGCTGCGAGGGCTGGTGAACATGGCAGAGGTTTTGCAGTAGTTGCTGAAGAAGTACGAAAGTTAGCAGAAGGATCGAATCAAGCAGCCCAACGAATTACTGATTTAATCACAAAGAATGAAATTGATATGAATGAGGCAATTGCCGCTACTCGTGCTAATAGTGACGCAGTAGATTCTGGTCTTAATGTAGTCGAAATAGCGGGTACAACCTTTGAGAATATTGCAGGTTCTGTTGTAACGTTATCAAATCAAATTAGTGAAATATCGAATTCTATTAATCAGATCGCAGTGGGAAGTCAGGGACTGGTTGGATCGGTACAAAGTATTGATGCAGAAAGTAAAGCAAATGCTGCTGAGACTCTCACTGTTTCTGCAATAAGCGAGGAACAGTCGGCTTCTATACAGGAAATTGCTTCTGCTAGTCAAGTATTGGCTAAGATAGCTAGTGAATTGCAGGAGATAGTAGTTAAATTTAAGGTATAATGGCAAGAAAAATATTATAAGTATGTAATAGCATAGTAAAAAAGAGCCATAATTCCCCTTGGTGGAGAGTTATGGCTCTTTTTGGTGCGCCCCGCTTGCTTGTCGGTGCAGTCCAGTATGGGGGTGATAATGAGAAGGCTGCCTACAGGAAAGCATCATCTTTGTTTCTCAAATTAAACAAAGATGATGCTTTTTGATGATTTCACATATTTCAAAATCAGGAGTCTCTTGAGTGATAATGCCATCAATATCCTTTAAATGAGCGAATTTATAGGTGCCATCATAATAAAATTTTTCGTTTTCCATTAAAACATAGGTGGTTTTTGCAGCCGAGATAATGGCTTTTTTAGTATGTCCTTCTTCTAAATCAAAGTTGCTGATACTTTGATCTAAAATATTAACTCCACAACTTCCGATAAAGGCTTTCGTTACTCTATATTTTAAAATGCTTTCGATGGCTTCAGAGCCGACGACTCCTCCCAGCTTCTTGTTATAAATTCCACCTATACAAATTACAGTAACAGTGGATGTATCCTTGAAGAATGAAGTTAATTCAACCATATTAGTAAGCAATGTTATTGCTTTATTACTTTTGGCAATGACCTCTGCCAATATAAAGTTGATACTGGATATATCTAAGAAGATAATATCGTTTTCTTCAATACATTCAAAGGCTTTCTTAGCAATTTCTTTTTTTGAGGTTAGATTTTTTATCATTCGGTTTGAAATGCTCGTGGTTTCTGCTATGTTTCTTTTGAAAATAGCACCACCATGAGTTCTTTTTATTTTACCTTCTTTTTCTAAGCGCTGGAGATCTTTTCGAATCATTCCGTCTGTAACACTGAATTTAATACTGAGGTCTTTTACCAAGACCTTTCCTTCTTTTTTTAACAACTCTAGAATTTGTTGCAGTCGCTCTTCAGCAAACATAAATATCACCTCATATAAGTTGAAACAGGTACTAGATTTTATTTGATAGGACCAAGAGATACTTTATATTATAGTAAAAAATGATAATAAATGAAACTGATTTGCATGAAAATTATTGACGATATTATTTTATAGAGTTAAAATGATAATAAACAGTAATAAATGATAATATATAGGTGCGTTTATTGAGAAGGTGACAATAAGTGATAAAAAGTGTAGTATGTGAAATTGAGAAATATGCAACTCATGATGGGCCAGGTATTCGAAGTATTGTTTTTTTAAAGGGATGTCCTTTAACGTGTTTATGGTGTGCAAATCCAGAAACCCAAAGGAAGGAAAACGAACTTTACTATAATTTTACTACATGCATTCAGTGTAAGCGATGTATAAAGGCATGCGAAAAAGATGTATTATTTGCAATAGATGAAAAAATTCATATTGATAGAGAAAAATGTACTGCTTGTGGGCAATGCGTGACAAAATGCCCTATGGGCGCCTTGCAGCTGGTTGGTAAAGAAATGAGTGTCGACGAAGTATTTGCGGAAGTAAGCAAAGATATGGTTTTTTATCAGCAATCGGGTGGTGGAATCACCATTTCTGGTGGTGAGGTTTTAATGCATGAAGAGTTTGCAATCGCTTTATTACAGAAAAGCAAAGAAAATTATATTAATACAGCAATAGAAACCAGTGGTTTTGGAAGTTGGAAAGTACTTTTTAACATAGCAAAGCATTGTGATGTAATCCTATTTGATATAAAACACACGGACAAGAAGATACACAGAGAAGTAACAGGTGTTGATTATAAAGTAATACTAGATAATTTTCAGCAGTTAAGTAAAATTCACAATCATATTATTATACGTGTTCCCTTGATAACAGGGTGGAATGATTGCATAGAAAATATTGAAGATGTAGTTCAAATTGCTAAAGAAAATGGTAGCAGGGAAATACATTTGCTACCGTATCATTCATTAGGAAGAGAAAAATATAATCAACTTGGCAGAAAGTATAGTTTGGCAGAAATAAAGAGTCCGGAAGATATCGTGGTTAACAATTTCAAGGAATATATTATAAAGCAAGGACTGAAATGTGTAATTGGCGGATGAAGGAGGAAAAAACGATGTCTCAAAGTTATGAACTGCAAAGTGAACGAGTCAAAAGGTTGCGAGAAAATGTTTTGTCTAAAACCCCTAAGGTCTGTATTGAAAGGGCGAGATATATCACAAAGGCGTATCAAGAAAATGAGGATCAACCCGTATATATAAAGAGAGCAAGAGCTGTTGAGAAAATTTTAAATAACATGACGATGTATATAAAAGCAGGCGAACTGATCGTTGGCAATCAGGCTTGTGAAGAAAGAACAGCGCCAATTTTTCCGGAATATGCAGTGGAATGGATAGAAGAAGAACTAGGGAAAAAAGGGAATTTTAACAAAAGGGAAGGCGATAATTTTTATTTGCCTGAAGAGAATATTGATGAATTATTACGGATCGTCCAGTATTGGAAGGGAAAAACCTTACGAGAAAAATGTTATGGGATTATGCCAGAAGAAGTTAAGAGTGCGATTCAGGTAAAAGTCATTCATGGCGAAGGGAATATTACTTCAGGGGATGGGCATATTGTACCCGATTTTGAAAAAGCCTTACAAAGAGGGTTACAAGGCATAATAGTAGAAGCACAGCAAGAATTAGATAAATTAGATATAAGTAAAAATGATGCTTTTCGCAAAAAAGCATTCTGGGAAGCAGTTATTATAACGAATAAAAGTGTGATAGCTTTTGGAAAAAGATATGCAGCATTGGCTGCTGCCTTGGCTGAAAGTGAAAAAGATGTTATTAGAAAAGCAGAACTATTGAAAATCGCAGAGGTGTGCACGCGAGTTCCGGGAGAAAGTCCAAGAAACTTTTATGAAGCAGTTCAAATGGTTTGGTTGATACATTTAGTCATTCAAATTGAAAGTAATGGTCATTCTGCCTCTTTAGGAAGAGTGGATCAATATTTATATAAATATTATCAGCAAGATATGAAAATAGGGGCCATAACAAGAAATTCTGCCAAAGAACTGCTGCAATGTTTGTGGATCAAGCTATTTTCTATATTGAAAATCAGACCTACTTCTCATTCGGGTTATGGTGCAGGGTATCCAACGTATCAGAATGTAACGATTGGTGGTTCCAATCCAGATGGATCCGATGCTGTAAATGAATTAAGTTATCTTATCTTAGAAAGTGTGGGAGAAGCAAAACTAACCCAACCTAATTTATCAGCAAGATTACATGCAAATAGCCCCGAAAAATTTATCAGAGAATGCGCAAACATTATTGCAACAGGTTTTGGTATGCCGGCACTTCATACAGATGAAATCATAATTGCTTCGTTATTAAATAAAGGGGTGCAATATAAAGATGCTTATAACTATACAATGGTAGGCTGCGTAGAAGTTGCTGTTCCCGGCAAATGGGGCTACCGATGCACGGGAATGACATTTTTAAATATGGTAAAGGTTGTTGAACTGACGTTACATGATGGATATGATAGTCGAACAGGGCTAACATTGCTAACGGGAAATGGTAGACTTATGGATTTTAAAACGTTTGCAGCATTGTGGAACGCATGGCTGAAAAATATTGCTTATTATACTAAGTTAACAGTTATTTTAGATAAGATTGCCGACACTAACTTAGAAGAATTCCCCGATATACTATGTTCCTCGTTAGTTGATAATTGTATCGAGAGAGGGAAAAGTATTAAAGAAGGCGGGGCAGTCTATGATATTGTTGCTGGCTTACAGGTTGGGCTTGCAAATGCAGCGAATTCCTTTGCTGCCCTTAAAAAAGTAATCTATGAAGAACAATTGCTGACGGGTGAAGAAGTAATGCAAGCATTACTAACAGATTTCGAAGGTATTGAGGGAGAAAAGGCCAGAAGAATTTTGAGTATAGTACCTAAGTATGGTAATGACATTGAGTATGCGGATGAGATGGCAAAAGAAGTTTACGCTACGTACAGTAAAGAAATAGAAAAATATAAAACGACAAGATATGGCAGAGGTCCAATAGGTGGAATTTATGGCTTATCAACATCAGGGATATCTTCTAATGTACCTATGGGATGTGTAACAGGAGCTACTCCTGATGGTAGAAAGGCATGGACGCCGGCAGCAGAAGGGGCATCACCGGCTCAGGGGACAGATGTTAATGGTCCCACTTCCGTCTTAAAATCAGTGATGAAATTGCCAACTATTTTAATGACTGGTGGACAGCTTTTAAATAAGAAGTTTTCACCTACTCTATTACAAGGAGAGGGGCAATTTGAAAAATTTATTGCCTTAATTAAATCTTTTGTTGCTATGAAGGGATGGCATGTTCAATTTAATATTATTTCAAGTGAGACATTACGTGCTGCCCAAAAAGATCCTGAAAAATATAGAGATGTCATTGTTAGAGTAGCAGGATACTGTGCCCAGTTTGTTACCTTAGATACAACCACCCAGGAAGATATTATTTCAAGAACCGAGCAGCGGTTTTAAATGTGTTGATGTGGTAAGTTTAATGGATTTGGCTACATTTTAGATTAGTAGAAGCTGTGTTATGAATCGATTTATTTAAAATGAATTAAGCTATAATACAGGAGAGGGGAGTGATAAGTCTGAAACCTCACTCGCGGGGGATGCCAGATAAAAAAGAGCATAGTAAACAAACCATCCAACGGACAGCTAAAAAAACAAATAGATAAATTGAAACTATCTATCCGTCTATAAG
>Ga0316613_10001950_pt1 | contig 13638 bp, 10 predicted proteins | sample OWC_soil_day10_C_2_FD_207647 | JGI IMG/M metagenome (GOLD analysis project Ga0316613, IMG submission 207647) | Wetland soil microbial communities from Old Woman Creek delta, Ohio, United States - OWC_soil_day10_CT_b | ecosystem: Environmental > Terrestrial > Soil > Wetlands | place: USA: Ohio...
TTTCTTTGCCGTATAAAATTGAATTATATCCGTCGAGGCGGGGATTTGTGGCTGCTATTCCTGATTTACCTGGTTGTATTGCTCAAGGGAAAACAGAGGCAGTGGCTTTAGAAATGATTGTGGCTGCCAAGATAGCTTGGTTAGAAATCGCCTTAGAGGAAAGAATTCCTATTCCTGAACCCATGACGGATCAAGGCATTCTTAATGGCAATTTTAATTTACAGATTTCTCGTTCCTTGTATCAAGATTTGGCTAGATGTGCCGAAGAAGAAGGGATAAGTCCAAATCGTCTAGTTACTAATTTATTATCAAAATGTATGAAAGAATATTGATTATATTATTTGTAAGACGCCATGCCTTTTCAAAAATATGCTTGTGACTTCACTTGAATCCATACCGTATATAGAGGGGAGAAAACCAGTAAATAGATTTTAGGTTCAGAAACGAAATGCTTGCTGTTCTTACAGCAAGCATTTCGTTTTTGCGCAGCAAAAGAGACTGAAAGCTAGTAAAGTACTTAATACTACTATACTGTGGATCCAATAAAAGTAGGGCGGGGAAATCCTTCTTGTAGACATAATATCTCTTCGTGGAAATTTAAGCAGAGGTAATGTCACATCTAGGCCACATATAATTTCTAAAGAGATGTAAGTCCTAGATGACCCTACCAAGGTCCTGAAAAAACTTGACGAATGTATGGAGAAATAGTTATAATAATACATAACTAGACAAAATTTAACACTTTTTAACACTTTTTAACACTATTTAACATTATTTAACATTGTTAGCAAACCTGTTGAAAGATAGGGACGCAAAGCTATGGGTCTACAGTCGTTAAGCGACCAAGATTGCCAGGCCGCCATGTTAGTTTATGCTATCATGTTTTAGGTCAGGCTACTCCTGATCTTTTTTTGTGCGTTTTCGGTGATTCAATTAACCTCATTGTGATAAGTCAAATTAAGGGGCTTTCTAGTTACTAGCCGAATTTATTTAGAAAAGGAGGTTAGACGAGGTCAGGGAGAACAGTGCTTAATAATTAGTTAAAGAAATATAATTGCAAGTTAATTTTACTTGCCTATGGAAGGATGAAAATATGAAATTACTTATTGTTGATGATGCCGTCTTTATCAGGTTAACACTAAAAATGATGCTGGAGAAAAATGGTTACCAGGTAATAGGTGAAGCTGCAAATGGTTCAGAAGCAATCTTAAAATATAATGAACTTAAACCTGATCTCGTTACAATGGATATAACAATGCCCCAAATGGATGGCATAACGGCCTTGAAAGCGATAAAGCGGATGGATCCAAGTGCAAAAGTGGTTATGATATCGGCTTTAGGTCAGGAATCTACTGTGAAAGAAGCCATTGTTTCTGGTGCGAGTGGATTTATCGTAAAGCCATTTGTTGAAGAGCAAGTCCTTCGAGGGCTAAGTAAGTTCAAAATAGCGACAGAGGCATTATAAAAGAATTATGCGATACAGTACTTCCAGTATTTGTAGCAGTTATGTGAGGGTGATTGAATTTGACCAATAATGATAGTAAAGCCCCAATGCTTGACCTCTTTGTATTTGAGACTAATCAGATGCTGGAACAACTCGAACGTCTTATTTTAGATAGTGAAAAGTCCGGGGGTTTGGAAGTAGCTATCAATGAAGTATTTAGAATCATGCACACACTAAAGGGCTCAGCAGCTATGATGATGTTTAATGATATTTCATCTCTAGCCCATTCTTTAGAAGATGTTTTCTACTATCTTCGCGAGGCGAAGCCCCAAAGGGTGGATTATTCGGAATTGACGGATCTAGTGTTGAATGCCGTAGACTTTATCAAAGGCGAAGTGATAAAGGTGGAAAGTGGAGGAAATCCAGATGGTGATTGTTCGGAAGTCAGTGGAAAAAATAGGGGATTTCTGTCCGCGTTAAAAGAAACTGACCCTAATTTGACTGATGCTTCTGAAAAGTCTAATAACGAGTCCGAGAATCAACTTTCTATTGGCGTATCTAATATATCCGAGGAGCAGGGGAAAATCAGGTACGAGGCTGCAATCTATTTTGATGAAGACTGCGGAATGGAAAATATAAGGGCCTTTACATTGGTTCATGAGCTTAGTGAGTTTGCTGAAGACATTGTACATTCACCAAACGATATTTTAGAAAATGACAATACATCGGAAGTTATCAGAAAAGAAGGTTTCAAGATAGCATTTGCTACTCAAAATTCTTTGGAAATATTGCAGGATTTTTTTTGTAAAACAATGTTTCTAAAAGAATTCAACATGAATGTAGTGGAGGCTGCAAGCATCAAACAAACGAGGAATAAAACGATTGTCTTAGATGATCCAATTCCAGATGAGTCTATGAATTGTACTACCAAGAAAGTGGAGCAGCAGACGGAAGGTACACAGAGTTTCATTAGTGTAAATGTATCGAAAATGGATATGCTCATGGATTTAGTTGGGGAGCTTGTCATTGCCGAGGCTATGGTGACTCAGAATCCAGAACTACAAGGACTGAGACTTGATAAGTTTTATAAGTCGGCACGGCAGTTAAGAAAGATTACTAGTGAACTTCAAGATACTGTCATGTCCATCCGTATGGTTCCTTTATCAGCAACCTTTCACAAGATGAATCGTATCGTCAGAGATATGGTACGAAAACTCAATAAGCAAGCGGAATTGGAGATTATAGGGGAACAAACGGAGGTAGATAAAAATATCATCGAAAGTATATCAGACCCGCTTATGCATCTAATTCGTAATGCAGTGGATCATGGTATTGAGCCTGCTCGAGAACGAATTGCTCAGGGGAAACCAGAAGTTGGCAAAATTCGATTAGAGGCCAAAAGTGCTGGTGGTGATGTTTTGATTATGATACAAGATGACGGCGGAGGGCTGAACAAAGAAAAAATTCTGAGAAAAGCTTTGGAACGTGGTTTAATTGAAACGGAAGAAATTTCCTTAACTGATAGCCAGATCTATTCTTTTATTTTGCAGCCTGGTTTTTCCACCAATGATACTGTGACAGAGTTCTCTGGCCGGGGAGTTGGTATGGACGTTGTGGCTAAGAATATTGAAAAAGTTGGTGGAACGATTAGTGTTGATAGTCTGGAAGGTGGGGGAACAACAATATCTATACGAATTCCTCTTACCCTTGCGATCATTGACGGGATGAATGTGAAGGTCGGAGGTTCTATCTACACGATTCCGATTATTGCAATAAAAGAGTCCTTTCGCTTGAAAGAACAAAATTTGATAAAAGACACGGATAATAACGAAATGATAATGATACGGGGGGAGTGTCACCCTGTTTTGCGTCTCTATGAAAGGTTTCAGGTACAGGCGGCGGTCAAGGAACTAAAGGAAGGAATAATGGTTATGGTTGAGGCTGATGGAAAAGGCATTTGTCTATTTGTCGATTCCTTACTAGGGCAGCAACAGGTAGTGGTTAAAGCTTTGCCTACATATATCAAAAAGAGGCCAGGAATAGCGGGATGCACCTTATTGGGGGATGGCGGTGTTAGCTTGATATTAGACGTAGCTGGCCTGAATTCTTAACGGGATTATATATTGTCAGAAATAGAGTATAAGCTGGTAACGAAGAAAATAAGTTGAATATAAAAGGAGATATGCCATGCCTGAGATTGCTGCAAATGAGTTAGAAGTTGGAGAGGATACCCAGAAGGACAAGTTTTTGACGTTTTCCTTGGGAACGGAAGTCTATGGTATTGAAATTAAGTTTGTTACTGAGATTATCGGTATGCAGTTTGTGACGGAAATACCTGATCTTCCAGAATACGTAAAGGGTATTATTAACCTCAGAGGAAAAATTATTCCCGTCATCGATGTCAGGCTACGGTTTAAAAAAGTATATCGAGAGTATAATGACCGCACTTGTATTGTGGTAGTGGATATAAAGGACGTTACTGTAGGGTTAATTGTGGATGCTGTGGATGAAGTGCTGATCATTGGGGAGCAGGAGATTGTTCTGCCGCCGCAGTTTGATAATGGCAGTTATCATCAGCACTTTATCAAAGGGATAGGTAAAGTAGGCAAGGATGTAAAGCTAATCCTTGATAGTGATAGGTTATTAAGTGATAACGAAATCAACAGTTTAGAACGAGTTTGTTAGGAATGGTCTCTGATAAATAGTAAAGGAAGGCGAAAAATATGATAAAGTGGTTTCAGAATCTTAAAATTGCTAACAAGCTTACTGTTGCGTTTCTTTGTGTAGCCGTGATCGCAGGGATGGTAGGTGCGGTGGGGGTATTCAATCTTTCCAGCTTGTCTCAGGCAGATATAGAATTGTATGAAAAATATACTATACCTATGGGACAAATGGGAGATATTAGTGAAGCGTATCAAAAAGGCCGCGTAAGTTTTAGAGATATCCTTCTGACAAAAGATGTGAATGTCCAAAATCAAAAGATGAAGAACTTTAATGAATCTATCAGCCAAATGAAGGCCGGAAGTAGTGAGATTGGCAAAACATTAGTGAGCGATGATGGTCGTAAATTACATAAGACTCTTGATGATACGATTGTCCAATATGAATCCTATTCTAAGAGCTTATTTCCGATGCTCCAGGCAGGCCAGATTGTGCAGGTAAATCAATTGATACAAACTGAGGGTGTCCGAATTGCAGATACCATGGAAGATACACTCAACAAGTTAAGTGAAATGAAGATAGATTTAGCAAAACAAAAAGCAACAACCAATAAGGCGGATGCGAGTAGAGCTATACTTTTTATGATAGTTCTCGTTGCCTTTAGTATCGTTATAGCTGCTGCCCTTGGTATCTATATTGCTAGAATCATTTCTCGACCAGTTAAAGAAATTGTCGAAGTTGCTGGCAAGATTGCTGCTGGCGATTTGAATGTTGAAGTTCATATTCAGACAAAGGATGAGATTGGCCAGTTAGCCCAGACCTTTAATATGATGGCAAACAATATCAATCGAGCAATGACTAGTATTAATGAAGCCGCAGAACAGGTAGCTGCAGGTGCTCAGCAAATTGCTTCATCTGGAGAAGTCTTGTCTCAAGGTTCTACTGAACAGGCTAGCTCTATTGAAGAGATTACTGCTTCCATGACGCAAGTGGCTGTGCAGACCAAACAGAATGCGGTCAATGCTAATCAGGCCAATGAATTGGCCATATCTTCTAAGGAACAGGCTATAGAAGGAAATGCGCAAATGCAGGAAATGATTAAGGCAATGACTGAAATTAATGATTCATCGGCCAATATATCCAAGATTATTAAGGTTATTGATGAAATTGCGTTCCAAACCAATATTTTGGCTCTCAATGCAGCAGTAGAAGCTGCTCGAGCAGGGCAGCATGGTAAAGGATTCGCTGTGGTGGCAGAAGAGGTCAGAAATTTAGCTGCTAGGAGTGCTAATGCAGCGAAGGAAACAACGTCAATGATTGAAGGATCAATCAAAAAGGTAGATATCGGCACAAAAATCGCCAACGATACTGCAGGAGCACTGAATGGCATTGTAGTTGGTGTCGCTAAGGCTGCGGAACTTGTTGGTAATATTGCGGCGGCTTCTAACGAACAAGCTTCAGCGATTTCTCAAATTAACCAAGCTATCAATCAAGTGTCACATGTGGTACAAACTAACTCAGCGACAGCGGAGGAAAGTGCCTCTGCGAGCGAAGAACTATCGAGCCAAGCTGAGGTTATGAGAGATAATGTATCTAAATTTAAACTAAAGCAAGCCAATCGGGAATTCAAGGTTGGAGATGGCGTAAGTCCAGAAGTTCTACGGGCAATTGAAAATATGATGGAGAAGAAGAAGTATAAGCAAGAAAGACGTGACGATAAATATGAGCTGGCACTAGCATCCCAAGGTAAGATTGATCTTGATGATAGGGAATTTGGTAAGTACTAGTAGTAGTCAATGAAAGGGAAGGAGAATAGTTCTTGTTGAGAAGGAGTCTGGCGAGTATTAATCGTATCCAGAAGTGTACATTAGGTCTTGTCAGCTCTTTTTCTACATTTGAAGGGCGGGGGAACTATAAAGGAGATAACAGAACGAGAATTTAGCGAACTTGTTCGCTTTATTAAACAAAACTATGGAATCAATCTCTTACAAAAAAGGACTCTGGTGCATGGCCGTTTGAACAATTATATAGCACAGAGTGGCTTTACTAGTTTTTCTGAATATTTTTCCCATGTAGAAAGTGACCGTACGGGTAAGGCCGGAGTAACTTTGGTAAATAAACTCACAACGAACCATACCTATTTTCTAAGGGAGCCCCAGCATTTTGAATTCTTAGAGCAAGTGGTCTTACCTTCCTTTGCCACAACTGAGAAGGCCAACAAAGATCTGCGAGTATGGAGTGCTGGCTGCTCCACAGGAGAGGAACCATATACCTTAGCAATGATGATTGACTCCTACTTTGGAACTGAAAAGTATCGATGGGATACAAAGATCTTGGCAACTGATATTTCCACAGCTGTCCTGGAAAGAGCAAAGAAAGCAATATATCCTAACCAACAGTTAAAAACGTTGCCTGATAAATGGCGGGCAAAATATTTTCAAAAAATAGACGCGGAACTCAGCGTTCTGACAGAAACAATTCGACGTGAGGTTATATTCCGACGATTTAATCTTATGAATGAAATATTTCCTTTTAAAAAAAAGTTTCATCTTATATTATGCCGCAATGTAATGATATATTTTGATGCAGAGACCAAGCGAGAATTGATCAATAAATTTTATGAGCATATGGAACCTGGTGGCTACTTGTTCATCGGACATTCTGAATCAGTTAATCGCTACGAAAGCAAATATCGGTTTGTGGCACCGGCTGTTTACAGAAAGGTATAGAAATTATGAATAAAAATAAACGGAAGATTCGAGTTTTAGTGGTAGATGATTCTATTGTTTTTCGCGAAACATTAGCGCGGCAAATCGCACAAGATCCTTTACTTGAAGTTGTGGCAACGGCATCTGATCCGTATATGGCTAGGGATAAAATTCTAGAGTTTGAGCCGGATGTTATGACCCTAGATGTTGAGATGCCTCGGATGAGCGGCATCGAGTTTTTAAAAAGGCTGATACCCCAGTATCCTATACCAGTTGTTGTAGTAAGTGCTGTAAGTCAAAGTGTATTCGACGCTTTAAACGCTGGTGCAGTTGATTTTGTCACAAAACCAGATCCACGTAGTGGACGAGGAGTTGAGGCATTTATCAGTGAGTTAATAGTAAAAATCAAAATTGCGTCTACAGCTAAGGTGGCGGCGCAAAAAGGAAATACTATCATGGTGTCAAGTAACCAAGGATCTGGTTTGGTGAAACAAAATTGCATTATTGCAATTGGAGCTTCCACAGGCGGGACCGAGGCTATTGAAAGGGTACTTAAAGGATTTCCTGCCAATATGCCAGGTACAGTTATTGTACAGCATATGCCACCTGTCTTTACTGCATTGTTTGCTGCTCGGTTGAATAGCTCCTGTAATGTAGAAGTGAAGGAAGCCAAAACAGGAGATATGGTGCTGCCAGGCAGAGTGTTGATCGCACCTGGTGATTACCACATGCGAGTTAAAAAGGTTAATACTAATTATATGGTAGAATGTTTTCAAGGAGAGAAAGTTAACGGGCATTGTCCTGCTGTGGATGTTCTGTTTTACTCTGTGGCTGAGCACGCTGGTAGGAATGCTATCGGAGTTATTCTGACAGGCATGGGAAATGATGGTGCTAGCGGTTTACTTGCCCTTCGTAAATCTGGAGCAAATACCTTAGGTCAAGATGAACGTTCTTCGGTTGTCTATGGTATGCCCAAGGCCGCCTTTACTATTGGAGCTGTCCAGGAACAGGTTTCCCTTGATCTTATTCCCCGGAAAATATATAGTCTGGTGGATAGTCGGCGATAATAATGCTACAGACATAATAAAGCTGCCTCTCAAGGGTGTTAATTGACATTCTTAAGAGGTAGTTTTTCTATTAATTAAATAGTAATTCTGATTTTTTCTTTTAGAAACTGAAGAGTCTATATATGCTCAGAGAATAGGCATAAATAATGTATTGTGGTACAATCCTAAATATAATCTTTATTCATAGAGATCAGTTTAATCCAGATTATATTAATTTTCTACAGATGGAGGACAATGTGAACGATCAAGAAAGACAAAAAGAATATATACGATTAGAGGAAATTAGTGAAGAAATAAAACAACAACTTGCAATAAGTGAAGGAAATTGTATGGTAAAGCAATCTGAATTGAAGGAGACTTTATTAAATTATTGGGAGAAATGTGGCAGCGATGAAGCACAATTAGTAGAAACCGCCAATCGTCAACGTGCACTTTCTTCCTTAACCCATAGTACACCTCTTAAACTAAAAAAAATGTTAAACTCGCCTTATTTCGGGCGTATTGACTTTATCGAAGAAGATGATGGTCTTTTGCCTCAGGAAGATCAAATTTATATTGGCATTTCTACACTGATGAATGAGGAAACGGGTGAATTCCTGATATATGATTGGCGGGCGCCTATATCAGGCATGTTTTATGATTGTGGACTAGGGAAAGCTTCTTATCATTGTTCTGTGGGATACATAAAGGGAAGGATAAGCCTGAAGCGACAATACAAAATAACGAATGGCTGTATGCAGTATATGTTTGATGCTGATTTAAAAATAGATGATGAAATCTTACAAGAAATATTGGGAAAAAGTGTTGATGATAAAATGCATACCATCATAAATAGTATTCAGCGTGAGCAGAATCAAATTATTCGCGATGCAAACCATAGAGCACTTTTTGTAGAGGGCCCAGCGGGTAGTGGTAAAACTTCCGTAGCCTTACATCGTATTGCATTCCTCCTTTATCGTGATCGGGATATTCTCAATGAGAAAAATGTTCTAATCCTCTCACCTAACCACTTATTTAGTGATTATATTTCAAATGTTCTACCAGAAATGGGAGAAGAAAATGTACTGCAGAAAACTTTTCACGATTGTGTTCAAGGGTCCATAAACCAGCTTCCTATAAGACTTGAAACTCGTACTTCTCATTTGGAAACGGTATTATCAAATGGGAGTGCTCACGAACAGGCCCTTCGCACAGATAATATTCGTTTTAAATCATCCAGAAATTTTGAACAGATTATCCAGGAGTACATAGACTGGATGGAAACAAATCTAGTTAATGATTATCCAGAAATTGAAGTTCACGGTCAAATCATATTTAGCAAATCGGAGTGGAAACATTACTACTTAGGTAATCTTGCTAGAATGCCGATAATGATTCGTCTAGAGAAAATAAAACAAATGATCGAAAGTAGAATACGTCCATTGTTTCACGCTGTCCGTAAGAAGAAAGAAGCTGAAATTATCGACCGTGGTGAAGAGGTTGATGAAAATACAATTAAAGCTCTCGCAAGAATGGCTGCTCGAGAAGAGTTTAGTTCACTCCATGATAAAGTCGAAAGACTGACGAAATTAGCGCCCTTATCGGAGTATCGGCATTTATTTAAAGGCAACTGGCTATTTGCTCGGTCAACAGCTAAAATGGATTTTCCTAAAGATTGGCAGGCTATCCAAAAACAAACCCTTTCGTTTATCAACAATGGTATACTCCCCTACGAAGATATTCCGCCCTTTATTTATTTACAGGGTGCTTTACAAGGCTTTCCGATCAATCGTGATATTAAGCATTTGATTATTGATGAAGCCCAGGATTACACAAGATTGCAATTCAAAATCCTTGTAATCCTTTTTCCAAATTCTACTTGGACGGTGGTTGGAGATCCTGACCAAGCCGTGCACCCGTTCTTAAACACAGCAAGCTTTAATGATATGAGTGAAATTATAGGTACTGAAAAATCAATTGCTTTTCGTCTTACACGCAGTTATCGCTCAACAAAACAGATTCAAACTTTTTGTCAGGCCCTACTCCCTTATAAGGCAGAAGTGGAGTCAGTCAACCGTTCAGGCCCAATGCCTTCAGTTACTCGAATTGAACAGATTCAAGAGTTGATTCCTACCCTGGTTCATACCATTAGAAATATCCATAAGGACGGTTGGCGCTCTATCGCTATTATTTGCAAGAATACCTACCAATCGAAAAATATTTTTTCTGGCCTTAAAGCCCAGATAGATCTTACGCTGGTAATTGATGAAGATGATACCTTCCATCAGGGGATTGTTGTAATTCCGTCCTATCTGGCAAAGGGACTAGAATTTGATGCAGTGCTAGTTATTAATGCAGATGTTATTAACTATAGTCGTGAGGAAGAACGCCAGATTCTATATACCATTTGTACGCGAACGTTGCATCATCTAAGTCTTTTTTATTTTGGTAACCTTGCTCCTTTTATAAGTGGGATGGGCGATACATTATATCAGATCATACCAAGCTATAAAGCTTAAAAAGTAGTAATATGAAGGAGGCTTCTTGAATAATGGAAAAAAAGGAAGAGGATGAAAGTGCTTTACCGAGCTGTGAACCTTCATTTGAGCCAGATCCTCCTGCAAAGAAGAAAAACAGATGGGGCTGGCTTACTAGTTTTGGCGGGCTGCTGTTGATTTTTAAAGCTGCAAAGATATGGACGATCATTAAGGGAATATTCCTATTCTTAAAATTTGGTAAATTCCTCACTACTGGTTTATCGATGATATTAATGATCGCAGTATATACCTATATATATGGCTGGAAATATGCGATAGGGATTGTAGCTTTATTGTTTATTCATGAAATGGGGCATCTGACTGCTTCCCGACGCTTAGGTATCGACACAAGCCTGCCTATGTTTCTTCCTTTTATTGGTGCAATCATCCAAATGAGAGAAGTACCGAAGGATGCTAAGACGGAATCCATAATTGGCATTGCTGGTCCAATTTTTGGAGCCCTTGGCGCATTTGTTTGCCTAGGTATCGGAGAAATATTTGATTCTCCGCTTCTGCTTGCTTTAGCATATTTCGGTTTCTTATTGACGGTATTTAATCTTATTCCAGCTCACCCTCTTGATGGAGGACGCATTGTTACTGCCATATCCCTAAAACTTTGGGTTATTGGTATCCCTGTAATGGTATTTTTTTCGCTGTATTTTTTTAATCCTGTTAGTATTTTGATTTCTATCTTAGCCATAAAAAAGGCTTGGGAAGTATGGAAAGATCGGGAAAATCCATATTACGATACAGATGCCGGATTCCGTTATAAAATGGGATTTTTCTATTTTTTATTGTTTGCTTTATCGGCCTACTATACTTATAATTTACATGAAGTGCTAAGCATGCAATAAAAGCAAAGAAAGGACTAACATTATCAATTTATCAATTCAGGTTATCAATTAATATAACTTGGTGCAGCAGCCTGGAACTTGATTGTTATCCAATGAATGAGTATACTATATAAGGTTGACCAATTTAAAGCAGGCTGAAGATCACCAAAACCACTTGTTTTTCAAATAAGTGGACCGTGGAAAGTCAATCCGGTTAAATACATAAAGAAAGGACGCTATTATGGCGTATAAGTTGGTCTGTATTGATGTTGACGGGACACTCTTGAATAATCAGCATAAAATTACTAAAAGAACGAAAGAAATTATCTTGAAGGCACATAAATTGGGTGTTCATATTGTGATAAGTACCGGACGTATGTATACGGATGCCGAGTATTATTCAAATCTTATTGGTGTGAAGTCTCCCGTGATAGCATCAAATGGGGCTTTCATAAAAGAGAAGGATAATGATAAAGTCATTTATAAGAATATTCTTGGTGAAAATTTATCACTAGAATTGCTGGAGATATTTCGCAAACATTGCATAAAGCCTTATTTTTGTACTCCTCATAAATTTTATTATGGGAATGTTATGTTTAAACTTTTTTATTTAGCAACTAGAATATTAGGTAAGCGAAGTAATAAATTGGATTTAGGATATGTCTTTTCCTGGGATCAGTGGCAAAAAATATTGCATAGAGAAAAAGATAATATCGTAAAAAGCGAAATTATCTACAGAGATGCAGCTTTAATTTATGAACTTCGGAATGAAATCAAAACATTAACCGAGTTAGAAATCGTCGATTCTTCAAAATATAATATTGAAATCACCCGTAAAGGAGTCTCTAAAGGAAAAGCGGTAGAAATATTGGCAACACTTTATGGTTTGACGCGTGATGAGATCATAACTATAGGTGATAGTGAAAATGATTTATCGATGATAGAATATGCTGGTCTGGGCATTGCCATGAGAAATGCTCCAGATAGGATAAAGCGAAAAGCGGATTATATAACAGATACAAATGATAATGAAGGCGTAGCCAACGCGATAAATAAGTTTATTTTAGGTAATAAATAATAAGTAAGATTGCTATTTGTCCTTTGGATGAATAGCAATCTTACTTTTAGGCGTTAAAATTAGATTTTATAGAATCAATATATGACTTATAGGAATAGGCGCTGATATTAAAAAGAAGGAAATTGGGTTTATACGATGAAATATATTGGATAATGAATCTGAAATGTAATAGCTTTGCTATAGAATGACTGGAATAGAGGTCAGATAGAGAGAATAATGGCTATATTAGAAAGGTCATTTTCAACAAAAGGAACTATTTTCAAAATTATGTGAAGCAAGGAAGATCCAATGAAAAGGAGCGTAAACTATGCCTATAAAAATTCCTAATAATTTGCCTGCTGTAAATATCCTTGAAAAGGAAAATATTTTTGCAATGGATGAGGATCGTGCCTATGCGCAAGATATTCGTCCACTTCGGATATTACTATTAAATTTAATGCCAACGAAAATTGTCACAGAAACACAATTGCTTCGGTTATTGGGGAATTCACCGCTACAAGTAGAATTTGATTTTATTTATACAGCAACTTATGAGCCTAAGAATACTCCCCATGAACATCTTGTCAAATTTTATGAAACATTTGCGGAAGTGAAAAACCGCAAGTATGATGGTATGATCATTACTGGAGCGCCAGTAGAACAGATGCCTTATGAAGAAGTCGTCTACTGGGATGAGTTGTGTGAGATTATGGATTGGAGTAGGAAGAATGTTTACTCGACACTGCATATTTGCTGGGGAGCCCAAGCGGCCTTGTACCATTACTACGGCATTCCTAAATATAATTTGCCCCAGAAATTGTTTGGTGTATTTCCTCATACGGTCAATGTTAAAGAAAAAATGCTATTTCGTGGTTTTGATGAAGTCTTTTATGTTCCTCACTCCCGACATACGGAAGTAAAAAAGGAAGATGTTGAGAAAGTGCCCCAATTATCCATACTTTCTGAATCAGAAGAAGCGGGAATTTATGCAGTAATTGATAAGAACTACCGGCATTTGTTTATTACGGGTCATGCTGAGTACGATGCGTTGACGCTAAAAGCAGAATATGATCGTGATGTAGCAGCAGGATTGCCAATTAACATTCCGTCTAATTATTATCCTGAAGATGATCCGCAAAGAATGCCAATTGTGCGCTGGCGCAGTGCAGCCAATTTACTGTTTTCAAACTGGCTTAATTACTATGTGTATCAGGGAACACCTTTTGATCTAAATAATTTATCGGATACTGATTTACGTGGAATTGATGGAGAGGGGATTTAAGAAACAATTTAAGGCATAGAAGAAAAGTAAAACGAACCTTAATGAGGTAATTGATAAAAAGGGGCTATCA
>Ga0316613_10001951_pt1 | contig 13624 bp, 9 predicted proteins | sample OWC_soil_day10_C_2_FD_207647 | JGI IMG/M metagenome (GOLD analysis project Ga0316613, IMG submission 207647) | Wetland soil microbial communities from Old Woman Creek delta, Ohio, United States - OWC_soil_day10_CT_b | ecosystem: Environmental > Terrestrial > Soil > Wetlands | place: USA: Ohio...
TGACAGTGGTTTCACCAATTGAAGGCACGCCCAGTGATAAAGCCGGGATAAAAAGCGGCGATCAGATTATTAAGATTGAGGGTCAAGAGACAAAAGATATGGCTTTAGATGAAGCGGTTGGTAAGATTCGTGGTCCAGAAGGATCTACTGTGACGTTGTCGATTCGTCATGAGAATGAGCCAGTAAAAGAAGTTGCTTTGACCCGGTCTAACATTCAAATTAAGACAGTAGCAGGGAAAATGCTGCCCGATAAAATTGGCTATATTCGCATTTCCATGTTTAATGAAAATACAGGCAATGACTTTAACACCAAGTATAAAGAGCTGGAAGCGGAAGGAATGAAATCTGTCATTCTAGATCTGCGGGATAATCCTGGTGGCTTGTTAGAGGAAAGTGTTAAAGTTGCTAGCAAATTTGTACCCAAAGGGCCAGTTGTTTCTGTAGTAACGCGGGATGGACATCGGGAAACTCATTCTTCCACCTTGGAAGCTATCAAATACCCCGTAGCAGTACTAGTAAATGGCGGTAGTGCCAGTGCTTCGGAAATTGTGTCTGGAGCCATACAGGATACGGCTTCTGGAACATTAATTGGTACGAAAACGTATGGTAAAGGTTCGGTGCAAACCGTTCTTAGATTAGACGGCGGTGCCATAAAGTTAACGATTGCCAAATATCTGACACCTAATGATCGTTCCATTAATGGTATTGGTATTGAACCGGATATAAAAGTGGAGATGGATAAAGATAGTAAATCAGATATTCAGCTGGATAAAGCCATAGAGTTTGTGAAAGAAAAGATGGGGAAATAAAGAAGAGTAGCGGCTGGCTTTTGCTTAGCCGCTTTTTTCTAATAAAACTAGAAATTAAGTTCTTGTATATGAAAGTTACATCTAACTGTCATTGCGAGGAGGTACGACGAAGCAATCCCCTGCTGAAGAAGGATTGCTTTCGAGCATTCACAGTGACAATCCTACTTTTAAATTAGAGGTGAGATTATGTTTCCCTGGCAGGAATTAATACGACTTTCCATTGGTGGGGTGGTAGCCGCCTATTTTGAACCGATATTTTGGATGATCATTGCTTTAGTTGGCTACCAGTATTGGCAATTGCAAAAAAGTCAGATACGTATGTTTGGTGTATGCGGTTTTTCGTTGAGTCAACAGATCATTCTGGCAGTGCTGCTAGGCAGTATCGGCGGCATGTTGGGGAGCTTTTTACTGACGTTAGTAGGACTTAATGTGAATCAGCTAGGACTTGCCTATATTTGGCCTGTTGCGATAGTACTAATGGCTGTTAATATGCGATTTTTATGTTTCGCTTATGCCGGGGGCTTAGTAGCCTTGTCGAAAGTGTTATTTGGCTGGCCAGCAGTAGATGTCTCGCAGGTATTAGTGCTAGTGGCTATTCTTCATATTACAGAGAGTATATTAATTGCAATTAGTGGCTATTATGGCAGTATGCCTGTTATCTTACGCCGTAAAAATGGACAATTAGTGGGAGCCTTTAATTTACAAAATTTCTGGCCTCTCCCTTTACTTTTGATGTCAGCTGTTGCTATACCAGGGGTAAATGTACCAGAGAGCGTATTAGCAATGCCTGATTGGTGGCCTTTGCTGCCCATCAGAATGAATTTACCAGAGGGACATATTTGGATGTATGCCATGGTTTCCGTAGTGGCTGCATTAGGATATAGTGATATTGCTGTAGCTAGCTCGCCGCAAATGCGCCGACGTAAATCGGCACTGCATTTAGCGGCTTATAGTATTCTACTGCTCGCATTAGCGCTGTTATCTGTTCAGTATAAATGGCTGCAGGCAGTGGCAGCGGTCGTTTCTTTTGCAGGTCATGAAATGTTAATCCAAATCGATAATAGGCAGGAACTAGAAGGTGTTCCTCGTTATGTACCTCCAGCCAAGGGGCTTATGGTATTAGATACAGTCGTGGATACTCCAGCTCTAAAAGCAGGCGTAAAACCCGGTGATATTTTGCTGCAATTGCATAACATGGTGATTCATACGCGGGAACAGTTAGCAGAAGCAATTGCTCTTGCTCCAGCTAAATTTTCCCTGCAGATATTGCGTAATGATACTATTTTTGAAAGAAAAGTAACTTTTTCCAAGGGCCAGCGAATGTTGGGTGTAATTTTAGTGCCAGAAGGCAATGAGCTATACTATGTTCAATTGACGGAGGACCAGTTTTGGTTGTGGGAGAAACTGAAAGAAGTATGGGGAAAAATAGGAAATAAATAAATATATTTATTATCAAAGAATTATTATATAATAGTTTTAATTCGGAGTATAGAAAGCAGAAGTTTGGTTATGTTTTCTATGTTAAAGAACGAGAAGAAAAGGTAATGTAACCGCAGAGGCGCAGAGCGCGCTGAGGTGGGGTTCTTAACCTCTATCTCTTCTCTGCATCTTTGCGGTTTAAAAGACGAGTTGTGTTTTTTTGACTTTTGTGAATTTCACTTTGACCGAACGTATGTACTGTGATAGAATTACAATAAATTCATGTTTTTAATATTTTGTAAAGACTGGTGATTTTTATGGCAACTGTACCTAAGTTGAATACAGTATATCAAGAAGGAGGCATACCCTTTAAAGTGGAGGCCCCTTTTGTGCCGACAGGTGATCAACCTACTGCGATTTGTACCTTGGAAGCTGGTATTGTAGAGGGACAAAAAGCCCAGGTGCTGTTGGGGGCAACAGGCACAGGCAAAACCTTTACGATTGCTAAATTAATTGAACAAGTGCAAAAACCGACCTTGGTCATTGCTCATAATAAAACGCTGGCAGCTCAGTTGGCCAGTGAATTTAAAGAATTCTTTCCTCAGAATGCAGTAGAATACTTTGTTAGCTATTATGATTATTATCAACCAGAAGCCTATATTGCACATACTGATACCTACATTGAAAAAGATGCTTCCATTAATGATGAGATTGATAAACTGCGTCACTCGGCGACTAGTTCTTTATTTGAACGCCGTGATGTTATTATTGTAGCTAGTGTATCTTGCATTTATGGTTTAGGTTCACCTGACGAATACCATGGTTTGGTGTTATCTCTCCGACAGGGACAAACTAAAGATCGAGATGAAATTTTACGGAAGTTAGTAGCGATTCAATATGAACGCAATGATATAAACTTTGTACGGGGCAAATTTAGGGTGCGGGGTGATGTGGTTGAAATTTTTCCTGCAGCTTACGGTGAGAGAGCAATACGAGTAGAGCTATTTGGTGATGAAATTGAACGAATTTTGGAGATCGATACCTTAACAGGAGAGATTATGGCGGAACGCAAGCATATTGCCATATATCCTGCTTCTCATTATGTAACCTCAAGAGAAAATATGCTGCGAGCAGTAGCTGATATTGAGGCAGAGCTTGAAGTCCAGTTAGCTGCATTTAAGGCAAATGGGAAATTAGTTGAGGCCCAACGGCTAGAGCAGCGTACGAAATATGATTTGGAAATGATGCAAGAGATGGGGTATTGTTCAGGAATTGAAAATTACTCTCGTCATTTGACAGGACGTAATCCAGGAGATTCACCTTACACTTTAATTGACTACTTTCCTGAAGACTTCTTAATTGTAATTGATGAATCTCATGTTATGCTGCCGCAGCTTCGCGCCATGTATGCAGGAGATAAGGCTCGTAAGGCATCCCTGGTGGAAAATGGATTCCGTTTGCCTTCGGCCTTTGATAATAGACCGCTGACATTTTTAGAATTTACGGAACGTATTAACCAGATTGTTTATGTATCTGCTACTCCCAGTGCCTATGAGCTGGGGGAAGCTAGTCAGGTTGCTCAGCAGGTTATTCGTCCTACAGGTCTGGTAGATCCTGAAGTGGAAGTACGTCCTATTAAGGGACAAATGGATGATTTATTGGGAGAAATCAAATTGCGGGCAGCTGCTAATGAGCGGGTACTGATTACGACACTAACGAAAAAAATGGCAGAAAATCTTACCGAATTCTTGAAAGAAATGGGAATTCGTGTTCGTTATTTGCATTCCGATATTGTTACCATTGAGCGGGGTGAAATTATTCGTGATTTAAGGGCTGGTGTCTTTGATGTTCTTATCGGCATTAACCTTTTGCGCGAAGGATTAGACTTGCCGGAAGTTACCTTAGTAGCCATTCTGGATGCGGATAAAGAAGGATTTCTGCGGTCTGATACATCGTTGATTCAGACGATTGGTCGAGCGGCGCGTAATGTTCATGGCAGAGTCATCATGTACGCTGATGTGATAACCAAATCTATGGCCCGGGCTATGGAAGAAACCAATCGTCGTCGTGCTATACAGGTAGCTTATAATGAAGAGCATGGTATTACGCCGACCACCATTCAAAAGAGGGTTAAAGAGCTGATTGAAACGACAAAAGTGGCAGAAAGCCCTGAACTTTACTGCACCGATCGCCTAGGTAATATGAGTCAGGATGAAATGATAGACTTGATTGGCAGCCTAGAAAAAGAAATGCGCGTCGCCTCCAAACAACTGGAATTCGAACGTGCTGCAGAACTCAGAGATATGATTGTGGAGTTAAAAGGTAGAGTAGGAACTGCAAAATTGTCAGCTAAAAATAAGTCATCAGGTAAAAGGGCTGCAAGAAAAAAATAAGAGTGATTATTACTGTATTGCAAGGAGGTACGACGAAGCAATCTTCCTTGGGTAACGAGATTGCTTCGTTGTACCTCCTCGCAATGACAAAAGTCAGTAAAAGGGAACTTTTATAAATTATATTATTTTGTGAGGTTTTCATATGTACAAACAATACTGTGTATATATTATAACTAACAAAAATAATACGGTACTTTATACAGGAGTAACCAATAATCTACAAAGAAGAATTTTTGAGCATAGACAAAAACTGGTTAAAGGTTTTACCCAAAAGTATAATGTTGAAAAACTTGTATATTATGAGGTTTTTAATGATGTAAGGTATGCTATTGCTAGGGAAAAGCAGATAAAAGGTGGATCACGTCAGAAGAAGATTGATTTAGTGAATGAGATGAATCCAATATGGTGTGATTTATATGACAATTTGTAGCTACATAGCAAAAAAGGAGCAGAGATTGCTTCGCTACGACTCGCAATGACAAGAAAACAAGGGTAGAGGTAAAAAAATGATCATTAGAGCTGTCATCGCGAGTGGAACGTGGCGATCTCGGTTTCACTTGCAATGTGGAATAAAATTAGGCGTATGTGTGTGACGAATTGAAATATATGGTAGCAAGAAAATGTTTTCATATTGTTTATAATAAATAAAGGTAATCTGAAAGGAACATTCCAAATGAAAGAAAAAATTATTATTAAGGGTGCTAGACAGCACAATTTAAAAAATATTGATATTGAAATTCCGCGCAATGAGTTAGTGGTCATTACGGGATTAAGTGGCTCTGGTAAGTCTTCGCTGGCGTTTGATACTATTTATGCGGAAGGACAGCGCCGCTATGTGGAGTCACTGTCAGCTTATGCCCGTCAGTTTTTAGGACAGATGGACAAGCCAGATGTGGATTATATTGAAGGCTTGTCGCCAGCCATTTCCATTGATCAAAAAACGACCAGCCGTAATCCTCGTTCGACAGTAGGAACAGTAACAGAAATCTATGACTATTTACGTCTGTTATTTGCGAGAGCTGGACGTCCTCATTGTCCGAAATGCGGTAAGCCTATTAGTCAGCAGACCATTCAGCAAATGGTCGATCAATTGGTGGTTTTGCCTGAAGGAACGCGTCTCATGCTAATTGCTGGGGTAGTGCGAGGGAAGAAGGGTGAACACCAAAAGGTATTGGAAGATATTCGCAAGAATGGGTATGTACGAGTGCGAGTCGATGGCGAGATCCGCGACATTGCCGATGACATTACATTAGAAAAAAATAAAAAACATACCATTGAAGTGGTAGTGGATCGAATTGTAGTGCGGGAAGGCATTACCCAGCGTTTAGCTGATTCTTTGGAAACGGCTCTGGCTCTTGGTGAGGGCGTGGTCAATGTAGATATCGTAGGAGATCAGGAAAAGATATTTAGTCAAAATTTTGCTTGTATCGAATGCGGCATTAGTCTGCCCGAAATTGCACCGCGCATCTTTTCTTTTAATAGTCCCTTTGGTGCCTGCCCGGATTGTACTGGTCTTGGCAACAATATGGAAGTTGACAAATCCTTAATCATACCGGATGCGAGTGTTGCCCTCATTGATGGTGCCATTGCTCCTCTTAGCAAAAATGTGAATTCTTATTTTATGTGTCAGTTAGATGCAGTCTTAGAGAAATATAATTATTCCTTGAACAATACCTGGGAAAGTCTGTCTTCTGAGGTGCAGGAAATTATTATGAACGGCTCTGGTGTAGAGCATTTTCATTTTGAGTATGACAACATGTATGGTGAAACTAAAACATATAACGCTGTTTTTGAAGGCGTCATTCCTTTATTAAATCGCCGATACCGGGAAACTGTTTCTGATTGGTCCCGGGAAGATATTGAAGAATATATGAGCTCAAAGCCTTGCCCCAAATGTAAGGGAGCCAGATTGAAACCAGAGGCTTTATCGGTTAAAATTGGCGGCAAAGATATTTATGAAGTAACAACAGGAACCATTGCCGAAACGCAGGAATTTTTTGCCAACTTGGAGTTGACGGAACGGGAAAAAACCATTGCCCAGCAAATTTTAAAAGAAATTCATGCTCGTTTAGGCTTTTTGCTAAATGTAGGGCTGGACTATTTAACGTTGAGTCGGGCAGCGGGTACGCTGTCAGGCGGTGAAGCCCAGCGTATACGATTAGCAACGCAAATCGGCTCTGGATTGGTAGGAGTGCTTTATATTCTGGATGAGCCAAGCATTGGCTTACATCAACGAGATAATAATCGTCTGCTGACTACCCTGAAACATTTGCGGGATGTGGGTAATAGCTTGCTGGTCGTTGAACATGATGAAGACACGATGTATGAAGCCGATCATATTATTGATATCGGGCCAGCTGCCGGAGCCCATGGCGGGCAGGTGGTAGCCCAGGGAACTGTTGATGACATTAAGGCTTGTCCTGAGTCGATTACAGGACAATATCTGAATGGGAGTAAGTATATTCCTATACCGGCTGTACGGCGTAAGCCCAATGGAAAATGGCTGGAAGTTGTAGGAGCTAAAGAAAATAATTTAAAAAAGTTGACTGTGAAATTCCCTTTGGGTGTGTTTACTGCTGTAACTGGCGTGTCGGGTTCTGGTAAGAGTACACTGGTGAATGAGATTTTATTTAAAGGTTTGGCAAGCAGAGTATATCGTGGTACTAAGACTCGCCCTGGCGCTCATGATGATATTCGTGGTGTCGAACATATTGATAAAATTATTGATATTGATCAGTCGCCGATTGGACGTACGCCTCGTTCTAATCCTGCTACTTATACGGGGTTGTTTGATGTGATTCGTGAAGTGTTTAGCCAGACCCAGGAGGCAAAAATGCGGGGCTACAAGCCTGGACGTTTTAGCTTTAATGTGAAGGGCGGACGTTGCGAAGCCTGCCGCGGTGATGGAATTATTAAGATAGAAATGCATTTTTTGCCGGATGTATACGTTCCTTGCGAGGTATGCAAGGGTGCCCGGTATAATCGGGAAACCTTAGAAGTACGTTATAAAGGGAAAAGTATCTCTCAAGTCTTAGATATGGTAGTTGAGGAAGGGTTAGAGTTTTTCCAGAATATCCCCAAGATCCAGCGGAAGCTGCAAATCTTACAGGATGTTGGCTTAGGCTATATTAAACTTGGACAACCTGCTACGACTTTATCAGGAGGAGAGGCTCAGCGTATTAAATTAGGTACTGAATTGGCAAGACGCAGCACAGGTAAGACACTGTATATTTTAGATGAACCTACTACTGGTTTGCATACGGCTGATATTCATCGTTTGCTCATGGTATTGCAGCGTCTGGTAGACGGTGGCGATACTGTGGTGGTTATTGAGCATAATCTGGATGTAATTAAGACGGCCGATTATGTGATAGATTTAGGACCGGAAGGTGGCAGCCGCGGTGGTACTATAGTTGCCAAAGGTACCCCCGAAGAGATCGCTAAGACCCCGGATTCCTATACAGGACAATTTTTGACACCTATCTTGGAACGAGGCATACGAGAGTAAGAATTTGTTTAACCGCAGAGATCACAGAGAGGATGGCGGAGAGTATTTTAAATTTCTTTCTCCTCCGCGCTCTCTGTGTACTCTGCGGTTAAATCGTTCTTTTACTTGTATTTCATATTTATTATTTTAAAAGGTATAAAAAAAGAGTAGGCATAATGCCTACCCTTGGGAATAAAATTTCTTATTTTCGCTATCTATTTCACATTCGATTTCTTTAGGAGGAGTCATGCGTTTATAAATGAATTGAGTATCAATATTACCACTGCAGAAATGAGGGTTATTCAATATTTCCTGCTGAAAGCTAATATTGGTTTTAATCCCGGAAATACGATATTCAGCTAAGGCACGGCGCATAATTTTAATGGCATCGCCTCTAGTGCGTCCATGAGCAATTACTTTCGCAACCATAGAATCATAATGAGGTTGTACCGTCATGCCGGCACACACACCGCTATCCACCCTGACCCTTGGACCGCCTGCTTCATGATAAAAGTCAATATAACCAGGAGAAGGGCTAAAACACATCTCTGGATCCTCAGCATTAATACGGCATTCAATGGCATGGCCAGAGAATATGATATCTTCTTGCTTTTTGTTAAGAGGCTCGCCGGCAGCAATACGAATTTGTCGACGGACTAAATCAATACCGGTAACCATTTCAGTGACAGCATGTTCTACTTGAATGCGAGGATTGATTTCCATGAAATAAAATTTGCCTGTTTTCACATCAAGTAAGAATTCTACAGTACCAACATTCGTATAATAGATGCTTTTAGCGGCACGAATAGCCATAGCCCCTACTTTTGTACGCATTTCAGGTGTTAATGCGCTGGAGGGTGATTCTTCAAGAACCTTTTGATTGCGGCGCTGCAAAGAACATTCCCGTTCTCCTACATGGAGGATGTTTCCATAAGTGTCTGCCATGATTTGTACTTCGATATGCCGTGCTTCGGAAATGTAAGTTTCTAAATAAAAAGCACTGCGGGTTACATCTACTTTATTCAAGGCGCTTACTAGTTCAGCGTGGCTGTTAGCAACATACATGGATTTGCCGCCGCCGCCAGAGACAGGTTTTAAAATCACGGGGTAACCAATTTCCTCTGCCATTTGATAGGCATTTTCATTACTGGTAATCGGTTCGCTGCCGACAGTCATTGGCAGACCAGCAGCCTTCATGGCTGCGCGGGCTGCATCTTTATTGCCTACTTGGCGGATGATTTCCGCACTCGGACCGATAAAGACCAAGCCAGAATTGGTCACCTTTTCAGCAAAATCAGCATTTTCTGATAGAAATCCGTATCCTGGGTGAATGGCTTCGGCCTTTGAAGCTTTAGCCGCCATAATAATGGCATCCATGTTTAGGTAACTTTTCATAGCATCTGCAGGTCCGATATTATACGCATGGTCAGCCAATTGCACATGTAGAGCATCGGCGTCAACATCTGAATATACGGCGACTGTTTCGATATCTAATTCCTGACAGGCTCGAATGATTCGAACTGCGATTTCACCACGATTAGCAATAAGTATTCTTTTAAACATCAAGAGTGACCTCCCATTTGCAAATATCAATTTTAATATGTGTTTTTAACACTAGTGGAGTTAATTATAGTACATAACAATTAACTCGACAATCTATTTACTGCATGTATACATTGAACGTTCGAAAAAAATTATTAGCTGGTACTAAAAGTATGTTACAATTATCTCATAGTTTTAGTTTTTTGGCAATGTGATATTTTTCCCAAAAGGAGTATTTTAACAAAATGAATGAGGAATTACTAGAAAAATTAAGCCATTTGCCGGATAAACCAGGTGTGTATTTAATGAAAGATGCCCAAGAACGCATTATTTACGTAGGGAAAGCAGTGATACTCAAAAATCGTGTGCGCTCTTATTTTCAATCTAGTCGCAATCACTCAGCGAAGGTACAGGCGATGGTAGCTCGTATTGTGAATTTGGAGTATATCGTCACCTCATCTGAAATAGAAGCCTTAATTTTAGAATGTAACCTAATAAAAAAACATCGCCCCAAATATAATATTAGTTTAAAAGATGATAAAACCTATCCTTATATTAAAGTAACGAATGAAGATTTTCCTCGTTTATACGCTACCCGCAAGGTGCAAAAGGATGGTGCTCGTTATTTTGGTCCTTATACGAATGCTGGGGCTGTTCATGAAAGTATTAAATTAATGCGTAAACTATTTCCTTTGCGCAGTTGCCGCAATTTGGATGCAAAACGTCCTTGTTTAGAATATCATATTAAGCGGTGCCTAGCTCCTTGTGCTGGTTTCGTAGATCGTGAGACGTATCAGGGCATGATTAAAGAAGTTTGCTTGCTATTAGAGGGACGTAGTGATGCTGTTGTGCAGAGTTTACGGCGACGTATGGAACTGGCAGCTGAAGAATTGGCGTTTGAGCAGGCGGCCAAACTGCGGGATCAATTGGCGGCAGTTGAAAAAGTTAGGGAAAAACAAAACATTGTTACAGGGGCGGGCGATCAGGATGCCATTGGCTTAGCTCGTTCAGCCTTAGGAACTTGTGTGCAAGTCTTTTTTATTAGAAGCGGCAAAATGGTAGGACGGGATCATTTCTTGCTGGCAGGTAGTGATCAGGAAGAAGATGAGATTGTTTTGGCAGCTTTTATCAAGCAATACTATAACCAGACGACATTTATTCCTAAAGAACTGCTTTTGCCGATGAATGTGGAAGAGCAAACCTTATTAGCCGATTGGCTGAGTCAGCTGAAAGGCAGTCGTGTGGCTGTGGAAACACCAAAACGGGGTACAAAAAAAGATATTGTAACTATGGCAGATGGCAATGCGGCAATTGTGCTTAGTGAACAAGAGAGCAAGATTAAAGCCCATTCTGAACAAACAGAAGGTGCTCTCGCGGAGTTAGGAAACTATTTGGGTTTGGATGCTCCGCCAGAACGTATGGAGTGTTTTGATATTTCTCATATTCAAGGTTCTGAAACAGTGGCTTCTATGGTGGTATTTGAGGGTGGCATGCCGAAAAAGGAGGCATATCGTCGTTATAAATTAAGGACAGTAGAAGGAAAACCAGATGACTTTAAATCCATGCAAGAAGTGGTAGGTCGGCGGTATGGCGCAGGCGGGCAGCCACCGCCTAATTTAATTATTATTGATGGTGGTAAGGGACAATTAAGTTCTGCTTTAGAAATTATTCGTGGTGCTGGTTGGCTGGAGGTTCCTGTGATTGGCTTGGCTAAAGAATTTGAACATATTTTCCGCGAAGGGGAAAGTGAACCTTTAATTTTGCCCCGGCATTCTCAGGCCTTATACCTAATTCAACGTATTCGAGATGAGGCCCATCGTTTTGCGATAACGTATCATCGCAAGTTACGTTCCAAGCGCAATATGGTTTCGGTTCTTGACCATGTTCCAGGGATTGGTGCGAAACGCCGTAAGGCCTTATGGGAAGCATTCAGCAGTCTGTCTAAGATGAAAGCGGCTACGGTAGAGGAAATGGCAGCTGTGCCAAATATGACTTTCACCGCAGCACAAGCTGTATATGATTTTTTCCGGCAACAAGGCAATGGAAAATAAGTCCTTTCTATTTTCGGTAAAATTGGATAAAATAATAAGTAGTATAGGATTTTAAGGAGGATTTAGTAATATGAATAAAACAGTGTGGATTGTGCTTGCTCTGGTTGCTGTGCTAGTGATAGGCGCATTCTCTGGTTATAATGGTTTAGTAAGTATGAATGAAGCGGTTGATGGCAAGTGGAGTCAAGTGGAAAATCAGCTGCAGCGTCGTGCTGATTTAATCCCCAACCTTAATGCAACCGTATCGGGGTATGCGCAGCACGAACAAGCTGCTATAAAAGCAGTAGCTGATGCAAGAGCAAAACTTGCTGGTAGTCAAGGACCTGCTGCCAAGGCAGATGCGAATAATGAATTAGGTGGCGCATTATCTAGATTATTAGTCATCGCCGAAAATTATCCTAACCTTAAGGCTGATCAAAATTTTAGACAATTGGCAGATGAATTAGCGGGTACTGAAAATAGAATTGCCGTAGCTCGCAAAGATTATAATGATGCTGTCCAGGTTTATAACACCAAAATTCGTACCATCCCTTCCAGTATTTATGCAGGAATGTTAGGCTTCGGACCAAAGGAATACTTCAAAGCGGCAGAAGGTGCACAACAAGTGCCTCAGGTTAAGTTTTAAATTTTCATAAGCGAGGGAAGAGTATGAAAAAGAGGCTAGCCTGGATTGTGTTTGTGGCATATCTGTTGATCGCTGCAGTGGCCTGGGCCCAGCCGCAAATACCACCAGCTCCGACAAATAATATTTACATGCAAGACTATGCTGGCGTAGTGAGTGCTGAGACAAAATCACGCATCAATAGTTTGGGGAGTCAGCTTGCTGCAAAAACTAAGGCGCAAATTGTGGTCGTCACAATAAAAACACTGCAAGGATCACCTATAGAGGAGTATTCTTTAGAAATGCTCAGGCAGTGGGGGATTGGAGACAAAACCTTAAACAATGGGGTTCTTATCTTAGTCGCAGTTGATGATAAGCAATCCCGCATAGAGGTGGGTTATGGTCTGGAAGGTGCCTTGCCAGATGCTAAAACTGGGCGTATTCAAGATGATTATATGATACCCTATTTTCAAAAGGGCGATTATGATAAAGGAATATTAAATGGCTATCTGACGGTCGCAACAGAAGCTGCCAAAGAATACAATCTTGAGCTTAAAACGGATGCAAAACCTGCAGCGCGAACGCAGGTTGCCAATCAAGGATCAGGATGGGATGCGCTTCCATGGTGGCTAAAAATTGCGATTGCTGGAGGAGTCATCTTACTGATTATGATGGATTGGCTATTTTTCGGAGGAGCCATAACCTATCTATTATTATCTGCTTTCTTCCGTCGTGGCGGTGGCGGCGGAGGAGGTGGCGGATTCGGCGGTGGTTCAGGCGGTGGCGGCGGATCTAGTCGAAGGTGGTAAATTGGCTATAGAATAATTTGATAAAATAGAAGGCAGTTTAGCCATCGTACGAAAGAAATGTCAGATGTGATTTCGATAATGAATAGTAGTTGCTAATTTTTATAAATATGGTAAAATGTAAGCAGATTAGCTAATAGTAACAATAAGAAGGAGCGATTAGTAATGGAAAAATGGGTATGTTTAGTTTGTGGTTATGTTTATGATGAAGAAGCTGGTGATCCAGACAGCGGTATCGCCCCTGGTACTAAATTTGCAGATATTCCTGAAGATTGGGTCTGTCCATTGTGTGGAGTTGCTAAAGACCAATTCGAAAAACAAGCATAATAAAAAACCTTCCAGTAATCTGGAAGGTTTTCACTTTTATAATAACATGAACCTGTCGCTTAATCTGAGACCAAAAGGACCACAACATTATTTTTCGTATCTTAATGTTAATGTTGAATTTTAGCCAGTCGGGGAAGCCAGCCGCGATTTAGCATAAGCTGCAAGAGGCGGTAATCCCAATCTAAACCA
>Ga0316613_10001954_pt1 | contig 13614 bp, 9 predicted proteins | sample OWC_soil_day10_C_2_FD_207647 | JGI IMG/M metagenome (GOLD analysis project Ga0316613, IMG submission 207647) | Wetland soil microbial communities from Old Woman Creek delta, Ohio, United States - OWC_soil_day10_CT_b | ecosystem: Environmental > Terrestrial > Soil > Wetlands | place: USA: Ohio...
CGGGGAAATCCCCAAGCTGTGATTTAAGCCTTCGCCGATCATATTGGCCTGAATGCCAGGCATACCGAACAACATTCCCACAACAGTGACTATAGCAAACAGTTTAGCAAACCATTTCCAGCCCAAGCCTATTTCTGCACAATAGTATGCACCGCCGCGGTACTCACCGTCAACCCGAATTTTATATAACTGTCCCAGTGAGCATTCTGCAAATGATATGGCGGCAAGCAAAATAGATGTAACCCACATCCAGAAGATTGTACCCGGACCTCCCAGATAAACAGCCACTGCCACACCGGCGATATTACCGACACCAACACGGGCAGCCATGGTAGTCCAAAATGAATTGAAGGTGGAGATGCCGCTTTCTGAGCTTTGGTTACTTACGAGATTTCTCACCATATCCTTTATATTACGGACTTGGGTAAGGCGGAGTCTGATGGAAAAATATACACCTGATACAACAACAAATACTAACATAGCCGATGACCAAACATAGTCATTTAAGAGATTAAGTATACTCCCAAGATATTCCATATTAAAAATTCCCCCTTATCATTGCATAGGACGATTAATGGTATAATGATTCCTTTTAAAGTTGTGCGCATTTTGATGCTTCGCTTAATAGAACTCATTAGTGGTTTTAAACTTGAAAACCATCCGTTATCGGTATTATATGCGTTCTTCCTATCCCCCCTTGCCTTCTACCTCTCAGTCACGAATTAATCTCCTGACACCATGTGGTCAAACGCACTCGCGCTTGACCGCATGGCTCCTGAAGACAAAATGGAGCAACCGGAAAATTTCCGGATAGAACCCAGTAGTTGGTTTAGAAACTGGTATGCTCTGTTCTTTCGATAATTTCATCCTGTAAGGCTTTCGTAAGATTGTTAAAGTAATCGCTGTAACCAGCAACTCGTACAATCAAATTATTATATTTTTCCGGATTTTTTTGGGCATCCTTTAATGTCCGGGCATCAACTATATTAAATTGAATATGGTGTCCATCCAGTTTAAAGTAGGCCCGAATTAAGTCTTTTAGTTTTTTGAGACCTTCTTCGCCTGCCACTACTTGTGGTGTGAATTTTTGGTTAAGTAATGCTCCGCCGGTTCTGAGCTGATCCATTTTTGCTGCTGATTTGATTACTGCAGTCGGACCATTTCGATCAGCGCCCTGTACAGGAGAAATACCTTCTGAAAGCGGTCGTTCGGCTTTCCTGCCATCTGGGGTGGCACCAATAACTGAGCCAAAATATACATGGCAGGTAGTTGGCAGCATCTCAATCCGATAGGTCCCGCCAGTTGGGGTTTTTCTTCCGTTTACAACTTCATGGAAGATTTCGAATACCTTGAGCATAATAGTATCGGCATAATCATCGTCATTGCCGTATTTTGGTGTTTTGTTTAAAAATAACTGACGTACTTTTTCATGACCTTCAAAATCAGCTTTTACTATATTTAATAACTCACCCATTGAAAATTTCTTATTATCGAACACATGATATTCAATGGCTGCTAAACAATCTGTAATACTGCCAATACCAACACCTTGGATATATCTAGAATTGTATCTGGCACCACCGGCATTATAATCCTTACCCTTTGCAATACAATCATCAATAACCAGCGACATAAATGGAGCCGGCATATATTTTGCATACAGCATTTCAATGATGTTATTGCCTCTAATCTTGATATCAACAAAGTACTCGACTTGTTTCTTAAATGCTGCCAGCAGCTCATCCATTGAAGCAAATTGGGTTGGGTCACCAGTTTCAATACCTAACTTTTTGTCAGTTCTCGGATCAATGCCATTGTTGAGTGTAATTTCTAATATTTTTACAAGATTCAGATATCCTGTTAAGATATAGGCTTCTTTGCCAAAGCAGCCTACCTCTACACAACCGCTGGTACCACCACCGCGCGCATCCTCAAGGCTTTTTCCCTGACGAAGAAGTTGTTCCAGCACTGCATCAGTATTGAATACAGAAGGAAAACCCATACCTGCCCGAATTACTTCAGCAGCTCTGATAACAAATTGATCGGGATTCTTTCTACTGATTTGTACATTTGTACTGGGTTGCAGCAGTTCCATTTCTTCGACAGTATCTAAGAGTAAATAGGATAATTCATTTACTCCGTTACTGCCATCAGGGTTGATTCCACCAATATTAATGTTGCAAAAGTCTGTATAAGTAGCACTTTCCTGCAGAGTAATACCTACCTTGGGTGGCGCTGGCTGGTTGTTAAACTTCACCCAAAAGCAGCCGAGTAATTCTTTCGCAGCTTCACGCGTCAATTTTCCTGCCTGAATATCACTTTCATAGAAAGGATATAGATGAATGTCCAGTTTACCTGGACAGAAAGAATCCCATGTATTTAATTCTGTGACTACACCCATGTGGACAAACCAATATGTCTGCAACGCTTCTCTGAAGGTTCTTGGCGCATATGCTGGTACATAACTGCAAATCTCGGCAATTTCTTCCAGTTCTTTTTTCCTTGCAGGATCTGTTTCTTGGCCAGCCAACTCTCTGGCCTTGTCAGCATGCCTTTGAGCAAAAATGATAAGCGCATCGCAGCAAATGGCCATTGCTTTTAATTCTTCTTGCTTTTCATACGCTCGCGCGTCCTGTTGATAATCCAATGCTTGAAGATTTTTTTCAATAGTTTTTTTGAATTCCAGGAAACCTTGCTGATATATTTTTCCGCCTGCAACCGTGTGGCCTGGTGCCCTTTGCTCCATGAATTCGGTATAAATTCCCGCCTCATAACAATCTTTCCACTCTGGTGTCATTTGATCAAACATCAGGTCACGAATGGCTTTACCTTTCCAGAAAGGAATAATCTGTTCTTCATGAGTCTGTTTTGTTTCTTTGTCGACCCTAAAGAAGATTTTTTCCCGCTTATCCATAACATCAAAATCTTCTATCGTATGACAGCATAGTTCTGGATAAGTTGGTGCCTCCTGCGGACCTGTTCCCCGTTCTCCGACAATCAGCTCACCCTCATTGATGCAAATGGTCTTATTTTCCATTAGATGTTTAAATGTTAATGCTCGCAATACTGGGATAGAAACCTTGCCTGCGTGTTTTTTGTAAGCTTCGGTTACTAACACAGCCCTTTCGATAGAAATTCGTGGAACTGCATTAACACTCTGCGCTCTTAATTTGGCAACTCTTTCATTGATGTTTTTTTCCTTTACCATTTTTTATCATCCTCCAACTTTAACATTTAAGCCAAAGACTTTTAATTTTTGAGAAACTTCATCCATTTGTTTATCTGAACGAGGCTGAAGAGCAGATAGTTGATATGTTTTTCCCAGCCTAGTGTATTTATCAATAGCAATATTGTGATACGGTAATAGAAACACATCTCTCAGATTCAATGACGATATAAACGCGCCCGTTTTTTCAATATTTTCTTCATCATCATTAACTCCTGGTATAACAGGTATACGAATCCAGACGTTACTTTTACTAGCGGCAAGCTTTTCTAGATTCTCTAATATAGGTTTATTGGATACACCCGTGTATTTTTTGTGTTTCTCCTCATCCATAAGCTTAATATCATATAGAAACAAGTCTACCTTATCTACTATCCTGGCAATTGATTCCCACGGTGCATAACCAGAAGTGTCTAACGCAGTATGAATACCCTTTGATTTACAGGCAGTAAGAATACCCTCAAGAAATTCTATCTGCATTAAAGATTCGCCACCCGAAAATGTAACTCCACCACCGGATTCTTCATAAAAGACTCTATCTTTTTCTATTTCTTTTATGACGTCCTCTACAGTCATCTTTTTTCCTGCCTGCTCCATGGCTCCTGTAGGACATACATTTACACAATCCAGACATAGACTACATTTTGCTTTATCGCTTTTAAGACCTTGGGCAGAAAATGTTATTGCTCCATTGGGGCAGCTTTTCATACAATCCTGGCAGCCGATACATTTGTTTTCCAAAAAAATTATTTCTGTTTTTACTGCTAGGCTTTCGGGATTATGACACCACCAGCAGGTTAATGGACATCCCTTCAGAAAAATAGTCGTTCGTATTCCTGGACCATCATGGATTGAGTACTTCTGAACATTAAATACTGTTCCTGTAATCAAAAAATCACCGCCAATCAACTTCGTTTTTTGCAATAATCTTTTCCTTTCCCTGTATATAATGATTTTGTAACACTATACAATGCAATATCCGTGCCAAACATTGATCTTTGTCATAAAAACATTGGCGAGTCCAGCTCTGTCGTACTTTTGTCTTATTTTCTGTTCTTTTTTAAAAGGTATTATATTTCGGAAAATTACAAAACGTCCCTAAAATGAGACTATCACGAAATTGACATTGTCTCATTTTAGGGACGTTTTGTATAACCTATGATTCATGGTCTATTATAATTTCCCAATCAATATTGTGTTTTTTAATTTTATTGTGCAAGGTTTGCCGTGGAATATTCAGCATTCGTGCCGCTTTTGCCCCATTTCCATTTGCCTGCTTTATGGCCTTTTGGATTACTCGCTTCTCATACTCATTGATACTGTCTACCAATGAAGAAACCGCTACATCGCCTATAGACTCTTTTTCATCCATATCCTTTGTACCTATAAAACTGCTTATGTGCTGAGGAATATCATTTACATCAATACTATTAGCCTCAGTAAAATTCATAATGCTTTCGATAACACATTTTAATTCCCGAATGTTACCAGGCCAATGATAGGACTGTAACATATTCAATGCCTCATGAGAAATTCCCTTTACGTTTTTATTCACTTTATCATTAAACATATCAATAAAAAACTTCGTGAGCAGCGCAATATCCTCTTTTCTGTCTTTCAAAGCAGGAATATCTAAAGAAATAACATTTAACCGATAATACAAATCTTTTCGCAGAATTTTTTGTTCTACGATTTTTGCGAGAGGTTCATTGGTACTGGCAATAACTCTTACATCAACAAGTACGGTATTTGCTCCCCCAACCCTGCGAACAATACCATCTTGTAGAACACGCAATAATTTCCCCTGAAGTTCCATATCCATAGAATTAACTTCATCTAAAAACAGTGTTCCCCCGTCGGCAAGTTCAAAGAGCCCGGGCTTATCCTTCGCACCCGTAAAGCTGCCTGATGTTGTGCCGAACAATAGGCTATCCAAGAGTGTATTGGGCAGCGCTGCACAGTTTTGGGCTATAAAAGGCTTGTGTCTGCGTACTTTACTCGCATTATGAATAGCCTGAACCAAAAGTTCTTTTCCTGTTCCGGTTTCGCCATAGACCAGTACAGGCGAGTTACTATCGACTATTTTTTGCGCCCGCTGCTTCAAATTTTTTATAGCTTTACTTTCTCCAATGATATCCTCAAAGCTATATGTGACCCCATTCCCCTTGTATGTCTTCTCATTACTTTTTTTCTTAAATAATTCTGATTGAAGGTTTAAGACCTTCTCCGCTAATTCTTTCACCTGCGTTAAATCCCGATAAATTTCAAGAGCACCAACAATTTCCCCTTGTTTTATCAAAGGTAGCGTCGATGTCAACGTAGATACTTTCAGTCCCTGATAATTCATATATGTCTGAACATAATCTATGATAGGTTGCTTATTGCTCAATACCCTGTAAAAAGTACTGCTTTCCGGTGTTAAACCCGGGAAAATATCCAATATATTTTTTCCAATAGCCTTTTTCTGTGTAATACCCGCTATATTAGTTACTGGTTCATTATAAAAAGTAACATTTGCATCTTTATCTACCACTAAAATTCCTTCATCCAGATGCTCTAATATAGATTCCAAAAGGAATTTATAGTCCACTATGTTCATCCTCTCTTTTAAATACATCAACGCTATATATCTATTTACCATAAAAATACAAAGTCCTGCAGAAAGCTTCGGTTTTAAAGCATCAAAAAATTTGAAATTTCGTATTGAATAGTCTCCAGGAATCCATGTATCAACTTTTTTGATATAACACTAAAAAAACTCCCGTTTGTCAATTCATTGCCGCTCATTTATAGTGTAATTAAGTAGAGCTGGTTATTGAAAATACACAAGGAGGAATTTTTAAAATGAACAATGCCTATTTTCAAATTAAACTTCCTGTAAATGAACCTGTAAAAGGTTATATGCCGGGATCACCTGAAAGAGCTGCTTTAAAAGCAGAACTTGACAGACAATTAGCTAACTCAGTTGAAGTACCGCTTATTATTGCTGGAAAAGAAATTCGTTCAGAGAACAAAACAAAAATAATTTGCCCACATGATCATCAAAAGATACTTGGCGAATATTATGTCGCTGGTGAAAAAGAGCTTCTTATGGCAATCGAAGCAGCCGAAGCAGCAAGAGACGAATGGGAAAACATGCCTTGGGAGCATCGAGCTACCATTTTCTTAAAAGCAGCAGATTTGTTGACAGGAAAATACAGAGCAAAATTATCGGCAGCTTGTATGCTTGGACAAAGCAAGAATCCTTACCAGGCAGAAATCGATGTTATCTGTGAATTGGCAGATTTCCTTCGTTTTAATCCGTACTACGTACAAGAGATTTACAAACAACAACCAAACAACACCGATGGTGTTTGGAATCGTGTGGAATATCGCGCGCTTGATGGTTTTGTCGCAGCAATCACACCTTTCAACTTTACATCAATCGGGGGCAACCTGCCTACAGCTCCCGCGATGGTTGGTAACACTGTCTTATGGAAACCATCCTCAACAGCAGTACTGTCAAACTACTACTTCATGCAAATCCTTATAGAAGCTGGTTTACCTGCCGGTGTTATCAACTTTGTACCTTGTAGAGGTGTTGATTTCGGTAAAGTTGTAGTTAATCATCCTAAGATGGCAGGCTTCCACTTTACAGGCTCAACCGGCGTATTCAACGGCATTTGGAATCAAGTCGGCGAAAACATTGATAAGTATGTTACATATCCTCGTCTTGTTGGTGAGACAGGTGGTAAAGACTTTATCTTTGCTCATGAATCAGCAGATATTGAAGCACTTACCTGTGCAATCGTTCTCGGTGCTTTCGAATACCAAGGACAAAAATGTTCTGCAGCGTCCCGTGCTTATATTCCTGCAAGTCTATGGGGCGAATTAAAAGGACGTCTTGAAGAAGAAATTGGAAAGATCAAGATGGGTGATGTTCGTGACTTTACAAACCTCATGAATGCTGTTATTGATCAGAAATCATTCAAAAATATTCAAAATTATCTTGACTATGCAAGGACATCTAACGATGCTGAAATCATTATTGGCGGCAAGTGCGATGACAGTGTAGGATACTTTGTAGAGCCTACAGTAATCTTAGCTAAAACACCTACCTTTAAGACAATGACAGAAGAAATCTTTGGCCCGGTTATGACCATTTATGTATATCCGAATGAAAAATTAGAAGAAACAGTAAAAGCATGCGATACTGCAACCAGCTATGCATTGACAGGTGCTGTATTTGCCCAGGACAGAACAGCCATTATCAAGCTTGCAAAAGCGCTCAATCATGCCGCAGGCAACTTCTATATCAACGATAAACCTACCGGTGCAGTTGTTGGACAACAACCATTTGGTGGCAGTCGTGGATCAGGAACAAATGATAAAGCAGGCAGCGCCATCAACTTAAATCGTTGGATAAGCCAACGTGCAATTAAGGAGACATTGGTTCCTCGCACAGTAGTTAACTACCCTTACATGATAGAGAAATAGCCTTTTTATAAGTCGTTTAGATAAATAAGACAAAGGGGGCACCCATTCACACCCCCTTTGTCTTTTCTTTTGTCTGAAAGAAATCCGCAGTAAAGCAGTTATCCCTTATAACTGCTTTACTGCGGAATATATAGTATTTGTAATAGAGAATTCATAAAATGTTATAGTTCATACGTTCGTGCTGTTCCCCCGGAAATAGGCGAAAAAGCATTAAATTAAACAACAGACAACCTAGCACGGTTACCATCGTATCGCCGATATAGTGCTGGCCGCGCAAAATTTGATACACCCCCATAAAAACACCTACTGAAAGACCGGCTCCGCCCATTACTATCTGAGTTTTTCTATGTTTTGCAACAAAAAACAAAGACAGCAAGGCAAAACCACCGGCTGCATGACCAGCCGGGAAACCCATACCCCTTTTTTCCTGCTTAAAGCCGACAGGATAGGGCGACAAAGGTTTGACATAAGGCATCGCCCCGCCATAGCGTTCAATTTGATAGGGGCAATAAACATTAGTCACCTGTTTACCTGTGCTAGCAATCAACGGGCAAAACATCATGCTAATAAGCACACAGGCAAGCGAACGGCGGTATTGCTTCTGAAAACCAAACGATGAATTGTATGATAAAGCTAATGCAATTATAAGCAGTATGGCAAACCCTGCCAGCCCCACCTTAATTCCCGTATATAACAACCAGCCATAGTGGGTATGAACATCTTCCAACAACCATTTACCTAATTGAAAGTTATAAGCATCGTCCTGGACAAATAAATCAAAATTAGTATACTGCATAACAAATAAATTCAAAATAAACAACACCATAGTCAGCAAAATAGTGCGATATTGTCGAAAAAAACGCAAAGCAAGGTCACTCCTTGATACAAACTTACCTTATTCCTGATTGCCAATTAAGTTACCTCAATGGACCGCCCCGTATTTACCCTCTTTATACAATGTACTGGCACCCTGATACCAGGTTATGGCCTCTTTTACTAAATCATCATCAGGCGACTGTTTCGTATATTCCCCTGTTTCATAGTTAATCTGGTAAAAGGAAACCTGCTTTTTAGGTTTTAAGACAACCAGATTATCGCCTTTGGCATAAGCAATATTCTGATAGGTACTAATAAAAATACGCTCCTGGCCTACCGGTAGCTTCATTATATCATAACCCATAAACCGCGAGGTATAAGAAAAATTGAGCAAGCCTAACAACGTTGGGGCAACATCAATTTGACTCATTAGACGGTCAACGCGCCCTGGCGCAATAAGGTTTGGAGCATAGACGATAAGTGGAATATGATATTTCTTGATAGGCACTTCCGTTTTTCCGGCGCTTGCTGCCTGATGATCAGCAACAATAACAAACACGGTATCTTGGAACCAGGGGTGTTTCTTAGCCTCAGCCAAAAAGTTGCCAATGGCCCAATCAGTGTATTTAACAGCACCGCTGGCACCGCCAGGTGAAGGGATATCAATCCTTCCATCCGGGTAGATATAAGGACGGTGGTTCGAGGTAGTCATAATCATCTGAAATACTTTCTCACCGTTCGCATACGCTCTGTCAAGATTTTCGACAGCCTCACCAAAGATAACCTCATCTGCCACACCCCACACGGTTTCGGTCATAATTTTCTCATTCGGAATACTAGTCCGATCAAGAACCTGATAGTTATTTTTCGCATAAAAATCATTCATGTTATCAAAATAACCGTAACCGCCATAAATAAACCAGCTTTTATAATCATGGCTGTTTAGTACTGAGCCTAACGAAAACAGATCATCATTATCCGGACGGCGCACAATGGATTGTCCGGGAGTCGGTGGAATGGATAAGGTAAGCGCCTCTAACCCCCTGACAGTCCGTGTCCCTGTGGCATATACCTTAGTAAAAAAGAGTGATTCTTTTGCCAGTTTATCTAAATTGGGGGTCAACCCCTTCTGATTACCAAAAGACTCCATATAGTCAGCACTCAAACTTTCCACAGTAATAACTACAATATTTGGATGCTTTTCCGGACCTGACCCAGTAACACGTTTAGTCAATTCTCCTAGATTTTCGCTGGTGTATTGGCTATTTGTCTCCTGCAAAAGTTGTCTGAGCCTAGGCTCAAGCTCTTCATTAGGAATGGTTTTATAATAGCGGACATAATCAAGCTCATTATTGCGAAAGGCTGATAAAAATTCATAAATTCCATTACCTGCCAGTTCATTATTAAAGATATTCGTACTAACATTCTTCATATTGCCAGTAACCGAAAAAAATACAGCAATCGGAAAAACCAGGGCAAGGGCTATTACACCTAACCGTCTCTTGAACGAAAGCGTGGTATCCCAGCACAAATATTTCTTCCATATAATAACTGATAAAACACTAGTAGTCAGCCCAATGCCGCTGAATAACACCTTGAGCGGGTAACCTTCACGAATCATCCCCATTAATTCTTGGGTATAAATAAGATAATCAACAGCAATAAAATTAAAACGTGCCTGGAACTCATCCCAAAAATAAAACTCAGTAACTGACAACAACAGTATGAGTGCTGTTGAAACCCATAGTAAGCCCATAGTCACAAGCTTGTTGCCCTTAGTAGCAAAAAAGCGGCTCGGTACAAGTGCTAAATAAAAGAGCATCGGCAACAAACCCTGGCCGATAACTATGAGATCGAAGATGCCGCCAACCGCCAACACCTTGAAAATCTCCCATGGCGTCGCCACAATTTGACTGTAGGAAAATATCGCTAAAATTATGCGCAGTACCGCCCCCAAAATGAACCATAAGGTCCCCAGTGAAATAGCCGCAGAAAATCGGCCCCAAAAATTCTTATCCAACTTCATCGGAATCCTCCTCATGCAATGACTCTTGCATTACATCTGAGTAATTATAACAACTGATTCTGAAATTAAAATGAAAAGGATTCAACAATACTACCAAATAGTCAAGCCAGCATCCTATAGCTCACTGAGCTATAGGATGCTGGCTTGAAACTTAAATTTTAAAATTGTTGCTTAGTTGGGTAACGGCTGTGGATCTCGTGGCTTCGTTTTATCCGGCTCATCGTCTTGGTTCTTTAAATCAGAACCTTTGGTATGCATCATTTTCTTGGTTCTAGCCTGTTGACGGCTAGTAAATTGATCAAACGTTTTTCCACCCATTACGCTTCACCACCGCTTATCATAATACTACCATTCTCTTCATTAGTAGCGCGAATTATTCTGCTGGCTAAAGCAGTCTCTGCAGTAAACCGGACGGTCACCACTTGGCCGGAACGGAACTTCAGTCTGCTTACCACACTCAGAGCAAGTAACAGCATGCATTTCACGCTGTGGACGGTTACTATCCCGTCGATTAAAACCACCATTACTTTGCTTACGTGCCGCTCGACACTCCGGACAACGCCCTGGTTCATTGGTGAAACCTTTTTCAGCATAAAAATCCTGTTCAGATGCAGAAAAAACGAATGGGGTATTACAATCCCTGCAAGTTAACTTTTTGTCTTCAGCCATGATTTCCCTCCTTGAAACAGATAAATAGTAATCAATCGCTAATAGCAAGCTATTGCGAATCGCTTAATATTAATATGGCCGGAAATTGTATTTTGATGATTAGTAAACAATGGATTTGCTGACACCCTGTTTTTTCGGCATATTCTGTCAAATTATCATAATTATATTGCTTCAATATATTGTAAACTGTATAATGTAATTATTAGAAAAGTATGATTTTGTATCTGGTTATCACATAACCGCAGCCTAGGATTCTCAGCTTTGCCATGCCAAAATAGCGGCTTTAAAACTCTCTATCCAACGACATGGTATTCACAGCAGAGAAGAGGTGATAAAACCAAGGATGGTTTTACAGAAATCGAAGTTATAATGTGGGGGTGTTTTTTTTTGGGTAGCATGCGTACAAAAGTAGTTGTTGCCATATGCTCAATCTGTTTTTTTGTAGTAACGATCTTAGTAGGCTATAATTTATATCGCATGAAATTAGATGCAGCAACCAACATAGCTCTTATGCAGCAAACACTGATGGAGCAATTTGAACGGAGTCTGAAGCTGCAAGTCGAGGGTGCGGTTAGTATAATTGATTCCGTGTATAAGGAGCAACAAAAAGGGCTTCTAACCGAGGAGGCCGCTAAGAAAAAGGCTACCGATATTGTCCGTGAAATTCGTTATGACAATGGCAATTATTTATGGATTGATACTTACGAGGGCTTTAATTTAGTTTTATTGGGCAATAAAAACTATGAGGGCAAACCACGCTGGGAATTTAAAGATGTGAAGGGTAACTTCGTATTACAAGACCTCTTTAATGCCGCGAAGGCAAATGGCGGCGGCGGATTTAGTGATTATTGGTTCACTAAACCGGGACAGAGTGATCCTTTACCCAAGCGCGGCTATGTTAAATTATTCGAACCTTACCGCTGGACAATTGGAACAGGCGCTTGGTATGACACTATTGATGCTGAAGTCGTAAAACGTCAACATCAGTATGAAGAAGACATGAACAAATCAATGCTGATACAAGGAATAATCGGACTGATTTCACTACTGACGGCGTGTGGATTCACCTTACTGTTGGTACGATCTATAATTAATCCCCTACAACATACACAGCAAGTAGTTAATGAAATGGCAACCGGTAACTTGACTGTCACTGTCGATGATAGTGTAGCAGAACGCAAAGACGAAATTGGCAGCCTGGCAGCCTCGTTTAACCAGATGAATTCTAATTTTAGAATGCTTATTTCCCAAGTCTCACAGTCAGCGGAACAGATCGCCGCTTCGTCACAACAGTTTACAGCAAGTGCTGACCAATCCGCGCAGGCAGCTAATCAAGTGGCCTCCTCTATTGTAAACGTAGCCAGCGGCGCTGAACAACAGCTTGTTGCTGCTAATACTACTTGTACCATGGTTGAGGATATGTCTTTGGGTATTGGGAAGATAGCGGCTAACGCAACCCAAGTTTCCTCTCAATCCGATATGGCTGCCACCAAAGCGCAAGATGGAAGAAGATCTGTAGACCAGGCAGTTCGCCAAATGAGCCAAATTGAACAAACGGTAACCACTTCTGCTAGTGTTGTCGTTAAGCTTGGGGAACGCTCCAATGAAATCGGACAGATCATTGATACCATCTCTGGAATCGCCGGTCAGACAAATCTTCTGGCACTCAATGCAGCTATCGAAGCTGCACGAGCCGGCGAACAGGGACGAGGTTTTGCGGTTGTTGCGGAAGAAGTACGTAAACTGGCAGAACAATCGCAGGATGCTGCTAAACAAATTGGAACCCTTATAACCGAGATTAAGGAAGAAACCGATAAAGCTGTTTTGGCTATGAATGACGGTACGAGGGAGGTTCAAGCTGGAACTGACGCAGTCAATACGGCTGGACATACCTTTACCGAGATTGCAACTATGGTAACCGATGTATCGAATCAGGTAAAAGAAATTTCTGTCGCGATTGAGCAGATGTCTGGCGTTAGTCACACAATTGTCAGCGCCGTGCAAAAAATTGATGATTTCAGCAAACGCGCAGTAGCAGAAGCTCAGACGGTCTCGTCAGCCACCGAGGAACAGTCAGCCTCAATGGAAGAAATTGCTTCCTCAAGCCAGGCTCTTGCTAAAATGGCAACCGAACTCAACGAAACTATCCTGAAATTCAAAATATAAGTAACAATAAAAGACTCTTGCCGAATCCCCGGCAGGAGTCTTTTGTTGTTACTTTTAAAGAAGCAATAATAAAATATACATGTTTTTCCCATTTACAAAAACTATTCATATTTATATCATAAATATGAATAGTTCCAAAACAAATCATTCGTACGCATACAAATGAATCCCTCTAGAACATTATTGATAAATCAGTATTTTCTAATATAATATTCAGTTGTTTTTTGTAGTTTTT
>Ga0316613_10001955_pt1 | contig 13614 bp, 11 predicted proteins | sample OWC_soil_day10_C_2_FD_207647 | JGI IMG/M metagenome (GOLD analysis project Ga0316613, IMG submission 207647) | Wetland soil microbial communities from Old Woman Creek delta, Ohio, United States - OWC_soil_day10_CT_b | ecosystem: Environmental > Terrestrial > Soil > Wetlands | place: USA: Ohio...
TCATAATGAAGTGATGCTTTTTGTTCATACAATACCAATAAAAAATTCTAGAATTGAGTACCAAAACTAAAGTGGCTTCTACCACCTTCTTTACCATATCCATAATCAAGCCGTATTGGTCCAATCGGTGTATTAACACGCAGGCCTGCTCCAAAGCTATACTTCAAATCATTTAGTTTATACGTGCCATCCCACGCATTACCGGCATCAGTGAACAGAACACCTTCCACTTTATTGGCAATGGGATAACGATATTCCATTGTAGCAGTAAACATTTTATTGCCCTTAAATTCATCATCCTCATAACCGCGCAGTGTATCAATACCGCCTACACTAAATTTGGTGGCATCAGATACGTGTCCATCAATTGTGCCCGCTGATAGATGAAGTGCCAGGACTTGTTTACTGCCAACTTGAAAATATTTGCGTCCGTCGATAATGTACTTATTAAAATCAAATTGACCACCAAGTCCTTGGCCGGCAATTTCAGTTGATAGTGAAAGGCGATTTCCGTGTGTAGGATTAAAAACATTGTCACGAGTATCATACACCCTTCCTAAGGTTACGCTATGTACCTCACCAAAGTTATTTTTAAGATACTCTGCATTATAATTAGCGTCGTAGTCTGAATCACCCACCGCAGCTGAGTAGTCCACTGTTCCAGACTCGTGCTCTACGTAGAGATCCGTTCGTTTCGTGAGGGTAACATAATTTTTTACATACTCGCCCTCGGGCCGGCCCAAAGTAATGTTAAAACCTCGGGATCTGCGATAATAAGTGGAACGAAGTGTTGTGTTATCACCATTATAACCATAATCACTCACTTCACTGACGGAGTTAAATAAGTTAACGCTTAAGGAAGTTTCTTTCTTATCAATATATGGGTTCGTAAAATTCAAATTCCATCCTGTACCTGCAATACTGGAATAACCATGCTGAAAATTTACATTCAGATTATTCCCGGTTCCTCTAAAATTTGTATCACCTAATCCGATAATTGACGTCATTCCATCACTTTTGCTATAGCCTCCGCCAATAGTAAATGTTCCTGTCTTTTGCTCTTTAACATCGACCTCAGCAACAACGGCATTGGGCTCTCTACCAGGATTCAACTTCATATTTACATCTTCAAAAAAACCAAGATTATTTAATCTTTCTAAACTCCGTTTAGCATCTTTCGAATTAAAAGGCTGTCCTACTTTTAATTTTAGCTCACGGGTAATAACATGAGTTTTTGTCTTTTCATTACCTCTTACAATAATATCTTCTGTTATACCCTCATTAATGAAAATAGTGACTACTCCCTCGGGGCTCATTGTAATATTACTCACCTTTGCCACTATATATCCTTGATCATGATAATATTGTTCAATGGCCTGTGCTGCATCACTTAATTTTTTATTGTCTATAATATTCCCTTTAATTCCAGTAGATAAACTTTGCAGTTTTTCGGTAGAAACCTTAGTATTTCCTTTGAAAACAATATCTTTTATCTCCATTTTTTCAGTAACGGAATAAACCACCTTAATACCCTCTGGTACTTCAATGAAGTCAGCTTGTACATCATAAAAGCTGCCTAACCCATAAATAGCTTTTATATCCTGCTGAATTGCATCTGCATTGAATGTATCACCTGATTTAAGCTTAATCACATTACTAATATTACTTGTTTCTAAGGCATTCTTATCACTGATACTAACATCAACAATTTTTTTGCCTGTAAAGTCTGCAGCATAAGCCAACCCATCGGCGCCAAATAGGCTCTTTATCATGAAGACCCCTGCTACCACTAAATATCTAATATATTTTCTCTTTTTCATTACAATCTCCTCACACAACATTTAGAACAATCCTCAGAATTTTTCAATAGTATCTTATTATCTCTTTCTTTACCATCTTCCATCCCTTGGTCCTCCTGGGCCATGTCTCCAATAACCATGAGGTGGACCCCAGCCCCACCAGAAACCTTCATCAAGGATAATAATAGTATTATCTTTATTATTATCGCCCTCATGCTTAAGAGTAAATTTGAAACTACCCGGATGCCACCCATCGCTGCCAATGAATATATTTTCAGGATTTATATGGTCATCGTCCATGAATAAATCAAAGGTAACATAGGTTCCCCCCTTGAGAGATAAGTCAATCCCGGACTCTCCCCCCTCATTGGTAAATTTAAAAGTTATCTTATCCCAGTCTTCATTTACATGAGAATAATCATCAGTTCCTGAAGTTTTTCCAAAAACGTTTTCAAATCTACCATTGGTATGGATGGTTCCACTAAATACATGTTCATTACCTTGAGTAGTAGTCCGTAAATGAAAGCCATCTTTATCCTGCCACATAAAATATCCTAGACTTTTACCTGGATGAAATACATTTGGCTCCCCTTCAATTTTGGGAGTATAAGACGCAAAGGCATAACTATTAACACAAAACAAAGTGAGTAATATAAGAACCAACCCAGTCTTTCGATTCATCTAAGATTCCTCCTTTTACTTTTTGCCAAACATGCTAATAATACTATTTCTACCTACTAGACCATAAACCGCTACCCATAACGTTATCCTTTCTGTCAATTAAGTTTACTTGGTGAAAAAATACCTTATTTTTCATATTCATTATAAAAAGTTTTTGTTACAGTTTCGTTACAACATAACGGCAATTATATACTAATTCAATTTGAATCTTCTTTTTTTATTTTTATCTCTATAAAAAAAAGGATATTCGATTTAAAATTTTTCGAATATCCGCATCAAATATCTAAGATTCAGGTTGAGTCTAATAACTCCAAGTGAATCTTAACAACCCTTAATTTAAAAATTTCTCACAAGAATCTAAGATAATTATGTAATCTCTGATAAAGAAAAACAAAGGATATTGATTAAAGTCAACATCCTTTGTTTTTTGCGTTTATCTCAGATTAAAGACACTGAAAAACATAATCCTAAGGGAATGATGATAGAAACCTTATTTTGATATTTAGGAAGCTATTTTGCAATAACAGAAACATTTGTTTTTTTAATCTCATAAGTATCTAAACTTTCAATGTCCTCTAAGACACTCCCATTGCTATAATCATATATCCGTTTTATGGCTACCGCACCAAAAACATCCTGGCGTTGGGCAATCCCTGCATCAATAATTCCCGCTTGAATAGCAGTCAGATTTCCAGGGGTGTTATCAAAGCCCACAATTTTCTTTTGTCCTAAATCAATCTTTTCTCCAAGCTTTTCTATCACTTTAGTGAAACCCGTATAGAGTCCTGCGATTAAATCATACTCCGGATGTTCACGAACTATACGTTCAAGGTCTCTTACCCTCTCTTCTGGCGAAAGGCCTGCCTGTAATGCGACAATATTGATATCAGGATAAGCAGCAAAAGTATCCTTAATACCTCTTATTCTTTCCTTCATATTTTCAAATGTGTCGTTTAGTGAACAAAGAATAATGTTTCCAATTCCTTTGAGATGTTTTGCTATAGCTTGTCCCATATTTTTTCCTGCCGCATAATTATCTGTACCTATGTAAGAAATTCGTTTACTACCCGGTGCATCAGAGTCTATACAAATAGTTTTGATGCCTTTCTCGAAGAACCTATTGATCGTGTTTGTTACGCCTTCCTTAGTTGCCGCTACCAAAATTAGAATACAGCTTGCGTTTCCTGACTTTTCTGAAGCGTATCCAGCATATTTTCGTTACTTACATTACTCAAATTTTTCAACGATTGAATTTTTTCTTCCGTATTGGATATAGCTACCCGCACATTATCAACTTTGTCCGAAAAAGATGATATGGTCCCTGCTGAGAATCCGTATGAATTATTATCTGTTGTTCCATAACTATCTTCTCCTTACTAAATCATCTCCCCAAAGTTTCCTGTTTGGGCATTTTTTTATTTAGAATTAGACATTAGAAATAAGTATATCTCTATTTACCCCAAACTAAAAGGCTAAGACTATATCTATACGATATGCCTTAGCCTTCAGGTCTCTGATCAGCCAAAATTTACTTTTTTATATTTGATATTCAATTTCCACCGACTTCGCAGCTTGTAAATACCGTACTTGCCTAAACTTCATGAACTCAAACCACTTATTAGCAAAGGCAGCAGCCGTTACGTTTCCTGCATGGTGTAATTTTTCCAGATCTGCAGTAAATCTTATAAAATCATCTTGAGATGTGATTTTTATAAAAGAACCTTGTGAATCAATAAAGGTTACTGGGTCATATTTGTACTCATTAACTGATATAAGATCTTGTAATTTAGTGTTTCTGATTTTCGCTATCATCTTATTTTTTATATCCACAACATTGAAATCCCCTGGATATTCATAAGTTGCGCCTATAGCGGGTATTACGTCACCTATCTGGAAGGAATGAGGAACTGCCTCTATTTTCTTTATACTACCTTCCGAAAATATATAATAATATTCATCAAAACAGCTAATCACTATTCCATAATCTTGTTTCGAGAACTTGCTAGAAAGCTGCCTTGCTTTTACGAGTCCAGTAACAATCCCACCGCCGCAGACATCATAACCATCTACAATTACAAATCTTCCTGTATTTTGGTTATTTTTGAATTCATCAAAGCAGATGCTTCTTTTTGTCTTAATCGTTACTTCGGCTACATCATTGGTCTTTGCCTGACTGGCATTCTCGATATTTTCTAAGGTAGTGGCGTCAATCACTTTATTAATCGCATAAATTTCACATTCTACTTCTTGTGTGGCTAATTTCAGCTTATATTCCTTATTTTTGACTAGATCATTTTTCCCCATCCAAAACAAGCTAACCTTAAAGATATCGGCAGTAATAGGCGCATCATAGGTATGAGAGATGAATTCACCCCTTTGGTTAAAAAACTCATCTTCTACCGTAATACCTACCGACATTCCTGCAGAAATACTGTCCTTTTTATCCTTTTCTGCCCAATGCTCGATACTTTTTACCTTTGTTACCTTATTGCTAGGAGAAATTAAGATTTCATCACCAGTCTTTAAAGTACCTGCCTCAATTCTTCCGGCAATAATCCGTCGATTATCGAACTTATACACATCTTGAATGGGGAAGCGTAAAGGCTTACCCTCCAGGCCTTGATCCTTTTCAAACAAATCAATGGCCTTTAAAACAGGCTCCCCCTTATACCAAGGCATTTTATCCGATGGGGTCGTTATATTTTCGCCATGAAAAGCAGAAACGGGTATATACTTCAAAGGATACACGTGAAGACTGTTTAAGAATTCATTCATTTCTTGTTTTATATCATTAAATTTCTCTTCTGAATACTCGATCAGATCCATCTTGTTGACTAATACATACGCTTTTTGTATTCCCAGCAGTGACAATATATACCCATGTCTTTTCGACTGTTCTTGTATGCCTTCGTTGGCATCAATAATTAGTAATGCCGCCTCTGCACTGGCAGCACCAGAAATCATATTCTTCAAAAATTCCTTATGGCCTGGTGCGTCAATGATAACATAGTCCCTTTTATCGGTACGAAACTGAAGCTGCGTCGTATCAATAGTAATCCCCTGTTTTTGTTCTTCTTCAAAAGCATCCAGCAAATAGGCATATTCAAAAGGCTTGCCTTTTTCTTTTGCAATCTTCTTTACCCGATCTATCGCACCTTCTGGCAGGGATTTTGTATCATATAATAGTCGACCGATTACTGTGGACTTCCCATGATCGACATGTCCGACAACAACGATATTTAATACTTCTCTAGTACTATCCATTGGTTTTCCTCCTATATTATCTAACTAAGCACTCTCTCAGAAAACAACCTTCTATAGCCGTAAACAGGCAAAGAATGAGTATAACTATAAGTGTAGGTTAAGTAGAACGGCGAAACGTTAGTTATACTCATCCTTTGCCGTCCTGATAAGACTTTCCGAGCGACTACATCTAAATTCAGTTCTCTATTACATATATCCATCCTTACGAAGTTTTTGCATAGCGTATGAATCTTCCTGGTCTTGTGCTCTTCCAGCTCGTTCGCCTACTTTGGTATTTTTCAATTCTTCAATAATTTGGGCAACTGTGACCGCATTCGAATCAATTTGCCCAGTACACGGAGCGCAGCCCAAGCTTCGATACCTTTTACCATTCTTGGCAAAATAAAGATCGACTAATTCAATATTTTCTCTTTCAATATAAGCCCATATATCCATTTCATTCCAATGTAAAATGGGATGTACGCGAATATGATTACCTTTGGGGAAATCAGTCTTAAATTGATCCCATAATTCGGGAGCCTGATTGGTATAATCCCATTCGGAATCTTTGTTTCTTTCACTGAATACTCTTTCCTTGGAACGTGATCCCTCTTCATCGCGACGAATTCCTAAGATCAAGCCTTCAAATTCATACTTGGTAACTACCTGCTGCAGCCCATCGGTTTTTAAAGCTTTACAGCACACCAATCTGCCTTTGTCCGGTCCCATACCTGCATCTAAAGCCTCTTGATTCTTATGAACGATCAATTCTATATTGTACTCTGTTGCCATACGATCGCGAAATGCTATCATTTCAGGGATCTTATGGGTTGTATCTACGTGAATAAACGGAAATGGACAATGACCAAAGAAAGCCTTCTTAGCCAGCCACAGCATAACCGTGGAGTCTTTACCTATTGACCATAACATCCCTAACTTTCCAAACTTCTTATAGGCTTCGCGTAATATGAAAATACTCTGAGCCTCTAATCTATCTAAATGATCCATACCCTTCTCCTCCTTAATATGCATTGGCTTGACTTTTATCTATAGTGATCTGCTTTTCACTGCCATCTGGGGCAACGATGATCCAATGCAGCAATTGTCCTTCCTGCTTGGTATACAGAAAACTCCCTTTGCCTCCCATATCCGCACCAAGATAATACTTGATGGCATTAAAGTTACATTCTTTCACGCAAGAAGTGCAACCCCAACATTCTTTAGGATACTTCATTTCTGTTTTCCCTCTACTATCTACATATAGCAAGCTGCCAGGACACACCTGACGGCACTTCCCACAGCCAACACACTTCTGACTATCTATCATTATGCTCATATATGTCATCCTTTTTAACTAAATCTCTCAGTACTATGTTCACTTTTCCATTTACATAACGTGAATTCACAAATTTTAGCCATTTCTCATCATCTTTTGCAGGATAGTCTGCATTTTCTTGAAATGACGGCCATCGGGTTTCTTGCCGTGCTTCCAGATGTCCAATCAGTGTTTCGCATACATAAAGTCTGTCGACGACTTCATAAATAAACATAAGCTGATGCAAATCCGTGGCTTTGAGCTGATAACTAATACGGAGTAACTCTCTAATACGTTCTCTTGCTACCTGCAATTTACGAGAATTAAAAGCATAGCCAGTGGAAATTCCTCCTGCGTAATCATCCATTACTTTCTGCATGGCTTCTTCTATATCTTCCGCTGTATATAAACCCGGAGCACCCTGTAAATATTGATTGACACTCCGAAGTTTTTCTTCTGCTTCCTGCATGCTAGGTACAGTAGGAATGATACCTTGTATATAGCGTAACGCAGATACTGCCGCTATTTCTCCTTCAGCAAAACACCCTGTTACATATTTTTGCGGACTTCCCCCAGCCACATCACCAGCAGCATAAAGCCCCCTAATGGTAGTGGCCCTGTTTGTATCTACCCAATAGCCACTGCCTGTATGTCCACCAACGATATAAGGTTCTGTACCTTCTATTTCAACATTATCACTAGCAGGTCCCTTACCATTTTCCAACCACCGTAAGGTTTGAGCGGGAGCCATATTTAAGTATGCTTTATACAGATCCCCTTCTTGTTCTTCTGTAATGCCTACCGTTTTTAAGTAACAAGGTCCTTTGCCGCTTCTATTTTCCATGACTGTAGAATACATTCGAACTGAAGTTTTAGGTGCTCCATATTTTTTTTCGTATTCTTCCCCGCTGCTATTGATCTGCTGTGCTCCTACTCCTTGAGCTATCGTTCCTGTAGGAGCAATGGTATCTTTACAGCGTAATGCGATAAATCGCATTTCAAAAGTTGTCATTTCAGCGCCTGCCCTAATTCCCATAGCGTAACCTGCTCCTGTATTAAAGGGAGAGTACCACATCTTATGCTTAGAAAATCCAGGATTATTGGATTTATAGAGTCCCGCAGCCCCTCCCGTAGTACAGATAACAGCTTTTGCCGAAATTACATATAAAACAGCGGTGTCCAGAGAGAAGCCATAAGCTCCTACAATTTTTCCCTCCTGCACGATATAATCAATAATATTTATACGATTAATCACTGTGACATTAGGATGTTTCGCTACTGCATCGGCCAGGATTGGTTTAATATTTTCACCATTTATTTTTATATTTCGATTCCCTCGAGAAACATATTCTCCGGCTTCATCCTTGAGAATTACAAGCCCTAATTCCTCAACTTTTTTCGTAACATCATTAAGCCGCTGTGCAATGGTGTAGACGAGATCTTCTCTTATTACACCTTCTGCATCATTTCTCACATAGGTGAGATAGGTTTCAGGAGTTTGACCTTTTACGATATAGGCATTTAAAGCATTAACTCCTGCAGCTAAGCAGCCACTGCGCCTAACATTAGCCTTTTCGGCAATAATGACTTTAGCTTCTGAATTCTCAGCAATTTTTAAGGCAGCAAAACATCCTGCAGTTCCGCCCCCTATGATAAGAATATCCGTCTTAAGGTTTTTAGTTTTCAAATTCATTGACATGATACCTACTTTCGCTTTGGTAACGTGTGAGTACTTTCATACTTTCCCTTTTTAGGCCTTATCTAAGCCCCACCGTTGTCTAATATTGAGTTCAATCTTGCCAAAGACAAGTTTATCTACAGCAACTCCCAAAACAACGATAACAATCATAATCGCCATAACCTGACTAATGTCAGCTAGATCTCTTCCTACCATGAGAACTTGCCCCAAACCTTTCGTTGCAGAGATCATTTCTCCAGCCATCAAGGCTCTCCAAGCAAAAGACCAACCTTGCTTCAAACCTGAAATAATACTGGGGAGACTTGCAGGAATGATAACATTCCAATACAGACTAAAACCTCTTGCCCCCATAGTTTTTGCCGCCCTGGCAAACAGTGGGTTTATATTTTTCATGCCAGATTCTATAGCAATGGATACTGCAAAGGTAGAACCAACAGTGATAACAAAAATAATAGCACTTTCATTTAATCCATACCAGAGAATGGAAAAGGGCAGCCAGCAAATACTGGGTAAAGTTTGCAATCCTAATATTAAAGGGCTTAGATTTTCGTCAAGATATTTAAAGCGGACAATGGCTAAACCAACAACAATTCCTATTATGATAGATAGTAAATAGCCCACAAGAATTCTCTTAGCACTTGCTAATACGGCAATGCTCATCGTACCATCTACTATTAAGCTCCATAGTGTAGTAAAGACGGCGATAGGAGATGGGAAAATATAAGGTTTCCATATTCGCAGCCAATCGACTCCTACTCTATATGCCAGTTCCCATATTGCTATCAGAATCAGATAAAACAATATCTTTTTTGCTAGTCCAATTAGTGTCGAATTCAGCTTTGGCAACCTTCTCCACCTCCTCTTTTAGTTCTTTCATGATATCCGCTGCCAGATAGGCTAAATCAATATTTTCTGGCTGTCTTGGTCTGGCAAGCTGGATATGAAACTCTTTTTTTATCGCGCCCGGATTAGCTGACATGACAATTACCCGATCAGCCAAAAGAACTGCTTCTTCCACATTATGAGTAACAAAGATAATATTCTTTTTAGTTTCTAGCCAAATTTGCTGCAATTCTAGCTGCAAGATATTCTTTGTCTGGCTATCTAATGCAGCAAAAGGTTCATCCATCAATAGAATTTCTGAATCAAGGGTTAATGCTCTCGCTAAGGCCACCCTCTGCCTCATACCACCAGATAACTCATGTATATAACAGTTTTGAAAGCGAGTAAGATGCACCATTTGCAAGTACTTCGTGGCTTTTGCTCTTCGTTCTTCTTTGGGAATACCAGCAAGTTTCATACCAAATTCAACATTATCAATGACTTTTAACCAGGGGAATAGAGCCGGTTCCTGGAACATAACGACTCTATCCGGACCGGCTCCTTTAACTTCCTTCCCATTACATACCACTCTACCTGTTGTTGCCGTTTCCAAACCAGCAATAATATTCAAAAGTGTTGATTTACCACATCCTGAAGGCCCTAGTATACAAACAAACTCTCCCTTATGGAATTCAACATTAATGTTATTGAGAGTATTGATCCTATCGTTTTTTGTAATAAAACTTTTACTTACATTCTCAACTAGTACACTCACTAATAACACCTCTAATCCGCTATTTCTTTTAGGCCCTTTTCCTTTAAGATTTTATTTAAAATTTTAAAATTAAACAGATCTTTAAGATCAGGTGCAGTCTTGATAAACCCTGCATCTACTGATAATTTTACAAAATCAACTACCGAGTCTTTTTCTGGATCATTGGTAACAGTCAGCCTCGTGAAGGCCGAATCTAAAATTTCTTTTGCTAATGGCTTGCCTGTTAATTCTTTAATTTGAGCATTCACCATTTCTTTTGCAGGTTCTGGATTTTTATTAATATAATCGGTTAATTCCACATGAGCCCTTAGGAATTTCTCAATTACATCTGGATGTTCTTTAATAAATTTTGTATTAGCAACAACAACAGCTGTCGTATAGTTACCATCTCTCCACACCTGTTTCTGATCTAAGAGAATATTAGCTTTGACTTCGCTGACCAAGCGAGCGCCCCATGGTTCTGGAACAAGAGCAGCGTCGATTTCGCCCTTATCTAACAAAGTCTTGATATCAGGATTGTCTGCCTGCCTGACTTCAACCGTGCCGCCCTTTGTGGTATCTTGCAAGCCATTTTCCTGCAAAATGTGCCGTAGAGATAAATCCTGGGTATTGCCGAATTGAGGAACTGCCACTCGTTTACCACTAAGCTCCCCAACATTTTTCAACACTAAATCCTTTCTTGTGATAAGAATGGCCCCTGCATCTGTTGCTCCAGCGATGATCTGCAAATCGCCTTTTGATTTGGTGTAGCCGTTAATGGCAGGACCAGGTCCTATGTAACCGATATCCACTTCACCAGCAAACAACGCCTCAATCTCTGCAGGACCAGCGTTAAATGTCTTCCATTCAATTGTAGCTGCATCCCCTAGCGCTTTTTGAAACTGACCATTCGCCCTGCCAACAAGAGCTTGGGAATGAGTAATATTAGGAAAATGAGCAATTCTAACTTTCGTAATTTTATTTTCAGCAGTATTCGTATTAGTTGAGCACCCACTCAAGCCCCCAGCAATTGCAATAGCCACCGCCATAACTAAACCAAACTTTACAAACTTCATATTCATCCTCCTCGCTATACTTCATTTATGCAAATAAAAAAGGCTAAGAATGTCCCGCCCTAAACAGGGGACACCCTTAGCCTTTGGTTTTCCAATCGGCTGCTAGATTTAATTTTTCTCAGTATATCATCCGATCTTTCATGTGTCAATAAGAAAAACGCGGACGTGTGCTTTTTTAACCGCAGAGGTACAGAGGACACAGAGAAAAGATGGAGAGGGTTATGAAATCCCCCTCAGCGTACTCTACGCCTCTGTGGTTCAATCATTCTCTTTCGAATACTAAAACTAAGGCAATAAAATCCTATGTTATCCATAGTTTCAGACAACTAAAGATACTGACTGAAAGATACTATTCGTAAGAAAGCAATAATGTCATGGTGGCGGACAATTTTTACGCAAGGTAATTCCCCAAAATTCGCAAATATAGTAGAGAGGTAACAAATTCAGACTATTAAGAATAGTAAGGAGGTTTTTTATTTATGGCAACTCCGTTTCTGGGCGAATTTGTAGGTACCACAGTTCTTATTATTTTTGGTAATGGTGTGGTCGCAAATTCACTCCTAAAAGGTTCAAAGGCAGAAGGTGCTGGCTGGGTAAATATTATTGCTGGTTGGGCAGTAGCAGTACTAATGGGTGTTTTTGTCTCTGTTTCATTAGGCGGGCAAGGTGACCTTAATCCAGCTGTAACCTTTGCGAAAATGTTAAATGGAGGTTACGCCATTGGAGAAGCGATCACCCTTATGCTGCTCCAAATAGCCGGTGGGGTTCTCGGTGGCTGCATTACTTGGTTATTCTTTCGTGGACACTGGGAATTGACAGAAGATCAGGGCATTAAGTTAGGAGTTTTTTGCACTGGACCCGCGATACGCAATTATTCTCAAAACCTGCTTTGTGAAATTATTGCTACCATCATGCTTATATTTCCGATCTTTGCTATGTTTTCTAAAAATGTAGGGGCAATGAGTCCTGGTTATGGTCCATATATGGTTGCGGTTTTAATTTTTGGTTTAGGTTCTTGCCTCGGCGGCACAACTGGATATGCTTTAAATCCTGCCCGTGATCTAGGACCTCGCATTGCACATGCCATATGCCCCATTGCTGGTAAGGGAGACTCCGATTGGTCCTATTCCTGGGTGCCTGTAGTTGGCCCTATGATTGGCGGCTTCATCGCATTTGCTTTATCGAAAGGTCTCGGGATTCTCTAAGAGTATACTATTATATTGATTTGGTCTAAGGAAAAGGAGCAGCAATTGGCTGCTCCTTTTCCTTAATAATGTAACCACGGAGGACAGAGTGCATAGAAAGATACAAAACCGCTTACGCAAGCACAAAGAACACAAAGAGGTCAGAGATAAACACGTCTTTGTGTTCTTTGTGCATCTTTATGACCTTTGTGTTTCAATGTTCCCCTAAAAAACATATGAATGCTAATATAATTAAGAAAATACGATTATGTTCTATGTCATTGCGAGCGCTAGCGAAGCAATCTCTTAACAAGGAGGGGAATTGCTCCGCTAGCGCTCGCAATGACAAGACGAGTCTTGTTTTTGCGTGCTGTGAGTCCTTATCCTGCAAAAAATCCCATTAATAATTTAACCGCTAATCCTGATACCATACCTACAAAGGGGTCTGTGATGGCAGTAATAGTCATTGTAACACCACCAATAATCAAATCATTACTCCCTAAACCACTTTGCAGCGCTAAACCTGCATTAATTGGTACAGTAACAATGGCACCTAATACTAAGAGAAAACCAGCAATTGACTCGTTTGGAACAAATTTGGCCACTTTCGGCAGCATTTTTGTAATAAGGATAATTGCCATAATACTCATCATAAGCACACCTGAGGCAACTGGATGGGGTGCTGTCCCTGTAGCTGATATAATAGCCTGAACAGGTGCTCCGCCAAATAAGGAGGATGCCATATCTGCAAGACTGCTAATAATCGTTAAGTGATCTAGATTGACCTCAGATTTCGCCAATGTTTGGGCCGTTATATTGCCAAAAGCGATGTTAGCACCTACATTTAAGGCAGTAATACCCAAGGCACCGCGAATAACCATCTTATTAAATACAAACTTCTGCAAAATAAACTTCTCACGAGACTCATCAATTTGTATATCGCCTCGTCTATGAAAGAAAAATGCTGCTACAGAAGATAGAATTACACAGATAACAATTGTATAGACTAATTTATCAGCAGGATTCGGTGTAATATAATAG
>Ga0316613_10001956_pt1 | contig 13609 bp, 14 predicted proteins | sample OWC_soil_day10_C_2_FD_207647 | JGI IMG/M metagenome (GOLD analysis project Ga0316613, IMG submission 207647) | Wetland soil microbial communities from Old Woman Creek delta, Ohio, United States - OWC_soil_day10_CT_b | ecosystem: Environmental > Terrestrial > Soil > Wetlands | place: USA: Ohio...
GGCCTTTTCTTGGAGTGTTAGTTTTGAAGATTCCCATCATTTTTTTGAACTGTTAGGAAAACATACAGAAAGTAATCATCTCATTGATATTGTAAAGCAATATCGTGATAGTGGCGATTACTATTAAAAAAATAAAACATTTTGAACCGCGAAGACGCGAAGAAATATAAAGAACACGAAGAGATAGTGACGAAGTGTATTCTTTATATAAGAATGTACAAAGGGTCCTAAAGATGAGAAATCTTTAGAACCCTTTGTACATTTTATTTTTCCAGTAAGGCCTTCGCTCTTTCTTCTAATTCAATATCTTCTGCTTCCGAAGGTTTTACTACTACACCATGAGGTGTAGACTTACCATCTTTATCCACATCGCTAAAGATCATTTTTTTCTGCTTCTTTCCTTATTCGTATCAACGTCCGTCCACAAGCACATGGGCTGTCTTCTAAACTACACAGCATGCCCGTGGTAAAACGCAAAAGAGGCATCGCCTCCAATGTCAGGCTGGTAAGAACCAGTTCACCGATTTCTCCGATGGGCAGAACTTGTCCACTTATAGGATGTAGAATCTCAGGATAAAAACAATCCTCTTGAACATGCAAACCAGCATCACAATGGCACTCTCCTGCAATCCCCATTCCCCAAATGTCATACATGCCATAAACTTGGATTGGTTTTTTCCCATAAATCTGTTGAATTTTTTCACTTTGACTTTGAGATACAAGATTACTATCACAGAAAATATTCTGCAATGGTAATTCTGCAGGCTTGTACCCATTCATACCGGCTTCTTGTGCAAGCTGGAGCAGATGTGAAGCAGTAGAAAATATAGAGGTAATACCAAAATCCTCGATTAAATGCAGCTGTGCGAGCATACTGCTCCCACTGTCTGGCAGTAAGGTTGAGCCAATTTGCTGTATTCCAAAATGCACCCCTAAGCTGGGTGCATTTTCTTTCATCATACCCACCCATTGAAAAACGGAGGTCACATTCACCCCTCCAGCAACCAGTATACGGGACATTAATTCACTCCACATAGCCATATCATTTCGGGTGTAACTCACTGCAATATGGTCTTGATCCTCTAGCGTTTTATGAATATAGGCAACACCACTCACTGGCATCGTTAATAGTCCATAAGGATAATTAGCTGCTATATCCTGTTTCGTAGTAACAGGAAGTTTTTTCAGATCATCTAGATTTGTAATATTTTCTGGCAGCAGCCCACATTCTTTCATGCGAATTTGGTATAAGATACTTTTTTCATATACTCGCTCTATTATTTTTGTTAGTTTATAAGATTGCCATGCTGTCATATCAGTACGAGACAAGGTTTCTACTTGTTGATTCCAAATCATATCTGCATCCCCTTTTCATGACCATAAAGACGTTTTTAATACTTTTCTTATTTCTCTATTTCCAGGATATAACCTTCCCTTTAGCAGATTGATGCCTTGACCTGACGATCCTAGTACCTCATCTGCATTAAAAACTCTGTTAAATATCTATAGTCTTAACACAGATGAGGTACTAGTTCCTGGTCAATTTATTTCATATTTCCATCTATGATTGGACAAACTAGTCCTAGGAGGTGTATACATGGATGGAATGATTTGTTCCAATTGTCATACTTGGATGACCACCCAGGCAGAAAACTGCCCGGATTGCAATGCAGATATTGTTATGGACGGGGAAAGCAAAAATGTGATCGACCGTATTCAGCCCAATTGTCTTATTTATCGCTATGATGGCTCTGATCTATTAGAAGCGGGAGTCGTCATTAAACAGCTTAAAGTAAATATGAAAGTAGCTACAAAGTTGCGAGAATACTCTACTCCCCTTCTTGTACCCAAGCATAAAGTCTATGCTTTTAATCAAAATCTGTTAAGCTCGATTCAAGGTCTGCGCAACGAACGCACTGCCACAATGGTGAGATTTGATCAGCTTATCAAATCTCACTGGCAGAATCTAGAACCCTATCAACACACTGAATAAGCTTCACTCTAAAGGCTGAGCACATCCTAATTACGAACTTCGTAATACTGCAATAGCTCACTGACTGTAACAATGCTGTAACCTTGCTCACGAAGTTTATCAATTATAATGCCAAGGGCCTCTGGTGTAGGCAGCGGATACTGACCGTCATGCAATAACACAATGCTGCCAGGCTCTACATGATTCATTACGTTCTCAACAACAGAAGATACACTAGGACGCCGCCAATCACCAGGGTCCACTGACCATAAGATCGTCGTATAGCCACGCAGCTGTGCTTCTGCCACTACAGTATCATTGTAAGCTCCGCCAGGAGGACGAAACAATACAGGCTTCGGCGCAGCTGCCATAATCGCCTTTTCAGCCTTGTCGAATTCTTCACCCACTTCTTCCTTACTTACCTTAGATAAAAACCTATGGTTATAAGCATGGGAGGCCACCTCATGTCCATCAGCTACCTCCTGTGCTACTATTTCCGGATGAGCAGCAGCATGCTCTCCGAGAACAAAAAAAGTTACTTTTGCATTTTTTTCTCTAAGAACTGCTAATAGCTGCGGTGTCATCATATTGTGTGGACCATCGTCCACTGTCAATGCCACTACTTTATGAGTCGTAGGGACCTTTCGTATTGCTTTATCATTATCCTTTACAACTCCATCTACCATTACAGCAGCAGAAAAAATAATTCCTATTACGCCTGCGAAAACTAAACTTCCTCGTTTCATATCATCCTTACCTCCTATCACTACCTCAGTGGATATTACGCAAAAGACTAGAAAGATATGCTTTATGTTTTTGCATGATTATGCCATAACAGCAATATACTATAAAAGCCATTCACGAGGAGGATGCATATGTGGATATCATTTGCTCGTAACGTCATACTCCTATTTTGCCTTTTCTTTACCTTAGCTACACCCATTGCCAATAGCTCACCACCAAAAATTGAGGCTCAGGCAGCCATCTTAATAGATGCAAAAACAGGGCAAATTCTCTTTGAAAAGAATAGTCATATTCGCAATGCTCCTGCCAGTACCACAAAAGTATTAACAGCCATCATTGCTATTGAAAGCGGACGACTAGATGAAGAGGTAAAGGTCAGTGCCCGAGCTGCCAATACAGCAGGTTCTTCCATGCATTTAAGTACGGGGCAGCTCATTTCCATGCGTGAGCTAGTGATCGGTCTTTTGCTGCGTTCAGGCAATGATGCAGCCGTGGCGATTGCAGAGCATTTGGCTGGTTCTGTCGAAAATTTCGTTATGCTTATGAATGATAAGGCCCAATCACTGGATGCTGCCAATAGCCATTTTGTCAATCCCCATGGTCTGACTGCTGTCAACCATTATTCTACAGCCTTTGACTTAGCCTGGATTGCCAGATATGCGTTAACCAATCCGACTTTTTCTATGATTGTGAACACGAAAGAAACGAATATTGAATGGCTCGATCGAAAAGGCAAAGAACACGATCAAAGTCTCAAAAATACCAATAAACTATTATGGTTATTGGAAGAGGCGGATGGGGTCAAAACAGGAACCACCAATCAAGCGGGCCCTTGCCTAATTTCCAGCGCTACCCGGGGAAATCAGAAATTAATTGCGGTTGTACTTCATGATCATTCCCGCTGGTATGACTCCATGCAATTATTAAAATACGGCTTTGATGCCTTTGAACTATATGAATATGCTGTTAAAGGTGATATTTTAGGATCGATTCCTGTAGAAGGAGGCCTTGGACCTCTGATTGATGCGGTAGTGAGTAATAATGCAAGCGTAGTAGTGCCAACCGCAGATTATGAGCATGTTACCGTCTATGTTAATCTACCAGAACAAATAAAAGCCCCTGTATATCAGGGGCAAAAGATTGGTGAAATTGTCTTTCTTGTTCATCAGCAAGCAATAAAAACCATAGACATTACATCCGCCCAAACCATAGAAGAACGCACGAATAGTAAAATCTTACTGCAATATTTATTGCGTACTTTTCGCTTATTATCCAGCTGGGGAGCACTCTAATTTTGCCTGATGGAAGAATCTTTTCTTTATAGAGGTCTACGGTAGAAAAATGGCATGTACTGGGAAAAACCAATATCACGGAAATTTAGGATGGCTTCTGTGCCACCTACAAATAATACACCACCGGGCTTAAGAGCACTTAAAAATCTTCGATATAAGCCATCTTTTGCCTCTTCGGTAAAATAAATAACTACATTTCTACATAAAATTAAATCGAATCCGGTATCAAATTTATCGAGCAATAAATTGTGACGTTTAAATTCTACCCGTGAGCGGATATCTTCATCAATCGTATAGGTAGTACCAGCTTGCTTAAAATATTTAGAAGCTCTGCCAGTAGAAATATTCTTGAATTCAGTATTGGTATATATACCACTTTTGGCTTTTGCCAGCATTTCCACATCCAGATCTGTCGCTAAAATTCGATGTTTTACATTTGGCGTTATATCTTTTAAGATCATTGCTAAGGAATATGGCTCAGCGCCAACAGAACAGCCAGCACTCCAAATATTAAGTTTAGGACTTTGTGCTAATAAATCTGGCAGCACCTTGCTTTCCAGCTCAGAGAATTTTTCTGGTGTTCGGAAAAATTCTGTTACATTGATTGTCATATAATCAACAAATTCCTTGTACATCTTCGCATCTTTATCCAATAAGTTAAAGAAGTCTACATATGTATTCACACCATACCGAGTCATTAAATTATTAATCCGTCGCTGCATCTGAGCCGGTTTATAATCATTAAGGTTAATGCTTGATTTTGCATTAAACTTTTGCTTAAACAACTCCCAATCCTTTTCACCAACCACACCAACACCTCCAACTGATTTCTAGAAGTATATTCGACATATTCTATTAATTTCCTACCTTCCCACCAAAAGACTTACAATACGCGAGTTCTCCTGACAAGCATTCAAGCAAATGAGTAGAAAAAACCCACTCTCACCAGATATAAGGTGGGTGGGTCTTATATTTACTGCATTGTATTAGGATACTTTTTAAGAAGTCTTGCTGATATAATACCTAGGCACTCTTTTTCCTACCATGCATACGATCTCATAATTAATCGTTCCCATGATCTGAGCAATTTCCTCCACTGGCAATTCAGCTCCGCCAAATAAAAGAACTTCATCATCAATGGTAACATCGGGAATATGACTGACATCAACCATGCACTGATCCATACAGACTCGTCCGACGATAGGGGCCCGCTGACCATGGATCAATACTTGTGTTTTACCTGCCAGCAAACGAGACCAACCATCTGCATAGCCTACGGGCAGAGTTGCAATTCGACTCCTTTGATCCGTATAATAAGTCCTTCCATAACTTATAGACGAGTTAGGTGGTACATCCTTGACAAAACCGACTTGAGCTTTAAACTTCATCGCTGGTTTAAGCAGCAAACTCTTTTTTACTTCATCTGAAGGCCATAATCCGTACAGAATAATGCCAGGCCGCACCATATCCAGATGCATCTCGGGCAATTCTAATAACGCTGCACTATTGGCAATATGGCGGATGGGTATGTGAATGCCTTGTCCCTTAATATATTCAATAGCTTCTAAGAAATGCCGGTATTGCTCATAGGTAAAGGCTTTGTCCCGGCTATCAGAAGTAGCAAAATGAGAATATACGCCCTCGATTTCAACTCCCGGCAAAGCGGCTACTGCTGCTGCAAAAACGCCTGCATCAGTTGGGCTAACACCGACTCTAGCCATTCCCGTATCGATTTTAAGATGTACTTTAGCTGTTTTACCTGCTGATATGGCCTCCGCTGATAAAGCCTGTGCTGATTCAAGAGAAAATATCGTTTGCGTAATATTATTCTTGACCACTAGATCAGCCTGACAAACTGGCGTATACCCTAACACCAAAATTGGCACTTCAAACCCTGCATTTCGTAATTCCACTGCTTCATTGACAATCGCTACGGCCAAACGGTCTGCTCCCGCCTGTAATGCAGTCCGTGCAACAGCTACCGCTCCATGCCCATACCCGTCAGCCTTAACAACGGCGCAAACCTTTGCATCACGGTTTGTTGCTTTTCTGATTTCGGTTACATTATGAGCAATAGCTGTTAAATCAATCTCTGCCCATACAGGTCGATTAAACATATCTAACCCTCCTAGCAAAAAAATAGGTGACAAAGAGACGTTAATTCGGGGCTTTGTACCTATGAAATACGATCATCGTCTTACGTGCTGCATTTTTACTCTCTCATATTCTACAATTAATTTATCTAATTGAATACTGACTTCTGCAACTTCTGGGTCTATTAAATTACCTGATTTTTTTTCTACCAATTCATGAAGATGTACGCGTACACGTTCAATTTCTTGTGCCAGCTTTTGCAGATTAAACATCACTTGCTCTCCTTGCCTTTTTTAATTTGCACTTGTTTAATAAGCCAATTGAACCAAGCTTCAAGTCCTTCACCAGTCTGGCATGAAACTGGTACTAGGGTAACTCCAGGATGAATAGCAGTAATGTCTTTTTCTGCAGCTTTCAGGTCAAAATTAGTATATGGCAGTAAATCTACCTTATTTAAAATAACAGCGCTGGCTTGTTTAAAGATTAATGGATACTTTAAAGGTTTATCGTCACCTTCTGTAATACTAAGAACTGTTACTTTACAATCCTCACCAATATTGAATTCCGCCGGACAAACCAGATTTCCTACATTTTCAATAACAATAATATCAAGTTCCCCAAGGTCAAGACAGTCAAGCACGCCTTGAATCATATTCGCATCGAGATGACAGCCACCGCCTGTATTAATCTGCACCACAGGTACGCCATGCTGTTCAATACGCTCGGCATCCTTCGCCGTAAATAAATCACCTTCAATAACAGCGATTGAAAGTGTTTCTTTTAATGCTTTAATGGTCTTTTCTAATAAAGACGTTTTACCACAACCAGGTGACCCTAGTAAATTTATTACAAAGATACCTGCTTTTTTAAATCGTTCCTGCAATGCAGCAGCAACCTGATCATTTCTCTCTAAAATATTAGTCATTACTTTTATTTGCACTTTATTCTACCTCCAGATAATCAACTGCTAACTCTCGGCCCGATACCACTAGGATATTAGCGGAGTGGCATAAGGGACATAGGAAAGAATATCGTTCCACTGTAAATTGCTGCCCACAGGTATTGCATTTGCCAACCAGAGGTATAATCGTAATATCTACCACTGCGCCATCAGCTATCGTATTTGCAGCTAAAGCCGCAAAGCCAAATTTAAGAGATTCAGGCTCAACTTGAGTCATCTGGCCAATTAGCAGTTTAATGCAACTTATCTTTACCGCATTATGCTCTGCAGCAGTTTTTAATACGATGTCCAATATTCCTTGAGCAATGGACATTTCATGCATATACTTCACTCCACGTTTACCATTTTCATACAGTTAATTCGTCATGAAAGGATGATTTCCTGCCATAGCAATAAGTTCAATGATTCACATTCAATGTTTATTATGATTGGAACTATTTACATAATATAAACTCGAATAATCACTTTCTATTTCGCTGATACTATGATTACACCAACACAAGGAGGTGATTATCAATGGCCAGAAGTAACAAACCTGTTAACCCAGGCTCTGCAAGCGCACTCGATCGCATGAAATATGAGATCGCTGGTGAGCTCGGAATTGCTGATCGAGTACGTGCTCAAGGTTGGTCAACCATGACTTCCGCTGACTGCGGACGTGTAGGCGGACAAATGGTTCGCAGAATGATTGAGCAATATGAATCCGGCCTGAGTGGCACTACCACCCAAGCAACTAGCGGCACATTAACTGCTCAATATGATGCTAACAAACAGCCTTAATCGTATGCATGGGCGGCTCTTTAGCCGCCCTTTAATTATTTGTCAGCATTTTAGCGTGCTTCAAATTGAACGCTAATCTCCGTTCCTGCTTCTACAATTGTATTTGCCATTATACTTTGCCTTACCGCAACACCTGTTCCCACAGGAGCAATCGATAGTCCTGCTTGCGTTAATGCATCTCCTGCTTCACGGATGCTCTTTCCAGCCACATTCGGTACAACTACCTTTCCTGGAGGCGCTTGAATGGTAGGCAAGGGCATCGAACTCGTTTGAATATTTTCTTTTGGAGCAGGAAATTCATAGGCAATTTGAGGATAAATATTAAGATGACGCATAATTCTTCCTAAAATTTCGCCTGCAATAGGCGCTGCAATCTCACCTCCATAATAGCTTCCTTTAGGATCATCAAGGACAACTAAAATTGCAACTTGAGGATCTTCTACTGGGCCAAAGCCAACAAATGAGGCTACATAACGTCCTGCAGAATAGCCACTGCCATCATCTTGCAGCTTTTCTGCCGTACCTGTTTTCCCTGCAAAACGGTATCCTTTAATAGAAGCTTTTTTACCGCCACCTTCCAATACAACCTTTTCCATTAAGCCCGTTAACCGATTCGCTGTTTCGGGGCTAATCGCCTGACGCACCGATTGAGTGACCCCTTCACGCTCAATAGAACCATCCACATTTCGTACTTCTTTGAGAATGTACGGCTTTAAGAGTACTCCATCATTGGCAATCGCCGATACAGCCGTAATGAGCTGCAATGGTGTAACAGCAATACTTTGCCCAATGGACATCGTCGCCACATCAGAGTCGCGCATATCTTCAGGCCTAAATAACAACCCTTCTTCCTCACCGGGTAATTCAATACCCGTTGCCTTGCCGAAACCAAAGGCCTTGGCATATTCGATCAATTTATAAGCTCCCAGCCTCATACCAATCTGCACAAAAATGGTATTAATGGATTGTTCAATAACTTCGACAAAGGAAACATTGCCATAACTTTCGTCACTCCAATTTCGAATACGCCGCCCCGACACTTCTACATAGCCATTATCAATAAATCGCTCTTCGGGGTACAACTGTCCTTCCTGCAATGCAGCAGCTGCTACAACACTTTTAAAGGTAGATCCGGGTTCGTAATTATATGCCACTGCCCGATTCTTCCACTCCCGTATGCTATATTTATAGAACTGATTGGGATTATAAGTAGGCCGATTGGCCATGGCCAGTATTTCTCCCGTGTGGGGATTCATGACAATAACAGTTGCCCCTTGGGGGCGATTGGTCAGCATTGCCTTATCCAAGCTCTGCTCAACAATAAATTGAATTGTACTATCTAAGGTAAGGTATACATTTTTCCCCTGCTTAGGTGGAGCAAATGTAAAAATAGACTTAAAAATGGGGATGCCCCGGCTATCGGTATCAACAAAGTGTTCCACAGAGGTTCCTTTAATGACTTTATCCAATGCCATTTCCATGCCATCTAAACCAACGTCATCCGTACCCACAAATCCCAAAACGTGAGCAGCCAAATTATCATTGGGATAATACCGCTTGCTTTCTTCTAAAAAGCCCAGTCCTCTAAGATTGGATTCTTTGATCACAGCCTCTATTTGCTTTGTCACCCCAGGTTCGATCATGCGCTTGATCCAAATAAAACGTCCCCCTGCAGATAATCGCTCTTTCATATCTCCAGGCTGCATTTCTAATAACGGAGCCAACAGCGATACTATACTATCCGGGTCTTTAATTTCAGAAGGATCCGCATATAAGGACTTGGTTAAATTGCTAACTGCCAATTCCCGTCCTTCTCTATCATAAATCGTTCCGCGAGGCGACTGTAAAATCTGGCTGTCTTTCACTTGGTTCGCCACCTTTGCGGCCATACGATCACCGTCGATAAACTGCAGCCAGCCAATGCGCACTGCCAAAATAACAATCATCATCAGTAGTAGAACTAAAAATGAAGCTATACGTCGCTGCAAGATTACAGCGTTTTTTTCCATCATTTATAATCAACCCTTCCTAAGAACACAATACTGCAACGTCTTATTATTCGTCTCATTTGCAGTATTTCCCTGCAAGAAAAGGATCTTATCATAGCCACTAGTAATGAAAAAAACACCTTCAGCAGGTGTTTTTTTCATTATAAAGAGATACATCTATTGTTGAAGAGATTTTTTCTCTCCATTACCTTTATGCATTCCTGCCGCATAATACGAAGCAGCGATCAATCCAAACCAGATTGGCGCAATATACAATGCAACACGAGTATCTGGATTAAAGAACATGGCTACGGCAACGAATGCTAGGAAAGCTAAACTGACCCAATTGGATATAGGTGAAAAAGGCATCGGATATTTGATTTGCGCAATTTGTTCAGGTGACAGACTCTCGCGATACTTCAGCTGAATCAACAAGATAATTCCCCATATCCAAAGAGCACCAAAGGTAGCAACACTTGTAACATACACAAATACCTGTGCAGGAACCAGATAATTAAGCACTACGCCGATCAATAAGAAACCTGACGAAACCAAAATTCCTTTTACAGGAACATGGCGGTCATTTAATTTACTAAACATTGTTGGAGCTTTTCCCTGTAATGATAAATTATAAAGCATTCTGCCTGTACTAAACAGCCCACTATTACAAGAAGATAAAGCTGCGGTCAGTACTACGAAGTTGATAATGCCAGCTGCTGCCCTTACTCCAAGTTTATTGAAAGTCAAAACAAAAGGACTGCCAATTGTACCAATTTGATTCCAGGGATATAACGACATAATGATCGTTAAGGAACCAACATAAAAAATGAGAATACGCCAGAACACTTTATCAATCGCAGCCGGTAAGGATTTTTCAGGATTCTTTGCTTCACCGGCTGTAACACCAATCAATTCAATACCTAAATAGGAGAACATTACCATGGTGCTCGCCATAATCATACCTTCTATACCATGAGGGAAAAAACCGCCATTAGACCAGAGGTTGGAAATGCCGATTGCCACCCCATGATTGGCAACACCAAAAGCGATCATGGCCGAGCCAGCCACAATCATCGCTAAAATCGTTACTACTTTAATTAAAGCAAACCAAAACTCAAACTCACCAAAAGCACGAACACTGATTAAATTAACAGATGCCATTAAAACCAAAGCACACAAGGCAGGAATCCACTGGGGGACTTCCGGCACCCAAAAGGAAAAATATACCCCAACTGCCGTAATCTCTGCCATACATGTGACAACCCACATAAACCAGTACGTCCATCCTGTAATATAACCAGCCAGAGGTCCTAAGAAAATATTGGAATGGGCACTAAAGGTACCGGAAACGGGATAAGCAACTGTTACTTCGCCTAGGGCACGCATAATATAGAACATAATAATACCAGCCAGGAAATATACAAGTATCAATGATGGGCCGGCAGCTTTTATTGCAGCACCAGCTCCAAGAAATAACCCTACACCAATCGCTCCGCCTAATGCAATTAACTGAATATGACGTTCCTCTAATCCCCGATGCAATCCTTCCTGCAATGCATTATTTTTTTCCACAAATTCTCCCCCTCATATATTATACTTGGGATTACGGTAGGTTATTTTACGACCACCTCCTTACAATCCATGCAGACCTTATTATAAACTATCATACACCGATATGGCGGAATTTCAATCATCCCACTATTCTATATATTCAGATAATTTGCTTTATAATATACGCAAAAAGCATACTCTTAGCACAGATACGAGTATGCTTTTTGCTACTTTGTTGATTTACTAAAGGTGGCGATAGAGTTTTAACTCATCTGAATCTCAATCGAACTTAGCGGCTCTTAACTCCCATTTATAAAAAATGGGAGTTAAGAGCAGGTTTAATCATCAGCAAACTTGTTAGCTTAATACGGTTGTTACGGGAGTGTAAGGTAAATTCTGATCATCGGCTACAGCCTTAAATGTTACTTTTCCATCATAAACATTAAGTCCTCTTGCCAATCCAGCATCATCAATAAGGGCTTGTTTCCAGCCTTTATTAGCAATCTGCAGCGCATATGGCAATGTTGAATTTGTTAAGGCCAAGGTGGACGTGCGAGCCACCGCTCCTGGCATATTGGCTACAGAATAATGGATTACGCCGTGCTTGGTATAGGTAGGTTCGCTATGAGTTGTAATTCGATCAATCGTTGAAACTGAACCGCCTTGATCAATCGCCACATCTACAATGACGGAACCAGCTTCCATGGTTTTTACCATTTCTTCGCTCACTAACTTAGGGGCTTTTGCTCCAGGTATGAGTACAGCGCCCACTAAAAGATCCGCTTGTTTTACCCATTTTGCAATATTATAGCTATTTGACATAACAGTCGTTACTCTGCCACCAAAAATATCATCTAAGTAAGCAAGACGATCTGTGGATTTATCAAGAATCGTAACACGTGCACCCATACCAACAGCCATCTTAGCTGCATTCGTGCCTACAATGCCACCACCAACAATTACGACTTGACCTGATTCTACCCCAGGTACGCCACCTAGAAGTATCCCTTTGCCGCCCCACGGCTTTTCCAAGAACTGCGCACCAATTTGTACTGCCATACGACCCGCCACTTCACTCATTGGTGATAATAAAGGCAATGAATTATTCCGGCCTACAATGGTTTCATAGGCAATACCAATCACCTTTTTCTCTAATAATGCCTTCGTCAGTTCAGGCTCGGGAGCTAAATGTAAGTACGTAAATAAAATTTGACCTTCATGAAATAATTCATACTCTGGCGTCAACGGTTCTTTCACCTTAATAATCATTTCTGAGGTATCAAATAATTCTTTTTTATCAGCGATAATCGTAGCTCCTACTTGCTTATAGCTTTCATCAGAAAAGCCGCTACCAATACCTGCATTTTTTTCAATTAATACAGTATGCCCTGCTCTACAAAGATCCTCTGCCCCTGCCGGAGTCAGGCCTACACGGTTTTCATTGTTTTTAATCTCTTTTGCTACGCCAATAATCATAATAAATTCCCTCCATTTTCGTTATACTATTTTAGCAATATATAAATACACTATTAGTATTATGATCTTATAGTAATGCAAAAACCGTGCCAAACAGAGAATTTCTATGATACATCAGCCCTTCTATCTAAATAAATATCAGGTTTTTACTTGTTTCACTTCGAAAGCAGTCACATTTTAAAACCTCGCTGGTCAGTCGAAAATCCAGCAAGAACTATTTATTTCGGAACTATTAATTTCCACAATGGATTCCACTGTTACGAATAAGTTCCATTTTATTGAATTAAATACCATAAATTACCAATTCAATCCAATGAAAAGTCGTATTTTCGTAATTTTTTTAATACTGCGGTATGGGATAACCCTAATACTGCTCCCATACGTCTCGAAGAACGAAAACGACGAAGAGTTTCTTTTAATATAACCACTTCCACTTCTGCCAGGCGCTCCTCTAATGTTTGATATTTTTCAAATTGCACCGTAGGCGGTGCTGTCTGGGAGCCAGACAACCTTCCCAAAAAGATATGTTCTGGTTGAACCATTGTTCCATCAACTAAATTTACTGATCTCTCAATAATATTTTTTAGTTCCCGTACATTACCTGGCCAATTATAATCCTGCAGACGCTGTAATGCAGCAGCAGAAAAACCCTGAACTGGATTATGTAATTTCTCAGCAAAATGTCTTAAAAAAAGTTCTCCTAATAGTTGAATGTCTTCAAAGCGCTCCCTGAGGGGTGGTATTAAAAGAG
>Ga0316613_10001959_pt1 | contig 13607 bp, 9 predicted proteins | sample OWC_soil_day10_C_2_FD_207647 | JGI IMG/M metagenome (GOLD analysis project Ga0316613, IMG submission 207647) | Wetland soil microbial communities from Old Woman Creek delta, Ohio, United States - OWC_soil_day10_CT_b | ecosystem: Environmental > Terrestrial > Soil > Wetlands | place: USA: Ohio...
TTCAATATTTAATTAATATTTAAATTAATGCGGATTTAGATATCTACAATATAAGGGAGTGAAGATAATGTCAATTAGCAAGCGACTATTCGGTAAGGTAAATGAGCAGAACGTATACGAATATACTTTTAAAAATAGCAATGGCATAGAAATTTCATGTTTGAATTATGGGTGTGCCATTACTAAGGTTATGGTACCCGACCGCAGGGGAATTTACGAAAATATTGTATTAGGATATCAAGAGTTAGCAGGTTACCAGAAAAATTCTATATTCGCAGGTGTCGTTGTGGGCAGAGTAGCTGGCAGAATACAGGGTGCTCAATTTGAACTAGAGGGGAAAACATATAGACTGGCAAGTAATGATGGTCCTAATAATCTTCATAGTGGACCGGTAGGTTTTCAGAATGTAGTATGGGATGCAGCAATCATTGAGAAAGAGCACGAGGCTGTTATTGAGTTTTCTTATACCAGCTTGGAGGGGAAAGATGGATATCCAGGAACATTAACAACAAAAGTTACCTATACGCTAAATAATAATAATGAATTCACGATTCATTACTATGGACAGTCAGATAAGACTACATTGTTCAATCCAACAAATCATACGTACTTTAATCTAAGTGGCAATTTCAAGCAAGATATCTCTCAGCACAGTTTGAAAATGGATAGTAGTCGATTTTTGGAAGTTACGCAGCAGCTACTGCCAACGGGTAAATTGCTAGATGTGAAGAATACTGTTTTTGACTTTAGAACTGGTCGAAAAATCATTGAAGGAATCAACTCTACTGATACCCAAAATATAATAGCTGGGCAAGGTTATGATCATACCTTTGTTTTAAATAGCAATCATAGTAGGGAAATTATTTTACAGGATGAGGAAAGTGGACGTATTTTGACTATCGAGACAGATGCAGTGGGTGTAGTTCTATATACAGGAAGCCACATACCAGATGATTTAGATATTTATGGAGTAAAATCGCGACGCTATTTAGGAATGTGTCTTGAAACCCAAGGACTTCCCGACTCAATTCATCATTCGAATTTTCCTCCATGCATTCTAAAGAAAGATCAGATTTTTACTACAGCGACTAAATATACTTTTAGTGTATAGTACTTTGATGATGATACTATGTCGAGATAAAAGGAGACGTATTAGTGGAAAAGATAGGAGTCTTAACAAGCGGTGGCGATGCCCCTGGTATGAATGCAGCGATTCGTTCTGTAGTAAGAAGTGCGATCTATAATAAGGTGAAAATAGTTGGGATTGGCAGGGGTTATACTGGTCTTCTAAGTGAAGAGATTAACGAAATGACAATATCATCTGTTGGAGATATTATTCATCGCGGGGGCACGATTCTCAGAACATCAAGATGTGAAAAGTTTAGAACCGATGCAGGCATAAATGATGCAGTCAACATCTTGAAAAAACATAACATTGACGGACTGGTTGTAATCGGCGGAGATGGTTCTTATCAGGGGGCATATAAGCTAGGCCTTGCAGGTATAAAAATCATGGGCATCCCAGGAACTATTGATAATGACTTAGCATATACAGACTACACGATAGGCTTTGATACAGCAGTCAATACAGTTCTAAATGCCATTAGTGCCATAAGAGATACATCGATGTCTCATGAAAAAGTAACAATTATCGAAGTTATGGGAAGATATTGTGGGGATATAGCTCTTTATGCAGGTTTGGCAGGCGGTGCGGAAAGCATTTTAGTTCCCGAAGAAAAATATGAAGTAACTAAGGTTTGCGAGAAATTGTTACAAGGTAAAAAAAGAGGAAAAACTCATAACATTATTGTTTTAGCTGAGGGAAGAGAATCTGCTATTGATTTACAAAAAGAAATCTTGGTGAATACGGGCATTGAATCAAGGATTACGGTGCTCGGATACCTGCAAAGAGGAGGAACGCCAACTGCGGTTGATAGAATATTAGCAAGTAAAATGGGGGCCAAAGCAGTTGAACTCTTGCTTGCGGGCAAGTCTAACCGCGCGATTGGCATTAAAGACAATCATTTGATTGACATAGATATCATGGATGCACTTGCCCAAAAGAAAGTATTCGATCAAGAAATGTATAACTTATCGCAAATATTATCAATTTAAGATGTTCTTCTGCTCGTTTTGAGATTCTTCTAGAACAGATAAAATGTGCTGGAAAGGAATTTTTGCAATAAAATGAATGCTCTCTCTGTAGATGGGGTTATTAAAAACCTAGAACCTGTCTATAGGGGGAGTATTTTCTTTATCGATGGGAAAAAATATTTTTTCCCATCTGTAAAAAAAGGAGGATATCTAAAAATAACAGCGTATATTATTAAATAATTAATTAAATATTTAATTTATTACACAAGGATGGTGATGAGTGAGGAATGATAAATGGAATTTAATAACATATAAGGGACAAAATAGCATAAAATGAATGTAAGATTAAGTCGTCTAGACTTTACTTTATCAAGCAAAGGGTGCTTATCATTAGTAAGAAGGAGTATTTCATTCTATTAATGTTAATTGCTTTAAAACTGTGAGCTGAATTTGATTCTGTAAAAGTTGAGGTAGAAAAATATAATTCTTGATTTTAATATAACCATTCAATTAAAAGGAGGCCAGTAATATGGGAAGTAAAAAGTATAGTATTGGAATTGATTATGGCACTCAATCAGGTCGGGCAATGCTTGTTGAGGTGGCAACTGGTAGAGAAATTGCTACTGCAGTAGTACCTTATGCTGATGGTGTAATTGATGAACAATTACCAGCTACTGATATTAAGTTGGAGTATGATTGGGCATTGCAAAATCCGGATGATTATTTAGATGTTTTGTGCCAAGCAGTACCACAAGTTTTAAAGGATTCTAAAGTAGACCCCGAAGACGTAATTGGACTCGGGATTGACTTTACTGCTTGTACGATGCTGCCTGTGGCTAAAGATGGCAGAGCGTTATGTCAGCTTCCAGAATACCGGAAGAATCCTCACGCTTGGGTTAAACTGTGGAAACATCATGCTGCTCAGGATGAAGCCAATTCTTTAAATGCAATTGCAGCTGCACGTGGTGAAGCTTTTCTAGCTCGTTACGGTGGCAAGATATCTTCTGAGTGGATAATTCCGAAAATTTGGCAAATTCTCAATGAAGCACCAGAAATCTATGAAGTCGCTGATCGATTCATGGAGGCTACTGATTGGGTAACCATGCAAATGACTGGGATTGATGTACGTAATAGTTGTACTGCTGGCTATAAAGCAATATGGCATAAGCAAGATGGGTATCCCGGAAAAGATTTTTTTAAAGCCTTAGATCCCAGATTAGAAAATCTGGTAGAAGAAAAATTGAACAGTCCAATCGTAGCAATTGGCAGCAAAGCTGGAGGATTGATTCCTAGCATGGCCAGACAGATGGGGCTTAAGGCAGGCATAGCTGTAGCAGTGGGCAATGTGGACGCCCATGCCGCTGTTCCAGCGGCAGGAGTTGTTACGCCAGGCAAAATGGTCATGAGTATGGGGACATCGATTTGCCATTTGGTATTAGGGGAAGAAGAAAAAACAGTGGATGGCATGTGTGGTGTGGTCGAGGATGGCATTGTTGGCGGCTATTTCGGGTATGAGGCTGGTCAGTCTGCTGTAGGAGATATTTTCGAGTGGTTTGTGGAAAACTGTGTTCCTGAAAGCTATTTCGCTCAAGCAAGCGCGAGAAACATAAGTATTCATCAATTGCTGGAAGAAAAGGCTGCCAAACTTGTACCAGGGGAAAGTGGTCTATTAGCTCTTGACTGGTGGAATGGCAATCGTTCTGTACTTGTCGATACCGACTTGACCGGTGTACTGCTAGGAGCTACTTTGCTTACTAAACCAGAGGAAATCTATCGGGCATTGATTGAAGCTACTGCCTTTGGTACAAATATGATTGTCGAAACATTTACCAATGCAGGGGTGAAAATTGATCAATTATATGCTTGCGGTGGTCTGTCCCAAAAAAATAATATGCTAATGCAAATTTATGCAGATGCAACTGGATTAGAGATTCGTGTTGCTACCTCTTTGCAGACTCCAGCATTGGGAGCTGCTATGTTTGGTGCAGTTGCCGCTGGCAAAGAATTTGGCGGCTATGATACTGTTTTCGATGCCGCGGCTAAAATGACTAGTATAAAACAGGTATATATACCTAATCCAGAAAATGTTGCCCGCTATGCAAAATTGTATGCAGAATATAAAATCCTGCATGACTATTTTGGTCGTGGTGCGAATGATGTGATGAAACGGCTTAAAGAAATTAAGAAAAATACAAAAAGCTGTAAAGAGTAAGAAAAACGATAGAGAAGTAACACAAGGAGGTTCAGATAGCTATGTTAAAGGAACTTAAACAACAAGTATGGCAAGCAAATATGGATTTACAAAAACATGGATTGGTTGTATTTACATGGGGCAATGCCAGTGGCATCGACAGAAAGAAAGGCTTGGTTGTTATCAAGCCTAGTGGCGTGGATTATGATCAAATGCAGCCTGAGGATATGGTAGTGCTGGACTTAGAGGGAAACCAGGTAGAAGGAAAGCTTAGACCTTCTTCCGATACGCCTACTCATCTAGTCTTATATCGTAAATTCCCTGCTATTGGGGGTGTTGTTCATACTCATTCCACTTGTGCTACGGCATGGGCTCAGGCGGGAAAATCTATTCCTGCCTTTGGTACGACTCATGCAGATTATTTCTATGGTGAAGTCCCTTGTACGCGTAGTCTCACTAAGGAAGAAATTCAGGGAGAATATGAAGAGGAAACAGGTAATGTAATTGTAGAGAAATTTGAACAGATGAATCCTATTCATGTTCCTGGAGTTCTGGTTACCAATCATGGTCCTTTTTCCTGGGGAAAAGATGCTCATGATGCTGTCTATCATGCCGTAGTTTTGGAGGAAGTAGCAAAAATGGCTCTCTATACTTGTTCAATAAATCCAGAAATCAAGGCTATGGATCAAACGCTGCTGGATAAACATTTCTTAAGAAAACATGGTAAAAATGCCTATTATGGGCAAAGCAAGTGATAAGTAGATAGAGCGGAAGGGGTTTCTTAATCATGAAATTTGATGCCATCGATGAACTCGCGGTAAATAGTATTCGTACGTTAACGATAGATGCTATCGAAAAATCAAATTCTGGGCATCCTGGGATGCCATTAGGCACTGCGCCTATGGCTTACCAGTTATGGACAAGTCATTTGAAGCATAATCCTGGAAATCCAGAATGGTTTAACAGAGATCGGTTTGTGTTATCGGCAGGGCACGGCTCCATGCTGCTGTATAGTTTATTGCATTTATGCGGTTATGATCTTTCTATTGAAGACTTGAAAAATTTCCGGCAGTGGCAGAGTAAAACGCCTGGGCATCCTGAATATAGGCATACACCAGGTGTGGAGGCTACCACAGGTCCTTTAGGCCAAGGTGTGGCGATGGCAGTCGGGATGGCAATGGCGGAACGCCATTTAGCTGCTAAATTCAATACAGAAAAGTATCAAATAATTGATCACTATACCTATAGCATTTGTGGTGATGGGGACTTAATGGAAGGGGTAGCGGCAGAAGCCGCTTCTCTTGCAGGACATCTTAAACTCGGACAGATGATTGTCCTCTATGATTCCAATGATATTTCCCTGGACGGGAAACTAGGGCAGTCTTTTTCCGAAAATGTAAAAAAACGTTTTGAAGCTTATGGCTGGCAGGTGTTGTATGTGGAAGACGGAAATAACTTAGCTGCTATTGATGAAGCCTTGGTGACTGCCAAAGCGGATACTTGCCGACCAACGTTAATTGAGGTTAAAACCATTATTGGTTTTGGTGCTCCCAATAAGTCAGGTTCCTCTGCTGTTCATGGCGCACCTTTAGGAAAAGCAGAGGCGAAATTGGCGAAAGAATTTTATCAATGGCCTGCTGAAAGTGACTTTTATGTTCCTGATTCCGTATATACTCGTTTTGCCCAAACTGTCAAAGAGCGAGGTCAAAAACTGGAACAAGATTGGAAGGCCCTGTTGGCAAGTTACAAAGAGGATTATCCTGTACTTGCCAGCCAACTGGAGGAAGTGATTAGTGGTAAGCTTCCAGTTGATTGGGATAAGCAGCTGCCTGTTTATGAAGAAGGGACAGCGCTGGCGACACGTTCCTCATCCGGTGAAATTATGAATGCCATTTCGAAGTCTGTGCCTGCTTTCTTTGGTGGTTCAGCAGACTTAGCAAGTTCTAATAAGACCATGATAAAAAATGGGGGCAACTTTTTTGCTGAGGACTACAGCGGCCGTAACATTTGGTTTGGTGTGCGGGAGTTTGGGATGGGAGCTGCTCTCAATGGCTTAGCTTTACATGGTGGCGTAAAAGTATATGGAGCAACATTTTTTGTTTTCTCCGATTACTTACGTCCAGCCATTCGTCTAGCGGCTATGATGAAACTTCCTGTGACCTACGTTTTTACGCATGACAGTATTGCCGTTGGAGAAGATGGTCCTACCCATGAACCAATAGAGCAATTAGTTGCCCTTCGCTCGGTGCCTAACCTCAATATTATTCGTCCAGCAGATGGAAATGAAACGGCAGCAGCATGGAAGATTGCTATAGAATCAACAGAAGCGCCAACCGCACTTATCTTGTCAAGACAGGATCTTGCCACCATTGCAGGTACAAAAGAAATAGCAGAGCAAGGTGTACGGCGGGGGGCTTATATTGTCAACAAAGGAAGAGCAGATGTTCCCCAGGCATTGCTGCTGGCATCTGGTTCAGAGGTAGAACTAGCATTACAGGCACAGTGCCAATTAGCGCAAGAAAACATCCATGTATCGGTGATTAGTTTTCCATCATGGAATTTATTTGAAATGCAGTCCGCTGTCTATAAAGCAACTGTTCTTCCTTCCAATGTAAAAGCTCGTCTAGCTATTGAGATGGGATCGTCCTTAGGTTGGGAACGTTATGTTGGTGATAATGGAGATGTACTTGGCATTCAAGGCTTTGGTGCCTCAGCTCCTGGAGAATTGTTGATGAAAGAGTATGGTTTCAGTGTAGAAAATGTAGTTAGAAAAGTAAAAGAGTTATTGCAAGTTTAATTAGCAAAAAAGAAGGGGGACTATAATCATGTTTACGAATCTGAAAAACAAAGAAGTATGGTTTATAACTGGCAGCCAGCATCTTTATGGTGAGGAAACGCTAAAAGAGGTAGCCGAGCACTCTCAAACAATTGCTAAATCACTGGGAGAAAATGCGAAGATACCTGTAAAAATTGTTTTTAAACCTGTATTGACCACTCCTGATGCTATATATAATCTTTGCGTAGAGGCCAATAGTGCGGAAAATTGTATCGGGTTGATTGCCTGGATGCATACCTTTTCACCAGCGAAAATGTGGATTGGTGGTCTAACGATATTAAATAAACCCTTAGCCCATCTTGATACGCAGTATAATCGTGATATTCCTTGGTCCCAGATTGATATGGACTTTATGAATACGAATCAGTCTGCCCATGGCGATCGTGAATTTGGATTTATTTGTACGAGAATGAAGAGAGCGCGTAAGGTTATTGTTGGATTTTGGCAGGATGAAGATGTAATCCAAAAACTAGCTGTTTGGTGTGGAGCAGCTTTGGCTTGGAATGATTTACAGGGTGCTAAATTTGCTCGTTTCGGTGATAATATGCGAGAAGTGGCCGTGACGGAAGGTGACAAGGTCGAGGCCCAGATGAAATTCGGATACTCTGTTAATGGCTATGCCTTAGGCGATCTTGCTAAGTATGTGGATGGTGTCAGTGATGCCGAGATTCGAGCATTAATTGCTGAATATGAACAAACATATATAATGCACGACGAACTAACCAAAGGCGGGGCTAAAAGGGCTTCCTTAGAAGATGCCGCTAAACTTGAATTAGGCATGAAAAAATTCTTGGAAGCTGGTAATTTCAAAGGTTTTACCTCGAATTTTGAAAACTTATATGGCCTGTCACAACTGCCAGGACTGGCATGTCAGCGTTTAATGGCAGCTGGTTATGGTTTTGGCGGCGAAGGCGATTGGAAGACAGCTGTGCTCGTCAGAGCCATGAAAGTGATGTCTTATGGTCTTACAGGTGGAACCTCTTTCATGGAAGATTACACCTATCACTTGGAAGATGGCAATATGAAGGTGCTCGGTTCTCACATGCTGGAAGTATGCCCGTCTATTGCTGATAAAAAGCCCTCACTAGAGATTCATCCCCTCTCTATTGGTGGTAAGGATGATCCTGTACGCTTGGTATTCAATGTAGCTGCTGGCAGAGGACTCAATGCCACCATTATTGATATGGGTAGTCGTTTCAGATTGATCGTAAATGAACTTGATGTGGTGGTTCCAGACTATGATTTGCCGAAACTTCCAGTTGCCAGAGCCCTTTGGGTGCCACAACCTGATCTTAAAGTGGGCGCGCAAGCATGGATTCTAGCGGGTGGAGCTCACCATAGCGGATTCAGCCAAGCTGTGACAAAAGAGCATTTAGAAGATTTTAGTGAAATAGCAGGAATTGAATTCGTGCTGATTGATAATGAAACTAAGATTAGTGATTTAAAGAAAGAACTTCGATGGAATGATTTATATTATCATTTGGCTAAGTAACTTATTAGATACCCCCCAATAAGTTAGAAAGAGAAAAATGATAAAGGAGATTATGAAAATGATTAATATTCCAAGCGTAAAGCTGGGTATAGTCGCTGTAAGTCGGGATTGTTTTCCCGTACAGCTTAGTGAAGAACGAAGAAAAGCAGTAGCAGGGGCATGTGCGAATAAAAGTATTAATATTTTTGAAGTGCAAACTGCCGTTGAAAATGAGAAGGATGTATTAAAAGCGTTGGAGGAACTGCAAAGTGCGGGGGTAAATGCGTTAGTTGTTTATCTTGGTAATTTTGGACCAGAGGGACCAGAAACAATTCTTGCCCAAAAATTCAGTGGTCCGACAATGTTTGTAGCAGCAGCAGAAGAGGCAGAGGCTAATCTAATCAAAGGGCGTGGCGATGCGTACTGCGGTATGCTCAATGCTTCTTACAATTTAGCATTACGGAAGTTGGTTCCTTATATACCTGAATATCCAGTGGGTACTGCTGATGAACTTGCCGTGATGATTGGGGATTTTGAAAATATCGCCAGAGTCATATTAGGATTAGGGAAACTGAAGGTATTTAGCTTTGGACCTAGACCACATGATTTCTTAGCATGTAATGCACCGATTAAACCCTTATATGATTTAGGGATTGAAATTATGGAAAATTCGGAACTGGATCTGTTTGAATCCTTTGTGAAACATGAAAATGATCTAAGGATACCTGCAATTATAAAGGAAATGGCTGACGAGCTTAAAGAAGGAAATGGATATCCAGGGATACTTCCTAAGCTTGCCCAGTATGAACTGACATTACTGGATTGGATGGAAAATAATCTTGGCACATCCGAATATGCTGTATTTGCCAATAAATGCTGGCCAGCCTTCCAGACCCAGTTTAAGTTTGTTCCTTGCTATGTGAATTCAAGGCTGGCTGCTAAGGGAATTCCCGTAGCCTGTGAAACAGATATCTATGGCGCGGTAAGCGAATACATTATTACTTGCGCGACGAATATGCCTGCTACCTTACTTGATATTAATAACAGTGTACCTAAAGATATGTATGATCATAATAAGGCACAGTTTGCCGGATATCAACTGACCGATCTCTTTATGGGCTTCCATTGTGGCAATACGCCTTCTTGCTGTATGAAGGATTCGGCGATGAAGTATCAGCTCATTATGCATAGATTGTTAGAACCAGATGTGGAACCCGATATTACTAGGGGAACATTAGAAGGAGCCATCAGACCGGGGAATATTAGTTTATTTAGACTTCAGAGTACAGCCGATTGTCAGCTGCGAAGTTATATCGCTAACGGGGAAGTAATTGATGTGGATCCTCATTCCTTTGGCGGTATTGGTATTTTTGCCATTCAGGAAATGGGCAGATTTTATCGCCATGTATTGATTGGTAAGCAGTATCCTCACCATGCAGGTGTTGCTTTTAAACACGCGGGTAAAGTATTGTTTGCCGTAATGAAGATGCTTGGCGTAGAGGATGTTGCCTTTAACCAACCTCGTTCAATAATGTATAAGGATGAAAACCCTTTTCAATAAAGAATGTATGCGGCTTGTAGAATAATAGGGAGCCTAAAGGGCTCCCCCCTATTACTACAGCAGACATGGTTACGGATATACCTTGAATAGATCGTTGTGGCACCCTCAAATATTGGAATAGACTTTTCTTACATGATTTAGTGTTTTTGTACGAGAAAGTAGCATTAAAACTACAGCGATATTGAAATGACTATGGTGTTGCAGATAATAGTTACTGTACGAATACATATTATCGCAATATTGCGAAAGTCGTTTAGGAAAACTGTGGGGGGAAATGCGATGCAAGTATTTCGGAACTTAAAAACTTCAGCAAAGATTTTCTATCTTGTTGCCATAATGGCAGTTTGTCTGTTTGTTATAGGTTTTGCTGGGTACTATTCTTCTAATAAGCTAGCCAATGAAATGGATAAAATGTACAATGAGCAAGTTCTGCCAATTAAATGGCTGAATGAATCACGGGCACAAACGAGGCTTGTTGAATCTCTAACGATTGAATTGTTTGTAACTAGTGACAAGAATAAGGAGCAAGCAAACATCAAGGAAATCAAAGAACGGGTTGACGAGATGAATAAGCTGCTTTCCGATTATGGTAATACTCAGTTATCACCCTATGAGAATGAACGATTTACACAGTTAATGAGTGATTTACAACCGTATCGAATCTATCGTCAAAAAGCAATAAACATGGCCTTAGCAGGACAAAAACTGGAGGCATATGCTTATTTTGCGCAAAATGCAGCAGAGCCGATCAATCATGTTAATGTATTATTGAAAGAGTTAGCCGATTATAGTGGCAAAGAGGCAGAAGACAAAAAGGCTGAGAGCGAGAAATTAGCTAATTTTACGAATGCAATGATTATGGGGGTGACCTTGCTTGCGATTCTTTTAGGTGTTGCATTCGGTTGGTTTGTGGCTCGTCAGATTGCAAATCCTTTGGCTGCGCTAGTTTCAAAGGTGAGGGAAGTAGCTCAAGGTAATCTGGCAACTGAAGACATCCCAGCAAACGCAAGAGATGAAGTTGGACAATTGGCGCTAGAGTTTAATGATATGAAGAAAAGTCTGCGTACGCTTGTAAAGCACGTAGTGCAAACCGCGGAGCAGGTGGCAGCTTCTTCGGAAGAATTAACCGCAAGTTCCGATCAATCGGCGCAAGTGAGCAATCAGATGGCAGACACAATCAGTGAAGTTGCACAAGGGGCAGAAAAACAGGTAAATGCTGTTGACGCGACTGTTTTGGTTGTCGAGCAAATGTCTGCAGGCATTCAACAAATAGCTGTGAATACCAATGCAGTGTCAGGTGTAGCAGATAAAACTGCCAATGCAGCTAGTCAAGGAGACAAGGCAGTGAACGTTGCTATGAGCCAGATGCTAAGCATAGAGAAATCTGTTTCTAGTTCTGCGCAGGTGGTTACAAAACTTGGAGAACGCTCGAAAGAGATTGGGCAAATTGTAGGCACTATTTCTGGGATAGCAAGTCAGACGAATCTATTAGCATTGAATGCGGCGATTGAAGCTGCGCGTGCAGGTGAGCAAGGTAGGGGATTCGCGGTAGTGGCAGAAGAGGTGCGCAAATTAGCTGAGCAATCGCAAGAAGCAGCTAAGCAGATAGCCAAACTAATTTCGGAAATTCAGTTAGACACTGACAATGCTGTCGTTGCTATGAACGGTGGCACACGCGAGGTCAAAATCGGAGCTGATGTGGTAAACAATGCAGGGCAGGCCTTTAATGATATTGTTTTACTCATTGATGAGGTATCCTCTCAAGTTAGGGAAATCTCGGCTGCCATTCAGCAGATGTCTTCTGAAAGTCAGCAAATTGTTGCATCGGTGCGGGATATAGAACAAATTAGCAGGGAGTCTGCTGGACAGACCCAAACCTTTTCTGCTGCCACAGAAGAACAATCTGCTTCAATGGAGGAAATCTCCACGTCTAGCCAGGCTTTAGCCAGGATGGCTGAGGAGCTGCAGATTTCTGTCAGGAAGTTTAGGATTTAGAGGCGCTTAAAAGTAGGAGAATGAAAGATCAAAAAAACCGAATTGGAAACTTGCTATATGATGTACTTGGTTTTCAAACATTAATTAAATTTTAAATTAAATTTTAAATTAACAATTGAAAAAGTATGAATTGTTTGTTATAATTTAAATATTCAAACTAGTAGCCTGGAATTATATTACGAAATATTATTTTGCGTATTTAAATAGATGGAAAGTAGGTGATGGTGGCATAACAAAAATTGGTGGACTAGGTTGTAAAAAAATATAAAGAGGGGGAGATTTCAATGAAAAAGGTTTTAGCTTTGTTACTTATGTTTACCATGGCACTGATGTTGACCGCATGTGGTTCTAGTTCAAATTCTAGTTCTCCTAATGCTAAGAAAAAAGTAGGTATAGCAATGCCTACGAAATCATCTTCTAGATGGATTGCAGATGGTGAAAATATAGTTAAACAACTACAAGCCAAGGGGTATGATACTGATTTGCAGTATGGCGAAGACAATGTAGAAAATCAGCTTGCTCAAATTGAAAACATGATCACGAAAGGTGCGAATGTATTGGTTATTGCAAATATCGATGGTGAATCTTTGACAACGGTATTACAAAAAGCCAAAGATAAAAATATTCCTGTTATTGCTTATGACCGTTTAATTAAAAAGACTGCAAATGTAGATTACTATGCAACTTTTGATAATTTTAAAGTTGGAGTTCTTCAAGCCTCTTATATTGAAAAAAGCCTAGGCTTAAAAGAAGGTAAGGGTCCTTTTAACATTGAAATTTTTGGTGGTTCACCTGATGACAATAATGCATACATGTTCTTTGATGGTGCTATGTCGGTTTTAAAACCTTATATTGATTCTAAAAAACTAGTTGTGAAAAGTGGACAAATGGATATGGGTGTATGCGCGACATTAAGATGGGATGGTGCTACCGCTCAAGCAAGAATGGATAATTTGTTAAGTAAAAACTATACTGGTGACAAGATAGACGCTGTTTTATCTCCTTATGATGGTATTAGTATTGGTATCCTTTCTTCCTTAAAGGCTGTTGGATATGGAACGCCATCTCAGCCAATGCCTATCGTTACTGGGCAGGATGCTGAAGCACCTTCCATTAAATCCATTATTAAGGGTGAACAAGCCCAAACCGTATTTAAAGATACTAGAGATCTTGCTAAAGTAGCTGTTGATATGGTGGATGCGGTACTAAGTGGTAAAAAAGCAACAACCAATGATGATAAGACTTACAATAATGGTGTTAAAGTAGTGCCTTCCTATTTATTAGAACCTGTTTCTGTTGATAAATCAAATTACGAAAAAATCTTGGTTGAAAGCGGATATTATAAGGCAGATCAACTTAAATAATAGCCGGTCGTAAGGTCAAAATAATTTAGTAATGACTGCAAGGTCATTGCTAAATTATTATATGGCCTATTTAAAAGAAAGATATTGCAAGGAGT
>Ga0316613_10001960_pt1 | contig 13604 bp, 13 predicted proteins | sample OWC_soil_day10_C_2_FD_207647 | JGI IMG/M metagenome (GOLD analysis project Ga0316613, IMG submission 207647) | Wetland soil microbial communities from Old Woman Creek delta, Ohio, United States - OWC_soil_day10_CT_b | ecosystem: Environmental > Terrestrial > Soil > Wetlands | place: USA: Ohio...
TTAAAATCTACATTAATTACAGAAATGAGTTATGACGGGCAAAATTTCGTCTTTAAAGGAATGGGCTGGGGGAATGGTGTGGGATTATGTCAATGGGGTGCATATACATTCGCTCAGAAGGGTTTAAAAGCAGAAGAGATTATTAAAAGTTACTACATAGGTGTAGAAATAAAAAAGTTGTGGGAATAAGAGGTTTAACATATGCAAAAAAGTGCTGAGTTAGTTTTTCCGCCCCATCAGTATTTGTACCAAATAACCATAAATCCTACTGAAAGCAAATTATGTCAAGTTGTTGTTCTTCATCAGGCTGCATTGGCAGATATTCGCAATACTCCTTTTCGCAAAAGTATTGAAGCTGAAAAAGTCATTGCTAATGAGATGCAGAGTTTAGGTTTTTTGCATTCAGTCACCAATCGGAAATATGAAGGGTTATTTAAAAAAGGTCTGAATTTTGAAGTGGATTTTTATCATCCAGAATTACAAATTGGCGTTGAAGTAGAAAAAGGTGAAATCAATAATATTTGGAAAAATATTTGTAAGTTTGGCGAGTCTCCAGTAATCAGGCATGGTGTATTATTAGTTCCTGTCATCCGTCAAGGTCAGCAAACTAGCAGTGAGTTTTATAATAATGCCATTAAAAGGCTCTGTAATATTGAAAGAATGTTTTCGTTGATTGATAGTTTATTGATCATTGGCTATTAATGCAGCGAAAAAAGTGACATTCAGTAATTTTTTTTAGCTATATGAATATACTAATAATGGAGAGGCAGTCACATGACACCTCATCCATATAGGCGCCGCTGTTTCTTTGTAATAAGAGAGACAGCGGCGCTACGGTTTTTCTAATAGCACAAACTTCGTGATCGTCGAGTTTTAGCAATTAACAGGGGTTAACCCTCTGCGTTTTCCGCGGTAGATTGCTCTTATATTCAAGATCGCCTTTTATTGCAGAGAACACAGAGGGGAAATTTATTTTTAATTTTGCGTTACAATAGGTGCGGAGTGCGCTATAATATATGTCAGGTTGACAAGGGAGTGCAATAGTATGATTCATGTTGTAGTGACAATACTCGGTACTCAGCGTGATGCTCAGGGAGAAGAATCTCGTATAGAACTCATCACCGCAGGGCACTATTATGAAAAAAACAATGTAAAGTATATTGTGTATAAGGATAGTGAAATATCAGGCCTTGAAGGCACTAAGACCATGTTAAAAGTGTATGATCAGTATGTAGTGCTGGTAAGAATGGGAAGTGTGAGGCAACAGCAGGAGTTTCGTTTAGGCACAAAAAGTCATAGTACATATGTGACGCCCTATGTTACCATGGATATGGGGATATTAACCCAAAATATAGATTTGGCTTTAGATACTCCAGCTAAGAGCATCTACATTCGTTATGAGCTAGAAATAAATGGACAATGGCAAAGCACCAATACCTTGTCTATCAGTGTACGGGAGGAAAATAAAAGTGGATATTAAAGAGTTATTAGAAACTGCAATTTATAAGGCGGCACATCAAGCAATTACTGATGGCGTATTTAGTACTGATGAGTTGCCGCAAATTGTACTGGAAGTACCGCCTAAAAAGGAATTTGGGGATTTTGCTACTAATTTTGCTATGCAGGCAGCCAAAGCAGCTAAAACCAATCCTAAAATAATCGCCCAAGCTATTGCGGAACGATTGCAGGAAACGTGGCTAGATAAAACTGTGATTGCAGGTCCAGGATTTATTAATTTTTATCTAAAATCAGATTGGCTATATACAATGTTGTCTGATATCTTGGCACAAGGTGAAAATTATGGTAATAGCCATGTGGGGGCTGGAGAACGTGTTCAGATAGAATTTGTCAGTGCCAATCCTACTGGACCGCTGCATGTAGGCCATGGTCGTGGCGCTGCAGTTGGTAGTACACTTGTTAATTTGTTAAAAGCAGCAGGCTATAATGTGGCAAGTGAATTCTATATTAATGACGCTGGAAATCAGATTGATAATCTGGCAGCATCAGTGAATGCCCGCTACCTCGAGCTGTTAGGGCAGAGGGGAGAGTTTCCAGCAGACGGCTACCATGGACAGGATATTGTTGCGACTGCTCAGGGGATCATTGATGAAAATGGGGATAAATATCTAGGTGTTACAGCGGAAGAACGATTATCACAGTTTAAAAGCATTGCTCTTAATGAAAAATTGGCGGCATTAAAATCAGATCTAGCAGCCTTTAATGTACAGTTTGATGTGTGGTTCAGCGAGTGCACCTTGCATCAAAGCAACGCTCTTGGTGAAACTTGCCAGGTTCTGCAGAATAATGGGTTTATATATGAAAAAGATGGGGCTCTATGGTTAAAATCTACATCCTATGGTGATGATAAAGATCGGGTCGTTATCCGAGATAATGGTATACCTACTTATTTGGCTGCAGATATTGCCTATCATCGCAATAAACTTGAACGTGGTTTCAATAAGCTCATTAATATTTGGGGTGCTGATCATCATGGCTATATTTGCCGGGTTAAAGCAGCTATTGCCTCCCTTGGGTATCGTCCTGAACAATTGGAAGTTCTGATTGTGCAAATGGTTAGCTTGTATAGAAATGGACAGTTGGTTAAAATGTCAAAACGTACTGGGCAAAGTGTGACGTTAAGTGAGTTAATTGAAGAAGTTGGCACAGATGCCGCCCGATTCTTCTTTATTATGCGTTCTCTTGACAGTCAATTGGATTTCGATCTTGATTTAGCTAAATCAAGATCAAGTGAAAATCCCGTGTATTATATCCAGTATGCTCATGCGCGGATTACAAGCATTTTCCGTCAGCTTGCTGAGGCTGGTATTACCCTTGGTGATATTGATAATACTAAATTAAGTTTACTAACAAGTGAATATGAAATAGATTTGATTAAAAAATTGGGTGAATATCAGGAGGAAATAGCTGATGCTGCTAGAGAACGGGCAGCACATCGTATTGCCCGTTATGTCCATGACTTAGCAGGTCTGTTCCATACTTTTTATAATCAATGTCGTATTAATGGGGTTGACGAGGATTTACAACTAGCACGCATGGCTTTAATTAAGGCTGTACAGACAACTATTCGCCATGCTCTTGGTATTCTAGGAATTAGTGCACCAGAAAAAATGTAAAGAGATTGTTTTTTAAAAGGGAATTTTTCAGTGCACGGTGAATGTTACCAGCAAAAGTGGCGTTATTAAATTTTAAGCGCGGAGGGTATAATTTATATGACAGAAACAATAAAACAAGTTTCAGAAGTGGAGCTGGCCTACAAGATTTTGCAAAAAGTAGGCAAGGCTATGTATTTTAGAGATTTAATTACTGAGGCGTTAGAAATGAAAGGTCGCAGAATTCACTCCTTAGCTCATGCAATCGCTGAAGTGCATACGCAAATAAATATGGATAGCAGATTTGTGCATATGGGTAAAGGCATGTGGGGTATTGTGGAATGGTCTCCTCAGCAACTCAGTGGGCGCTTGGCTGCTGAAAAAGATGACAGCGTGAAAACTTCGACTACTGTTCGGCGGCAAAAACTTTTTGAAGAAATTCAGCAAGAATATGTTGCGGCAAATGCTGAACCTGGAGAGAGAGAATAAGTACTTGACACTGCCTCAGAGTAAAGTATAAAATAATTGGCGTACTTGAACTATATAAGAGGTTATACTGTTAAAGGTATTTTTAGGAGGAACTAATATTATGGCAAAATATATTTTCGTTACTGGGGGAGTTGTATCTTCGCTTGGTAAAGGGATTACAGCTGCTTCTTTGGGGCGTTTATTAAAAAACCGTGGGTTAAAAGTGACGATTCAAAAATTTGATCCATACATAAATATTGATCCTGGTACTATGAGTCCATACCAGCATGGTGAGGTATTTGTCACTGAAGATGGTGCGGAGACTGATTTGGATTTAGGACATTATGAACGGTTTATTGATATAAATTTGAGTAAAAGTTCAAATATAACCGCAGGTAAAGTATATTTATCGGTTATTAATAAAGAACGTAAAGGCGATTATTTGGGGGGGACTGTTCAGGTCATTCCCCATATTACCAATGAAATCAAAGAGCGGGTTTACCGTGTGGGCAAAGAAGAAAATGCCGATGTTGTCATTACTGAGATTGGTGGCACTGTAGGTGATATTGAAAGTCTGCCCTTTTTAGAAGCTATCCGTCAAGTTAAAAAAGAAGTGGGGCGCGATGGAGTACTTTATCTTCATGTGACACTCTTGCCTTATATTTCTGCAGCGGGCGAACTGAAGACTAAGCCAACCCAGCATAGTGTCAAAGAACTCAGAGGTATTGGTATTACCCCTGATATAATTGTTTGCCGTACTGAACATGACATTTCTCCTGATATGCGTGATAAACTGGCACTGTTCTGTGATATTGATGCTAATGCTGTCATTCAAAATAAAACAGTGGATAGCATTTATGAAGTGCCTTTAATGCTACAAGAACAAAATCTTGATCGTATTGTTTTGAAAAAGCTTAATATTAATGCTGGTGAAGCTGACATGACTGAATGGAATAAGATGGTGGGCAAAATCCTTAGTCCTTCTAAGAGTGTAACCATTGCTATTGTCGGCAAATATGTGGCATTGCCTGATGCTTATTTAAGCGTATCTGAAGCACTCAATCATGCTGGTATTGCTAATGATGCTGCCATTCAAATTAAGTGGGTTAATGCGGAAGAAATTGAAGCAGCAAATGTCGATCTTGCCACTTGTTTTGGCGATGTTGACGGTATTTTAGTGCCAGGTGGCTTTGGCGATCGAGGCGTGGAAGGTAAAATTAAAGCCATTCAATATGCCCGGGAAAATAAAGTGCCCTTTTTTGGCTTGTGCTTAGGTATGCAATGCGCTGTTATTGAATTTGCTCGTAATGTATGCAAACTAGCAGCGGCACACAGTACTGAATTTAATGCTGATACACCTCATCCAGTTATTGATCTCATGTTAGAGCAAGTGGCAGTAGAAGACAAAGGCGGCACTATGCGCCTTGGTGTGTATCCGTGTAAGGTCCCTGAAGGCACCTTAACATATCAGGCTTATCAAGATGAAATTATTTATGAGCGTCATCGCCATCGTTGGGAATTTAATAATTCTTACCGTGAACAATTAACTGAGGCTGGCCTGATTATCGGTGGTACCCTGCCTAAGGGTAGTTTGGTTGAAATTGTAGAGATTAAGGACCATCCTTGGTATGTTGCTACTCAATTTCATCCGGAGTTTAAATCACGTCCAACCAATCCTCATCCATTATTCAGAGATTTTGTAAAAGCTGCTCTGAACAATAGCAAATAAAATTAAGCAACTGTGGACGATTGACCGCAGTTGCTTTTTCCATAATGAAACTAAGGAGGGATTATATGTATAAGAAATCAGTTATTATCGTGATTGCCTTATTAGTCCTTGTTTCTCTAGGAGGGTTAGCCTTTCGTGGTAGTGGGAAGAAACCTAGTCACGCTGAGAAAATTGCGGTTATCTATGTTGAAGGTGTCATCATGGGCGGGCGGGGACAAAGTAATGTATTTGTTGAGCAGGGTGGCACTGACCAGGTGATTAAGCAGATACATGAGGCTAGAGATGATGCAACCGTAAAGGCGGTCATTCTCAGAATTAACAGTCCAGGTGGTAGTGCGGCAGCTTCACAGGAGGTTGGCGAGGAAATTAAAAAGCTACGGGCTAAAGGTAAAATTGTAGTAACATCTATGGGGGATGTGGCCGCCTCAGGAGGCTATTGGTTAGCAGCTTGTACTGACAAAATCTATGCCAACTCCACTACGATGACCGGTAGTATTGGTGTATATGTACCTTATGCTAATTGGGAAGAGTTGTATAAAAAGGTTGGTATCTATCAAGAAAAAATTAAAAGTGGACCCCATAAAGATATATTATCCCCTGAACGTATGATGACGAGTGAAGAACGGGCCATCATTCAGGTGATGGTGGATGATATCTATAGCCAGTTTGTGGCAGTGGTAGCTGAAGGCCGTAAAATGGATGCGACTGAGGTTCGTAAGCTGGCTGACGGGCGAATTTATACAGGCAATCAGGCCAAGCAATTGGGTTTAGTTGACGAATTGGGTAATATGTATGATGCTATTGATGGAGCAGCAGAACTTGCTGGCATTAATGGCAAGCCAGAAATTAAGGAATATGGCAATAAGTCCCCTTGGAATATGTTATTTGGTGCGAGTGAACAGGCAGGCTCGTTGCTGGAAAAAGTAATATTTAATCAGGCTAAAAATGCACTGAATAGTAGTGCGCCAATTGATATGCCAACAGACAAATGGCAGGTGAAGTAAATGGGAAGTTTGTTTGAGATGCTGTATGATATATTGTTTCAACCAGCAATAGGGATGAAGAATATCGCGCAGCGGAAAAATGTGGGGCAAGCTATTGTTGTTTTTTTGTTGAGTATACTAATACCAATTTGGGCTTTGTATTTTGGTCTTAAGGCTACTGGAATGTCAACAATGATTAATGTGATGATTGTACTTAAAATATTTGGTAGTCTAGTCATGTGGATTATGGGAGCTGCCATATGGCATTTGATTGCTGAGTTTTTTGGAGGTCATGGCACAGCTGTGGGGCTGTTTACTGCCTTGGGGTTTGCTCATGCTCCCCGCATATTTATTGTGCCACTTTGGGCGCTGATCGCAGTTATGCCAGCAAGTAGTAAGACAATGCTCATGACGATATCGGTGCTGGCAGTCATGTTGTGGTCATTATCTTTAGATGTAGTGGCGATCAAAGAAGTACACCAGTTGTCAGCGTCTAAAGCAGTGCTGGTGATGATTACGCCATTGCTGGTAGTAGGAATTTTATGTATAATTGGTTTTACTTTTATCGGCAGTTCTCTTACACATATGCCAATGTGGTTATAGACCATACTATAAAAAAATGATTGAACGGCAGAGAAAAAGCCCTTTAACCACAAAGGTCACAAAGAAGCACAAAGGACACAAAGAAATTTACATTTGTCCCCTTTGTGATCTTTGTGTTTCAAAGGCTTTTTACTGCTTTTGCTCACTATATAAAAGAGGGTAGGAGAAGATGAGACATAAATTTATAGTATTATTACTGTTAGTAGCCCTAATGCTGAGCGGCTGTGCTACCAAACCGCCAGCACCGAATGGCGGCTTGGTTCTTGCTGCTGATGGAGACAAACAATGGGATATACCTAATAAGCTTATACAGCAGGGGGAGGGCAATTCCTACCGTATACTATCGACACCAACTCAGGGCGATAATATGCTGGAACTCGTAGCAGGAAGTCAAGGGCATATGGAATATTTTGTAGAAGAACAGGCTGACGTTACCGCCTTTGCTCAGCTGCGGCTACAGTTTTTGTCTACCCAAGGTCAAGGCCAGATCAAATTGAGCGTTTTTGACAATCAAGGTAAGACCATTGCAGAAATAGGCTCAGTTTTTACAGGTCAACTGCCTCAAAGTAGTAGACAGAGTAGGTGGCAGGATGTGCGGTATACAACCAACTATCAAGGAAATTGGCTGGAGGAGTCTTATAATTTTTCAGAACTGCTAGCTAGTCTCCCACAAGGCATTCTTGCAGGTGCGGGAAAATACCGGTTGAGTGTGGAAGTGGGGCAGGGTCAACATGTGCTCATTACTAAGTTTGACGTAGGTAATGATAATACTAAGGCGGTGCGCGTAGTGCCTAATACCCCTGACTTAACTGTTAGTCAGGGCGATGTGCTGTTGATTGAAGCTGATGCTCAGAATGTAAGCAACCAAATGGTGAATAATGTAGTAGTTAAACTGATAGAACCCTATGGTTATGGTTTGGTTGTTCTTAGCCAGGCAACGCAGAGGATTGACCAATTGGCACCAGGTGAAAAACGGCATATAAGCTGGCAAGTGAAAGCCCAGCGCCCTGATGCGGTAAACTTTAATAAACCTTGGGCGATTAAATTTAGTGTTAATGATCGGGGGGCAGAACCCCAGGTGCAAGTGGCCGTGGCTGATAGACGGGTTGGTAAGGTTTTTTATGTAATGACTGAGGATCTTGAACCTATTGATGGTGCGGGGTATCTTAAGGCATGGGGGAATGGTAATAGTTGGCTGGATCCACAGGAGTTTGTTGTGCAAATGGTGGATAAAGCGGAAGCGCTCAACCGAATTGCTGAAAAGCATGGAGCAAAATGGACACATTATATAGCTTGGCCTGCTGTAAAGGCTGCCCAGTGGGCTATTGATCAATCAGCCACAGGTCAATGGCCTAAGGTGGTTTCAGCTATTGAAGCATCAGTGGTTGAGGAGGCTGGGCGAGGTCATGAGTATGGCATTCATTTGCATTCAGATTATGATCCTTATTTGCCTGGAAATGTGTTGTCATATAATGGGGCGGTGGACGGCTTATGGGCCAATCATTTGAAGCATGGCTGGGCACATTCAGTAACTGCCGAAGGAGATTTTAGTGATTATGCCAGCCGGGCTGGTATGCTGTATGACTATCAGCGAATTTTGGATAAATTGGCTAGCAGTTCAGCTCAAGGGCAATTATTAACTGCTCGAGTAGGTTCATTTGATTTTGGCAGTGGTAAGGCTGATGAAGCAATGAGCACAAATGTGTACCAAAAGATTGGTTTATGGGGATCAAGTGATGCAGATGGTAATAATGGAGGTGCCGTAACCACAGGTGATTATGGTAGCGAAATCTATTTTGCCGCACCTGATGATATTAATGTACCTACTGACGATATTGCCAAAATAGGTATAGTGGAATTTCGCCCAACACCTAAAGAATCCATTGCTTATGACACCCAAAGTGCCACAGTCATGAATGATAAAACTGACCAAGGTATGGCATATTTTACGTCAGGAAGTGCTGGTGTAAAACCGGGAATACATGCCATCATTGGTTTTACTCATGCTATGTTCGTTATGGGGCAGGAGGATTGGAAAAGTACAGAGGGTGGACAGTTTCAAGTTATCGATCATCATTTAGCGTATATAAAACAAAGGTATGTTGATAAGGGACTGTTAGATTTTGTTACAGCAAGTCAGTTGGTAGAGGCCTATTTAGATTATTATACACCACAGCTACTTGCCGTATATGGTAAGCGTTTGTCAGATGAACGGGGGATAGCTGAATATGCTATACATATTTTAGGGAATGACATCCTAGTAGATGCCAATCATAGCCATACCGTAAATATAAAATATCCATTATATCTACGGGATAGTGCCTATCGTATTAGTGTGCTAAAGAATGGACAGGTTGTTTATAACACATGGGGTTTACCGACGCCGTTTAATGATATTCGATTTGTGGTTGATGACAAACAAGCTGTATATACTTTAAAGATATATCATAATGAGCTAGCTTATAAAGTAATGACAATATTGCATGCTGCTAGAGAAAGAATATTTAAAAACATTATCAAATAATCCTTTATTTTCCATAAAGTAGGAGGATATTTTTGGTATTGTGCGAATAGACATATAATATGAAGCATATAGCAAATAAGGAGCGAATAAGAATGCATAATGACAAATGTACAGTATTGGTTGTTGATGATCAGCCGGGAATCAGAAGATTGCTGATGGAAGTTCTCACTGAAGAAGGATATAACGTGTATACTGCTGCTAATGGTTATGAGGGTATTCAAAAAGCTAAAGATCTTAAGCCAGATTTAATTTTGATGGATATGAAAATGCCAGGCATGGATGGTATTGAGACACTACGGGAACTTAAGCACTTAAATCAGGCAGATAAAGTCATTATGATGACAGCATATGGCGAATTAGGATTAGTAAATATAGCTAAAGAACTTGGTGCATATGCCTATGTTACCAAGCCTTTTGATATCATTGAATTATGTACTATGATTGGCCAAGTAATTTCCTCGAATACGATAGAACGTGAACTAAAAATTGGATAAAGAGTAGTAAAATGCCCCAGTAGGCAGGAACTTTTTTGTTGTCTGGCGAATTGAATAACCATAGGAGGGATGTATATGGTTATTAATACTGTTTCGACGTTGGCTTTGTATTGTTCCCGGTGCGGTAAGATACACATGCATAATATTTCACGATTTAATCTGAAAAGCACTATGCAGCGAAACCTTTTATGCAGTTGCGGCCAGATACAAGCTACTATTACCAGTAGTGGTGAACGTCAATGTTTGCTTGACATCCCTTGCGTGTTATGCCAGACAAATCATGTTATTTGCCTTGACAGCAAGCGCTTGTGGCGCGCTGAAATAGATAAAATATATTGTGTGCAGGAAAATTTTGAACTGGGGTTTATTGGAGCAAGACAAGTTATTGCGGAATTTGTTAATAAGTATAAAGTAGAGTTTGAAAAACTGGCTTCTGATATGGATGAATATGATGATTATATTCAAAATCCTCAAGTTATGTTAGAAACTTTAAATAAGATACATGATATGGCGGAGAAAGGTGGATTGCATTGTCGTTGTGGCAGTAGTGCTATTGGAGCTGAAGTGTTGCCTGGCGGAATTGAATTGGAGTGTGCTCAATGTGGTGGGCAACTATTGATACCGGCACAAAGTGAGCAGGATTTAACATATATAGAAGCATTAGAAGATATTGAAATTATTTCCTTACGTCGTTCCCGTCACAAACATTAAATAAATTGACTTAAGTTGCATAAAAAAGATAACCTAGGAGTATGATATATAGTACTCCTAGGTTGTTTATTTAGGGAATTAAAAAGTAGAGTATGTTCTGATTCTTCAAAACAGCCATATGACGCTTAGAGGGCAATGTGATCGATTTGTTCGATATGTTAGCAGTCGAACATCCTTTTAGATCTGAAGGCTTGGCACAAGCCAAGTTTTCTTTATGGAACAATTCTTAATTAATACGACGGAGGTGGTGTAGTGAAGTTCATCACGATAAAATGTGAGCCTAAGATCGTAGGGGGATTAATAACAGTAATAACCCTTTGTTTATTAGCCGTTGGACTAGTGTCTATGCCTAAAGGTGTGCGGGAAGAAAAGGCTGAGGTGCCAGAACAGATTGAAGCAATGGCCCAAACAACCCTAGCTGTACCTGTCAAAGTTAGGATGCATACTGTACAAGACGGTGAGAATCTAGGTATTATTGCTGAAAAGTATGCTATTGATGTAGAGACTTTACAGGCAGCGAATGATAATCTTAGTGCAGATATTCATCAGGGAGATCAATTAGTAATTTTGCCAAGTAGAGGTATGCTACATACTGCTGATATGGGGGATACGTTGTGGAGCATTGCTAATGTTTATGGCGTTAGTGTAGACACCATCATGATTGCTAATGGTAAAGGTAGCGAAGAAATTGCTATTGGTGAAAAAATATTTATTCCTGGTGGCAAAAAACCTCAAAATATCGAGCGGCAGTTGGCCCGGGCTGATGCTCCTGTATCACGAAGTATTGGTGAACGTTTTGCCTGGCCAACAGTAGGAGAGCTAACTTCTGGTTATGGTTATCGCTGGGGCAGACAGCATAGCGGCATTGATCTTGCCAATGATGTTGGTACGAAGATAAGAGCGGCGAGGGCAGGGCGTGTTGTTTATGCTGGTTGGTATGCTGGCTATGGTTATACCGTGGTTATTGAACATGATCAGGGGTATTCGACTCTGTATGGCCATTTAAGTGAAGCTAATGTGCAAAATCAACAATATGTAAAGGGTGGCCAGGTTATAGCCTATATGGGTAATACAGGTAACTCAACTGGTCCACATCTGCATTTTGAAGTGCTTAAAAATGGTGTGCCCATAAATCCGTATAACGTACTGCCTTAGCAGAGAAAGCAGGCTTGAGCGATTGCTCAAGCCTGCTTTTTCATGTATAGAACAAGAATGGTTATCTCTAGTATAACCATAACATATATCGGCAATAATATGAGCATACTCTTGACCGTAAAGGATTTGTTATGGCTTATGTGATTGGCTGTTTAATGGCTGGATTGAGTTTTTTAGTAAACAGGTTATTGCTAAAATATATTGGTATTAAGGTTGTTATTAGCTATAGTCCGGTAGTGGAAGAGTTGACCAAAACACTTTGCGCCTATTATTTAGCAGCCGATATTTTAGTCACCCACATCATATTTGGTATTTTAGAAGCAGGCTATGATTGGTTTAATCGACAGAATGGACAACGTGGCATTATTGCCGCATTACTCAGCATCGTAGGTCATACTTTATTTGGTGGATTAACAGTTTTCGTCTTCAACCTAAGCAATAGTATCTTTATTGGAATCGCTGTCGGGATAGGTGTACATTTGGTTTGGAATTTGACCCTTATTCGGTTGTCTAACTAGACTGCCGCTATAAGAAAGGACTTGGCTTGTATTGCCATTAGGGGCGAAGGATGTTCGACTGCTAACGCATCGAACAAAGCCCATCACACTGTTGCTGAAGCAACTTGTGACTGCTTTCCTTATTATCTTCTAGGAGGCGAGAGCTGTTTATGAAAATATATTATACCTGTGAGCATTGCGGTGAGGCTATTGATATGATCGAAGTGGATAAAGTTGATGAAGTAAAGTTTGGATTTGATTGCTTGACTGCTGACGAGCGTCAAGATATAATAAAAATTGATTCATTGGCTAATGTTATGTATGTATATTCATTGTGTGATGAGTGTATAGAATCATTAGGATTAGCGAATGAAGGGGAGACTGAGCAGAAAGTCAATTTGTTACATTGAAGCAGCGAACCAAAATCTTTGTCAAAAGATTTTTCGTGAGTCGCGACCTTAGCATTCTAATGCTAACATTATTAACTAGTGTTATTTCAAACAAAAAAATATTTAAGGGCTTTAGCAATTGCTAAAGCCCCTTTTAGCTGTCATTGCAAGCATAGTTCCTAGCATGCTCGCATAAGAAAAACTATGATGAAAATAACAATGATTAACCGCAAAGACCACAAAGATCGCAAAGAAATAATAGTGTTATTATTCTTGCATATTCTTTGTATCCTTTGCGTCTTTGCGGTTTAATAGGATGGTTTAGCGTTTCTTTAAAATCTATTTCTTATGTTCAAGTTATCTACTTTATAGCTACAACGGTGTATTAGCGCTTTTTATATAGGATGAGGTGTCTATGAATAAGTTATTTAAAATGATGGAAAATGATCAGGGAGTTAAACGAGCAATAACAGCTTATGGACTAAAGGTTAATCAGAGTCAGATTTATGGCGTGACAGGTGCGCAGAAAAGTGTATTGCTAGCAGCAGCTTATAGCTCTGATTCGAGGCCTATGGTAATTATTACTAGCAACTATGAATCTGTTGAATATTTGCGATTGGATTTGGCGACCCTAATTCCTGAGGCAGTTGTACTGGAATTGCCAGTGCTTGATATTGTTACTTTTACGGCGGCTGCCAAAGGTGTAGAATTGGCCGCTAAGCGTATGGATGTATTGGGGCGTATGGCCCGGGGTGAGAAGATTATTGTTTTGGCTACAGTTGAAGCGGCTATGCAAAGAGTTTTATCCAAGGCGGACTTTGAAAATAGTCGCATTACAATAGACAGTGGCACTGAAGTGATACGTGAGCAATTGATCGAGTCATTGATAGGGTTTGGTTATGAACGCGTTGACCAAGTAGAATCCATAGGTCAGTTTAGTG
>Ga0316613_10001961_pt1 | contig 13600 bp, 15 predicted proteins | sample OWC_soil_day10_C_2_FD_207647 | JGI IMG/M metagenome (GOLD analysis project Ga0316613, IMG submission 207647) | Wetland soil microbial communities from Old Woman Creek delta, Ohio, United States - OWC_soil_day10_CT_b | ecosystem: Environmental > Terrestrial > Soil > Wetlands | place: USA: Ohio...
ATTAAAGTTATAGAACTATTTTACAAAAACGTAAATATCCTGTGCCTATATCAGTAAGAAATTCATCATACTCCTTTTCTGGTAAAATGTAATGTAGGGAATTCCCACTTTAAGTCGTGGGAATTCCCTATTGTTGATTGTACTTAGCTTAATCTGTAATTCGCTTTTCTCCTGTGATCGCTTGGATCGGTTTAATATCTTGAGTAACTTCTAAAACTCCAGAAAATTTTCCTTCCCTGTCCCTTACTGCAAAATAACGAATGTATACGAATTTATCTCCCATCTTGATCCAAAAGTCTTCATTGTCCTTTTTCCCATTTTTAAAGTCCTCTACTATTTTTTCTACCACGTCGGCACTCGCTGGAGGATGACAGTTTTCTACCTTACGGCCTATAATGGTTCGGGTGCGAGGGAAAATTCGATCCTTTGGCGTAGAGAAAAATTTGACGACTCCATTTTTATCAACAAACGTAATGTCAACTGGTAAATGCCGATAAATCAATTCAATTTCCTGAGGTGATAAAAACCCAGTTTCGAACTTAACCTGCCCGGTTGTATTTTCATTGAGTATATTGAGTGATTCTTCCTTCAAATCCTCCCGATATGGTTTCCAGCCACACTGGGGTTCCACTAAGCAATAACCTATTTCATCACTATCAAGAAGAGCACGATACCATTCATCTTCTGAAAGTGTTTCCATCGCCATTGGCAGAAATATTTTTTCTTCTTTAAAAATCATTTCTTCGATTTGTACCAATGTTTCTTCCATTTTACTAATTAATGCTTCTTTTATGGGCGGTTGATAAGTAACAGCTAACCCTTTGGTCTCTTTTAGCAGGTTTCTTATTTTATCGTCGACACCCCACATAACTTTGGGTGGCCCAGTAATTTCATACTTTTCCAGAAAGGGGAAAATAAGATCTTCTTTTCTCCGATAATGTTTATCTACATCCCAAAGTAGGTTTAATTTTTCAGTCAACTGTAAGACTAATGCCTTTTCTGTTTGATCTGATGCCTGTTTTAGGTTACTAATAATAGGCTTAATTTCTTGATCCATTAGTTCTTACAATGCCTGATTTTCTGCGATAAAAATTGCTGCTGGGTGCCCTGGAACTACTGTTAACTCTGGATTTTTTTCTAACGCTTCGCGAAAGACTGCAGCATGAACATCACAAAGACGCTGCACTTCTTCCACTGGCAAACCTTCATTAATCAGTCCCTGTTCAATTAAAGAGAGCTCAGCTGGATCTAAACCTACAGCAATTTTATCAAATTTTTCTTTAACTTCCTGTACTGATTTTCCCTGATGAAGTTCTAAAATTATTTCTTTTAAGGCCTTTTGCCTATACTCCCGATTATTAATTATTTCACTCATATATACTCCCTCAACAGCTCACAATCACCGTTTTTTTACTTCGCTTTGTTTACTTCTTCAAAAAACTCTTGTTCTGTCTCTTTAATTACCAGTTCATCATTTATATAACCGAAAAATTTTCCTTCATGCTGACCACATTCACCAATACATTCCACTTCTAAATTTCCTGGTACCAATTCCTCTAGCTTATCAATATCTACATCTGTACAGTTAGGGCAAACTCGTATCATAGTATCTCCTCCATATATTAGGTTTAATCGTTTTAAATTCTAATCTATCATTTCCATAGTTTATATGATTTATACAAACTATGGAAATTCTGCTTACTTTTACTCATATTGTAAACCATTAAAATATAAAGGTTTACAATAGTGTTAAGATTATTATAAACTATACATAAGAATTTCATATCATAGGAGGATGACTCATGAAGTTAACACTTAGAGAAATGATTTTAATTTCTATCTTTGCCGCATTAACTGCGGTAGGAGCATTTATAAAAATTCCAACTCCCCTTGTACCTTTCACACTGCAATTTTTATTTTGTGCCTATTCAGGCATTTTCTTAGGTGGACGAAAGGGTCTTTATTCACAATTATTATACGTAGGTATCGGTTTAATCGGTATTCCTGTCTTTGCTAACGGTGGAGGTCCCGCCTATGTACTGCAACCAACCTTTGGTTATTTGTTAGGTTTCATGGTCTGCTCTTATACTATTGGTCAATTGGTACAACATTTTACGAATATAACTTTCAAAAAGATATTTAGCACAGTGCTCTTGGGATTATTTCTTGTTTATGTGTGCGGTGTAGGATATTTGTATCTTATTGTAAACTTCTATTTGCATAAGCAAATGACACTACAGACAGCTATTGCAGCTGGTCTTTTGCCTTACATCACTTCCGATTTAATATTAAGTGTGCTAATATCCCTTACTGCCGTTCGTATAATACCCACATTGAAAAAAAGTGGTTATTATCTATCTACTCATTAATCTTCTGACATAATCGCCACTACTAAGCAGAAAACCTTGAATTCACATGAATTCAAGGTTTTCTGCTTAGTAGTGTATCTACTTATATTTTATTTTTTTTCGCGAATTTTCAATAATGCTTTTACTTTTTCAACCACATTCTCTACAGTGAAGCCATATTCTTTTAGCACTATTTGTTCTGGCGCTGAAGCGCCAAATCGGTCAATCCCGATTATAGCACCATGGTCACCAACATAACGTTCCCAACCTAATGGTGATCCCATCTCAATGGCCAAACGAATTTTCACCTTAGAGGGAAGCACAGTTTCCTTATATTCCTTCGATTGTGCTTCAAATAAATTCCATGAAGGAAAGCTAACAACGGACACGAAGATATTTTCACTTGCAAGCTGACGCTGTGCCTCTAAGGCTAATTGCACTTCCGATCCCGTCGCCAAAAGCAGTGCACTCGGAGTATCTGCGCTCGTTTTAGAAATAACATATGCACCATGATGTACACCTTGGTCGGCAATGTCCTTGGTCCCGGCGATTGTCATAAGATCTTGCCGTGATAATATCAGTGCCGTAGGTCTATCAACAGATTCTACAGCAATTTTCCATGCTGCAACTGTCTCATTACCATCCGCCGGACGAATAATCGTAATGTTTGGTAATGCTCTTAAAGAAGCCAGTTGTTCAACAGGTTCATGTGTAGGACCATCTTCACCTACCGCAATACTATCATGAGTAAAGACATAAGTTACTGGGATTTTCATTAAAGCTGCTAAACGAATGGACGGACGCAGGTAATCAGAAAAAATAAAAAATGTTGCTCCGTATACTTTCAGTCCGCCATGCAAAGTCATACCATTCAAGGCAGCACCCATTGCAAACTCACGAACACCAAACCAGATATTACGGCCGCTATAATCACCAGAGGAAAAGTCTCCAGCATTTTTTATTGTAGTTTTGTTGGAACTTGCTAAATCTGCTGATCCTCCAAAGAAAGCGGGAATAGCTTTTGCAAAAGCATTCATCACTTCGCCCGACGAAGAACGTGACGCAATTTTTTTACCCTCTTCATAACTAGGCAGGTTCTGATCCCAATTTTCTGGCAGTTCTCCCGCAATTGCATCTTTAAGTGTTTTAGCTAACCCTGGATATTCAATACTATAATTTGTAAATAGAGCATTCCATTCTTTTTCCTGCTGAGCACCCCTTTCTATAACCCGTTCCTTAAAATTAGCATACACTTCATCAGGAACATAAAAGTCTTCCTCGTAAGACCATTTATAAGCTGTTTTAGTTAATTTAGTTTCCTCTTTCCCGAGGGGGGATCCGTGAGAAGCGGATGAACCCGATTTATTGGGTGAGCCAAAACCAATTATAGTTTTAACCTCAATTAAAGTCGGACGTTCTGTATCATCTTTAGCTTTCACTAATGCTTTATCAATTTCTTCTAAGTCATTTCCATCCTCTACATAAAGCACTTGCCAACCATAAGCTTTAAAACGTTTTTTTACATCTTCCGAGAAAGATTGCGCTAATTTTCCATCTAGTGAAATATTATTCGAATCATATAAGACAATAAGACGCCCTAATTTGAGATGTCCTGCTAAAGAAGCTGCTTCTGCTGAGACACCTTCCATTAAGTCACCATCGCCACAAATACTATAGGTAAAGTGATTAATAATCTCATATTTCACCTTGTTATATTGAGCGGCTAAATGTCGTTCGGCCATAGTCATACCAACTGCCATTGCCAGCCCTTGCCCTAAGGGGCCTGTTGTCGCCTCGACTCCAGGTGTATGGCCATATTCAGGGTGTCCAGGTGTTTTACTGTTCCATTGCCGGAAATTTTTCAGATCTTCTATTGTAAGGTCATACCCTGATAAATGTAATAAACTATATAGCAACATTGAACCATGTCCAGCAGATAACACAAAACGATCCCGATTAAACCATGTTGGATTCTTGGGATTATGCTGTAAATGCTTTGCCCAGAGCTGATAGGCCATAGGTGCTGCCCCCATTGGCATACCAGGATGCCCAGAATTCGCCTTCTCGATAGCATCAATTGCTAAGTTGCGAATTGTATTTACTGAAAGCTGATCAATTTTTTTACTCTTCATAATATAAAATCCCCCTTTATCTATAATAAACTGCAAAACCAATGTCAGAAAAACCCTCTAAAGCTGATGCAGTTTTAATAACTCCATCAGCTTTAGAGGGTTTTATTGTTACTCATATCTTGGGTTTGCTATAAGCAGGCACTGAATAAGCATACAACTCTTTTTCTATATCTACATGTCCTGGCGTATATATAAATACAGAATCAGCAATCCTTTGTACATTACCAGCTACTACATAGCATACACCGTTCATAAAATCTTTAATCGCATGCTGCATATCTATTGCTACATCTGTAAAATTAATTACTACTGCTACATTTTCTTTTAAATGATTTGCATACACACACACATCATCATATGTTGCTGGCGAAGCTACTACCATTTTTAAAGAAGTCGATTCACTAGTATGTATCTGTAAATTCATTGACCTGCGAGCACGAGCCGCATCCATTTCTGACACAACATTCCCTTGAGTAGCCACTTCTTCCAGTGGCATCAAATAATTTGTCAGCTTATCAAGCAAACTAAGCCCCATTATTTTTGCCCTCCAGACATTTTTCTAAACTAATTAACTAATATTACCATCTCTAATTTAAACATTCGACACTTTCTTAGCAACTTCCTGCATTCTAATCACATTTTTTATATTTTTTACGATATTTTGTGCAAATATCAAGAAAAGTGCTTCGCTTCTTTTAAAATACACATCTTTTGAAACATAATGATATAAAGGAATATTATAAATACATTTTTGCAAATTCCATTTTCCATTATTTTTAACAAAAATCATATACTTTCTAACAAAAAAAGGACGCCCGCAAGGGGCGTCCCGTCGTCCTATCAAAGCTCTATCATTTAACCATTTTTACGTTCTCTACCACGTAATGTACGGCTTAAAATCGCTTTACGCAGACGAATACTCTTAGGGGTAACTTCTACCAATTCATCCTTGTTAATATACTCCAAGGCCTGTTCTAAGCTTAATATGCGAGGTGCTGTTAGACGCAATGCTTCATCGGAGGCACTAGTACGCATATTAGTGACATTTTTCTTCTTGCATGGATTTACATCCATATCCATTTCCCTAGTATTTTCACCAATTATACTACCTTCATACACAGTTTGTCCTGGTACAATAAATAAGGTTCCTCTGTCTTGCAAACCAAAAATACCATAACCTGTTGTTTCACCTGCTTCAAATGCAACTAATGCTCCGCGATTACGACCAGGAATGTCACCTTTATATGGGGCATATCCATGGAACAGATGATGCATAATACCATTGCCTTTAGTACTAGTCAAAAATTCCGAACGGAAACTAATCAGTCCCCTGGCAGGAATGAGAAACTCCATACGTAGATATCCTGCCACTTCAGTCATATTTACTAAGTCGGCTTTACGAGTGCCCAACTTTTCCATAACAGCACCCATAAATTCTTGGGGAACATCAATGGTCAAGGCTTCCATCGGTTCACAACGCTGCCCATTAATGGTTTTATAAATAACTTCAGGTTTTCCAACTTGAAACTCAAATCCTTCACGACGCATGGTTTCAATCAGAATAGACAAATGCAATTCTCCACGACCCATTACTTCAAAAGTATCTGCACTATCAGTTTCTTTAACCTGCAAACTTACGTTGGTTTCAACCTCTCTAAATAAGCGGTCACGTAAGTGTCTAGTCGTTATAAATTGACCTTCTCGCCCAGCAAGAGGACTATTATTAACACTAAAGGTCATAGCCAATGTAGGTTCATCAATATCAATCGTTGGCAATGCTTCAGGGTTTTCCGTATCGGCGATTGTTTCGCCAATATTTACATCTTCAAGTCCAATAATAGCAACGATATCCCCTAAAGCTACTTCCTGAACTTCAGTACGTTTTAAACCTTGGTAGGTATATAAGCGACCGATTTTGGCCTTTTTCTGAATTTCACCATTTAATACTAAAACCTGTTGCCCACTGGTAGCTCTACCACGAATAACACGTCCAATAGCAATACGTCCTACATAATCATCATAATCTAGGGTAGTGACCATGATTTGCAATGGTCCGTCTATTTCACCTTGAGGAGCAGGAATTTCAGTAACTAACAAATCAAACAAAGGCTCTAGATTATCACTGTCATCTTCCATTTTCAACTTGGCAATACCAGCCCTAGCCGCCGTATAAACGATCTTAAACTCCAATTGCTCATCAGTAGCATCAAGTTCCATGAATAATTCAAATACTTCGTCAGCAACATCTTTAACCCGTTGGTCAGGACGGTCAATTTTATTAATAACAACAATTGGCTTTAACTTTTGCTCTAAAGCTTTTTTCAAAACATATTTAGTTTGAGGCATTGGTCCTTCAAAAGAATCAACGAGTAATAGAACCCCATCAACCATGTTGAGTACCCGTTCTACTTCACCACCAAAATCCGCATGCCCTGGAGTATCTACAATATTAATTTTTATACCATCATGCATAATCGCAGTATTTTTTGACAGGATCGTAATGCCCCGTTCCCGTTCAAGATCATTAGAATCCATAACCCGCTCAGCCACAGTTTCATTAGCGCGGAATACTCCGCTTTGTCTAAGCATTGCATCTACCAAAGTAGTTTTACCATGGTCAACGTGCGCAATAATGGCAACGTTGCGTAAGTCAGTACGTTTCATAAATTAAGCCCTCCTACAAAATCAACAAAGAAAGGATGCGTTTTTTTACTGCACCCTTATATTTTCGCATACTAACCACTATATTATACTGTCGTCTTGCTGTCAATTATTATATTAATTTTTAACAATAAATTTAGATATCCAATCAAAAATCCATTCTAAGGCTCTTACCTTCTATAAGTAAGATTTTTAGGCAGCTAAAGCAAGAATAAATGTGACTAGGATCCATTTGGATCTTTAATTCCATCTGAATCCTAGCCTTTATTATAATCCTTTTACATTTTTATTTATGAAGCTTTGCATATTTTCTAAACTACGCATGATATCTGCGATTTTCTGTTCATCAGCATTCCCCAATTGTTCAAGATGTTTACGATATTCTGCATATTCTTTATCTAATAATTCTAACTGTTCATGCAATCTCCATGTTGCTGGTTCGACGACTTCAGCCTGCTCTACTTTCAACATATTTCCATTTAATATAGCAGCATCCCCATAATTAGGAATATAAGCGGAAACATCCAGCCTTTCTTTTATTAATTTAGCAAAAGGTTCTGACGCTTCCGGTTCCCCATGAACTAAGAAAATATTGTAGGGTTTTCTTTTATAATAGGATAACCAAGTTAATAATTGCTTCTGATCAGCATGGGCCGAAAAGCCATCTAAACTATAAATGGCAGCTTTCACACTCACTTCTTCTCCCATGATTTTCACTTTTTTGGCGCCTTCCACTAAACGCCGTCCCAAGCTGCCTTGTGCCTGATATCCTATAAACAAAATGCTAGATTCAGGACGCCACAAATTGTGTTTAAGATGGTGAAGAATCCGACCAGCATCAGCCATACCACTAGCTGAAATAATAATTACAGGTTCATTTAAGCTATTTAAAGCTTTAGATTCATCAGCCGTTTTTGTAAATTTCAGTTGTGGCATCAGTAATGGATTATCCTTTTTATTCTGCAACATTTCTGTGGCTTCACTATCAAAATCTTGGGTATTATGCAAGAAAATATCAGTAGCAGAAATGGCTAAAGGACTATCTATAATCACAGGTATATCTGGAATTTTTCCCGCTTTTAAAAGGTTATGTAGATAATACAGCATGGTCTGTGTACGACCTACAGCAAAGGAAGGAATAATTATGTTTCCCCCACGGGCTATAGCAGCATTAATAATGGTTGCCAAATGTTCTTCTTTGTCATAAACTTCATGCAAGCGATTTCCATATGTAGATTCTACAATGATATAATCAGCTTCATCAATGAAGGTCGGATCTTTTATAATAGGTTGATTGGGCTGACCAAGATCACCGGAAAATACTAATTTAGTGGTTTTTCCTTCTTCCGTGACCATTACTTCCAGCATTGCAGAACCTAAAATATGCCCTGCATCTCTAAAACGAACTGTCACATTCGGTGGTAAATTTAATTCTGTATCATACTCTATGGGAGAAAAATGTTCTAAAGAAGCATACGCATCTTCAATTGTATATAAAGGCTCCACAGGTTTCTTGCCAGCTCTTTTTCCTTTTCGATTAGCAATTTCAGCATCAAAGCCCTGAATATGTGCGCTGTCAGGCAGCATAATACCACAAAGCTGATTTGTAACTCGGGTAGCATAAATCGGACCTTTAAATCCGTCTTTACATAATTTAGGCAGCAATCCACTATGATCAATATGGGCATGTGTTAACAAGACACAATCAATTGCAGTTGGATCATATAAAAAATCACGTCTATTAAAGGCTGTGATGGTTTTTGAACCTTGAAACATACCACAATCAATTAGAATTTTTTGGGTACCTACTTCCAATAAATAAGACGAGCCAGTTACAATTTTTGCTGCTCCTAAAAAAGTTAATTTCATATTACTCTCTCCCCTCATTACCTGCTATCAGTATATTTCGATAATTAATAAAAAACTCCTTCTTACATGGCTTTGATATAATGAAAGACTCAGCTTACGCTAAGTCTTCATCTATTCTTCACCAAATATACGCACTTCAGGATGCAGCATAACACCTGAATTCTCATATACACGGCGTTGTACTTCTTCAATTAACAGTAATACATCTTCCGCAGTTGCACCACCAGCATTAATCACAAAACCAGCATGTTTCATCGATACCTGTGCACCACCTACCTGAAGTCCCTTTAAACCAGCTTGCTCTATGAGAGTTCCTGCAAAATTACCTGGCGGACGTTTAAATGTGCTACCAGCACTGGGCATTTCTAAAGGTTGTTTTGTCTCACGCCTCATGGTATATTCATCCATTTTCTTAGTAATGATTGGCTTTTCTTTTTTTTGCAAATTTAATTCTACTTCACCGATAATACAACCGTTATCCTGGAATATGCTATGTCGATAGCCAAATGCAAGCTCCATTGGTAAGAAACGATGTATACTACCATCACTACACACACCCGATACAGCAACCACTACTTGGCACATTTCGCCCGAATAGGCTCCAGCATTCATAAAAACAGCACCACCAATACTACCAGGAATGCCAATGGCAAATTCCATGCCGCTTAATCCATACTGTGCAGCATAACAAGAAACATCAGCTAACATAGCTCCAGCACCGGCAATAACCACAGAACCCTCATGCTTAATATAGGACATTTCACTTTCAAATTTCAGTACCAGACCTTTAATACCTTTATCACGTACTAAAATATTGGAACCATTGCCAAGTACTGTGACAGGTACGTTATATTGCTTAGTAATACTCATAATCGCAGATATTTCGTTCATAGAAGCAGGAAAGACCAAATAATCAGCTGGGCCGCCTATTTTAAAAGTAGTATGCTTTGATAATGGCTCATTTAGTAGTAATCGCGGCTCAGGAATTACATTTTTTAGTTTTAGTAAAATTTCGTCTGATAGATTATTTTTTCTCAAAAAAATCCATTCCTTCAGCTACAGAATCACCTAAGATCTTATAAATATCTGCTACTAAGCGTTGAAACTTCATATATGACTGCATAAAGTTAGCTGCCTTACTGTTTCCCATAACAAGTTGATACATTTGTTGTATTTGCTCTGTTTTCGCCTTATCTTCCGCCTTCCCTCCCATCATTTCACATTCTAATTCCATTTGTTTTGCAATAAATTCTTTGACCATTTTCTTCGCTTGTGCATCTGTGTCAATTATTTTCTGGACTTCCATAAATTCTCTATATTCTGGCGATTCCTTTATCGCACGCACCAAATCATGGGTTCTATCGTAAATATTCATATTCTACCTCCATTTTTATAATATACTAAATACACCCAATTAATACATTATACAATAATCTATTCATAATAGTATAGATATTGTAAGATTATTACAATATCATTTTTATTTACCAAGGACAAACAAACTTGTCAGCAAAAGTCCAGCAACGCTTTTTTCGCCTCCTTCCATAAATTCAATAGCACTAAAATGAATATGCAACCTTTTCGCTACTTATACCCCTACGTTTCGCCAACTTTATCAAAAACAGTTTCTACTTCTGCATTCGTTGTATATTGTCCACTTATAACAGTATGTAAATGTCCAAAATCTACGGTTGAACCCATTGCAACAAAGTACATACATCTAAAACTTTCTCTAAAGACCCCAACTGATTTTGTTAATACTTTAATTACCATCTTTTTCATCATTTACGCTACTTTAAATTGATAAATTGTTGCTGTCTGAGAGCCTCATATACTACAATTGCAGCGGCATTTGACAAATTCAGAGATCTAGCATCATTTATCATAGGAATTCGGATGCAGTTTTCTCTGTGAGCTTGTAACAACTCAACAGGCAACCCAGCTGTTTCTTTACCAAAGACTAAAAAATCATCTGCTAAATACTCAATATCTGTATAGTGCTTTTCAGCTTTTGTAGTATTAAAGTAGAAATTATGTCCTTTATATAAGTCTACCACTTCAGCAAAGTTTTCATGACAATGAACTTTTACCAAATTCCAATAATCAAGACCAGCACGTTTCAAATATTTATCTTCAATGGAAAAGCCTAAAGGTTTTACTAAATGAAGTTCACTATTGGTCGCCGCGCATAATCGGGCAATATTCCCAGTATTACCAGGAATTTCAGGTTCAACTAATACAATATGCATGCTAAACACCTCAATTATATCTTTTTTCAATTACTTAAGTATTAATAATAATTTCACAGACCAACTCCGATGAAGGTAAGGACTTAAAATATCCCTCTTAGCGGTGAATCAAATGAAATCAAAGATTATGGTTATTATATAGTAAATAACATAGTTTTTAATACATCCCATCAGAAGATTACACTTAAATATTAGTCCACTTGTTTTGCAGGATATATATACATCATAATTACCATAATGACCATTGTCAAAACAATTCCCGTAGACTGGGCATTTAATATACCCAAACCTTTACCGCCATTGCCAAACTGTAAAACTACAGTTGTCAGCACGCCTGAAATTGCACACACAAATGCTGCCGTAGTTGAGGGGCGTCTAGAGAATAAACCAAACAATAAAGGTGCTGTTAATGACACTGACATTAAGGAATAAAAGATTGATAATGCCGTGATAATATTAGGCAATATTAAAGCAATACTGATGCCAAGAACACCGGCTGCTGCTGTAACAATGCGACTCATTCTAAGTAATGCTTCCTCAGATATCTCAGGATTGATAAATGTTTTATACAAATCTTTGGTAAAGGAAGTGGTAATCATATAGAGTACCGCATCTGCTGCACTAACTTCCGCTGAAAAAATAGCTGCCAAGGCAAAGGCAGACGCCCAAAATGGCATAAACTCTTTCATAACTGTCGGCAATGCTAATTCACTTTCTGTCAAATTAGGAAAAGCAGCAAAAGCGCACATCCCTAATAACACAGGTACAATAGCAAAAGAAAACTGTACTAAGGCATTAAGTGCTGTACCAATTCTAACGGTAGCTACATCACGGGCACCATATACTTTTCCTATTAATCCTGGAGAAATAAAGAAAGAAGGTGCCAGCATCAGAAAATAACCAATAATCATTGTAATTCCTATGCCATCAAAGCTCATGTACGCTTCTGCCTTATTTCCATCAGCCAAATTTTGCGTAACCAAAGCAGTAAGACCATCCCAGCCACCAATATAATGTAAGGCAAAGGGAACAGCCAGTAAAAAGCCTATAAACTTTACTACAATTTGAACACTATTTACAAAAGTTGCTGCTAAAAGGCCCCCAGCACCAAAATATAACACCACCACAATAGCACCAACTAAAATTCCCACTGCCTTACCAGTACCGGCTACAGCCGTCAAAATCCAGGCTATACCCATTAACTGCCCAGCAAATATGGCCAAGGTACCTATAGCCATCATTAATGATATGAGTCCTCGAAAATTTCGATTATACCGAAAATCAAGATAATCGCCTAAGGTGTATAAGTTATATTTTTTGGCCACTTGCCAAATGGCTGGTCCAACAACAAATGCCAGTATCACTGAACCCACTGCGGAAGAGGCAATCCACCACCAAGCCGAAATTCCAAATTTATAACCAACTCCAGCTACGCCAACAGTAGAGCCAGCACCAATATTGGGAGCAATCAATGTTGTAAATAACAATGCAGGTCCTAACCTCCTGCCAGCAACAAAGAAATCAGATGCACCTTTAACACCCTTTGTTGCAATAAAACCTACAGCAACTAAAATAAATGCATAGACGATAATCGCCACTAAATACGGATTCATTCTACTTCTCCTTTGCAATAACAACAAATACCTAAAGTTTTGACTAACAGCCTTACAATCAAAACTTTAGGCATTATGAACTGCAATAAATATACTATATTATTTCATACAAATCAACATCAAGCCCCTATCATTATTTGCTTTTTCCTTTTGACTCTTCCTAAGTAAATAGGAATTTTGTAAACGCAAAAAATTTTGGCATCGAAATATAATGAATAAGTTTTTTATCATAAAAGTAAAACAATTGAAGAATAATATATATGTACGAATTATCCATCATACTAAGGGAGGAATTTTCATGACTGTTCAAAAAGATTTACAAAAAGCTGTTGCCGCAGCTGAATCTGCTAAAGGAACCTACGCTAGCTTCGCACAATCGACTGATGATCAAACAGCCAAACAATTATTTACACAAATGTCACAGGATATGGATCAGCACATCAGTCAACTCAATAGCCGCCTTAGTGTTACACAGCAAAATCAATTGAATAACCAAGCAGAACAATAAATGATAAGGAGGGCAGTAAATAACTGCCCTCCTTATCATTTATTAAATTTTACATAATCATTAAGTTTAGTATGTTTTTTTTGATTAGGATATACACAGTCCTTTAAAGGTTGTTTCTTTCACTAATGCCTTGTCTTAAGGATTTTTCTTCCACTGGAATGCGGATGCCTAAAATCAATCCAGCATTACACATCGTAGCAAAAATTGCTGTTAATGTAGC
>Ga0316613_10001962_pt1 | contig 13597 bp, 13 predicted proteins | sample OWC_soil_day10_C_2_FD_207647 | JGI IMG/M metagenome (GOLD analysis project Ga0316613, IMG submission 207647) | Wetland soil microbial communities from Old Woman Creek delta, Ohio, United States - OWC_soil_day10_CT_b | ecosystem: Environmental > Terrestrial > Soil > Wetlands | place: USA: Ohio...
CCATCGCCGTTGTCGCCGGAATGTTAATATCAGGCAACAAGAGACGAATCAGCGCCATAACCTTGGTACTTAATTCAAACGTACCACCAGCTTCATCAGCTAAGGGCGTATCAGGATTGGGAATAAATGGCCCTACCCCAATCATGTCAGCATCAATTTCCTTGAAAAAAAGAATATCATCGGCCAGTGATTCTATAGTCTGGCCAGGTATACCTACAAGACAGCCTGAACCAAGCTCAAAACCTAGTTCTTTTAAATCGTACAGGCATCTTATCCGGTTATCCCAGCTCATACCAGGATCTAATTTTTCATATAATTCTTTGTCTGTTGTCTCGATTCTTAGCAGATACCGGTCAGCACCCGCATCGCGGTAAGCTTGATAAACTTCCCTTGATTTCTCACCAACACTAAGCGTAATGGCCAAACCAAGTTCTTTGATTTTTTTAACTATATACGTTATTTTGTCGACATCAAACCATTCATCTTCACCTGACTGCAACACCACTGTGCGATAACCGTATGATTTGGCTTTAACAGCAAAATCGATAATGGTGTCCTCCTCCAACCGATAACGCTTAACCTTACTGTTATCACGCCGCAGACCACAATATAAGCAATTTTGCTTGCATCTGTTGGAAAATTCAATAAGACCACGCAAATGAACTTCATCGCCCACATACTTTTGTCGTACCCTGTCGGCGGCGGCAAACACCTCTGCTTCATATTGACGATCTTTCAACAAAGTAACAAGTTCATCTTTCGTAAGGTCATGGGTTGTTTCCGCTTTATCAATTAACGCCTGAATATCGCTACGATCATTCACAGACACTGCCTCCTCCCTAATTCTCGTATAAATTATTTCTTGTAAATCATCATATCTGGTTTCTTTACTATCGTCAATAAGAAAAGACTCAGTCGTTCAATCCAGGGAAAGTTATGCTTTCCATCTGGATAAAAAATATATGTAATACTTTTAGAAATTCTATTGACAAATCAGCTTCAACTATGTCAAAATAAAAATCAATAAATTCACAACAGAATACTAAACTTATCAAGAGTGGTCGAGGGACTGGCCCTATGACACCCGGCAACCGGCATTCTATGCAAGGTGCTAAATCCAGCGGAGCAATCCGGAAGATGAGTTATTTGCGTATCTAGGCGACTCTTCTTCCGAAAGAGTCGTTTTTTGCTTTTTACCATTATCGATGTAGGAGATGACAGTTTATGAGAATTTCCACCAAGATTGTCCAGGCAGGACTGGTCACCGATAAAACTACCGGTGCCATCAGCACCCCGATTTATCAGACAGCCACCTTCCGTCACCCTGAACTTGGCCACAGCACCGGCTATGACTATTCCCGCAGCCAAAACCCCACGCGCAAAGCAGTCGAAGAAGCCCTGGCAACTCTTGAAGAAGGCCATGCCGGCTTTGCTTTTGCCTCAGGCATGGCAGGCATTACAGCCATTCTTATGTTGTACCGTCCTGGCGATCATTTAATCATTACCGAAGATTGCTATGGCGGTACGTACCGCATTATAGATAAACTATTTGCCCAATTTGGTCTGTCTGCCACTTTCGTTGATACTAGTGATCTTCACCAAGTGCGCCAAGCACTTCAGTCATCAACCAAAGCCATCTTGCTTGAGACACCTACCAACCCCCTGATGAAAATTGCTGATATCAGGGCGATAACGTCTATCGCTCGCGCCAATAATGCCCAGCCCATTCATGTCATTGTTGATAATACCTTTTTATCGCCCTACCTGCAGCGTCCCCTGACGCTTGGCGCTGATATTGTCATCCACAGTGGCAGTAAATATTTATCTGGGCACAATGATGTGGTCTGTGGCCTGGTCGTTGCCGGCGATCCCGCCCTCTGTGAAAGAATTGGTTTTATTCAAAATGCCACTGGCGCCATCCTCGGACCGCAGGACAGCTGGCTGCTCCTACGCGGCCTTAAAACGCTTGCGCTTCGATTACGCCAACAGGAAGAAAATGCCTTGGTTGTTGCCAAATGGCTTTCTGTTCACCCGAACGTCACCAAGGTCTATTATCCCGGCCTTCCAGACCACCCAGGCAAAGAAATTCAAGAATCTCAAGCATCTGGTTATGGCGGCATGTTATCCTTTGTTGTAGACCATCCCAGCCTGCCTGCACAAGTATTACGCAAAGTAAAGGTCCTCCAATTTGCCGAGAGCTTGGGCGGTGTCGAATCGCTAATTACCTTTCCAACGCTGCAGACCCATGCTGACATCCCAGCCACTATCCGCGAACGTCTGGGCATCAGCGACTGTCTGCTGCGCTTGTCAGTCGGTATTGAAGATGTCGAAGACATCATTGCCGATTTAGCACAGGCGCTGAAAGAGTAATCAGGAAATAAACTGAGTCAGAGACTGCTCTCTGACTCAGTTTATTTATTATCAGCATTAATAAAATGCCTGACTTTAAAATCAACGCCAATTTTTTCGGCAATTTTCCGGCAAGCCTGAATGTCCTCTTTCGGCATAATGTCAACAATTGATAACCCTACCCTGGGAATATGGCTTCTACACTTAGCGGCAAAATCCAGCATGGCATCATAGGCCTTTTCACCATATTGAGATAGACATATTTGCTGATATTCTTTGCGGTTTTTGGCATTCATACTTATGGAGATAGCGTCTACTAATCCTGTTAGTTGCGGCGTAATATCCCTGCCGCAGATCAAATTGGCGTGTCCATTTGTATTTATACGAATTGGCAGACCATACGCCGTTTTGAGCCGCTTACATATCTCAATGATGTCATAGGTACGCATCATCGGCTCCCCATATCCACAAAAAACAAACTCCTGGTATTTATCAATATCCCATTTTTGAATATCTGTCACAACTTCCTCAACGGTAGGCTCCCTTTTTAGCCATAAATTAACGCCTTGCGACAGTCCATCCTGACTGTTTCTTACGCAAAACGAGCAATTGTTGGTACAACGGTTAGTTATATTAAGATAAAGTGCATTTCCAAGCTCGTAAGTAATCGTCATTACCATACCCTTCCCCTTTTAGCCGTAGGAAATCATATCCCGTCCCCGTATACTCCTTCCTGTTCATTAATCCGCCGTTTTTCCGTTTTCTCAATCTGTTCTACCTTGCCGTCTTCAATCCGGATAATCAATTGGCCATACATCAGCCCTTGAAGCTGAGCAAGAATTTTAGGTTGAAAAGAGTGTTGTTCTACCGGAATGTCGCGTATGATATAGCCTGATTTATTTTTAGACGAAAATATGAATTTTTCTGTTCTCTCCATTTTTATTACACACCCGTCTTGCACTGTCAAGATCAAATACCCATACTGGATAGTATGCAGCGAATGCCGCAGTAGTTCAATAACTTGTGGTAGCAAAAGTCTTTTGGGATTTACCTTTTCCATACATTACACCTCCGAATAAATTAGATAACACATCATCAGCTAACAAGATGCAATGCAAATAAAAACAAATACCAAAAAGGCTAAAAGACTACTTATAAGAAAAGACTTAGCTTATGTCTAGTCCTTTAGGACGATGACATTGAGCGTAGTCGTTCTTATATATTATCAGAAAGGGGATATTCTTTCTAATAATATAAGTAAGTCTCTTAGCCTTCAGTATATCTGATCAGCTAATGCCGCACTAGTAAGATTAACTCGCAGTCCAATTACAAAGATGCTGATGAAGATATGGAATCAGCCACATTTTGTTTAGCCGCTTTTGTCTTATCTGCTGTAAAATGCTCATTCTGCAGCAATTCCCATATTTTGTGACGAACCCAGCCAAAGTCTGCTGATGAGCGAATACCATCACGCGGCCTTGGGAGATTAATATCGACAATTTCCTTAATGGTTCCAGGATTTGCAGTCATCACCGCTACCCGGTCTGCCAAAAACACGGCTTCATCAATACCATGAGTAACAAAAACAATCGTCTTCTTGGTTTTCTCCCAAATGCGCAGCAATTCTTCCTGTAAAACTTCTCTGGTCTGAGCATCAACTGCCGCAAAGGGTTCATCCATGAGCAAAACCTCCGGATCATAGGCCAATGCCCTGGCAATAGCCACACGCTGTTTCATCCCGCCAGACAATTCATGGGGGTAGCGATCCTCAAAGTTTTTTAGTCCTACTAATTCAATGTATTGCTGACTGATTTCCCTGCGCTCCTTTTGTGGTACTTTTTTGATCTCAAGCCCAAACTCAACATTTTTTCTCACTGTCCGCCAGGGAAACAGCGCATAGCCCTGCATTACAATTCCCCTGTCGAGGGCAGGACCGGTAATCAATTTACCGTCCATAAATATTTCCCCTGAATTTGGTTTGGCTAACCCGGCAATCATATCCAAAAAGGTTGACTTACCACAACCGCTTGGTCCGACAATAGCCAGAAACTCCCCTTGTTTAACAGTAAGATCCAGCTGTTTTATTGCCTCGAATTCGCTAGCCGCTTCGTTCGGCTTGCGTTTAATTTGAAATACACGCCGGATATTACGGGCAATAATTTTATCATCTGACCCCGCAACCGCCGTCGCCGCTCCTTGACTTTTAGACACAATGTTCCCCCCTTTGATAGTAAACTGACCAACCAATTCTCTGACTAGTTTTCTGCAAACAGAACGGTGCTAAGATATCGCTCGCCTGTGTCTGGCAAAATTGCCACTACCACCTTTCCTTTATTTCCCTGGCGTTTGGCAAGCTGCACGGCGGCAAAGGTTGCCGCACCGGAGGAAATGCCAACCAATATTCCTTCTTCTTTAGCCAACCGTTGCGCGGTAGTAATTGCTTCCTCATTTTTCACTTTAAAGATTTCGTCAACAATGTCCAAATTCAGCACATTGGGAACAAAACCAGCCCCAATTCCCTGAATTTTATGAGAACCAGACTGACCACCGGAAAGAACAGGGGAATCGAAAGGCTCCACTGCCACCACTTGGATATTAGGGTTACGTTTTTTAAGTACTTCGCCAACACCGGTAATCGTGCCGCCTGTACCGACACCGCCAACAATAATATCCACCTTACCATCAGTATCCTGCCAAATTTCTTCGGCAGTAATCGCCCTGTGAATCTCAGGATTAGCCGGATTGTTAAACTGTTGGGGAATAAATGAATTTGGTGTTACAGCAGCCAACTCCTCTGCTTTTAATACTGCCCCCTTCATGCCTGCAGCACCAGGGGTCAAAACCAATTCCGCACCATACGCCTTTAGCAGGCTGCGCCGCTCCACACTCATGGTTTCCGGCATAGTCAGGATTAAACGATACCCTTTGGCTGCAGCAATAAAAGCCAAAGCAATACCTGTATTGCCACTGGTAGGCTCAATAATTACCGTATCTTTATTGATAAGTCCCTTTTCTTCGGCATCTTTGAGCATACTAAAACCGATGCGGTCTTTAATACTGCCGCCGGGGTTAAATGACTCTAGTTTAACCACTACCTCGGCCTGAGTCCCCTCGGTTACTTTATTCAGACGGAGTAATGGTGTACCACCGATTAGTGCAGTGATACTGTTGGCAATTTTAGACATAGCACTCATCCCCTTATATTTTGTCATTAACTAAAATTAAGCAGTACTCAGCAAATCAACGCTTACCTTGCTAGAAAAACAGCATGAATTTTCGTAAGTAAAAAGGCAAAGATACATTCCTGATTAGGATAATCTTTGCCTTCAGTATGCTCGACTGATCAGCCAACTCTTTATTTTTCAACACCAATTCGATTGTATCAACAAATCTATTGTCACCAAACCTTCCAAAGCAAATAAAAAAGGCCAAGGCATATCCTCACGGACAATACCCTAGCCTTCAGTCTCTCTGATCAGCCATTCATTCTTAGTATATCTAGTAGTTATAATTATACTTCCTGGTGAACATTTGTCAATATACTTTTATTTAAATTCTCATATATTTTATAATTAGCCACTAAAATGGATTTGGGCTTAAAATTTGGAAACAACCGCAACGCGGTAAAAGTTATATCCTCGGTCATCGCCAGCAACAGCCTCTTTATCAGTCAGTTTCTGATAGGCTACATAAGCTGACAGATTTGGACTAAAGCCATAGTTATAGGTAATATTCAGGCCTTTTAAATTTCTTACGTCTGATGCTTCAGTGCCACTCTTAGCCTTGTTTTGCAGATTATAGGAAGTCAGTCTGCTAATAGAGTTTTTACCAACACTATAATATTTTATAACCAGGTTTTTCTGACCACCTTTTACAATGGCTTGATCACCAATAGTAGCTATAGCAGTCCAGGCATTTTTATCTGTATCAAATTGCTGGTTCTGGACATATTCGCCGCCAAGGGAAAAATTAGGTTCAAATACATAGTTAGCATTACCATAAAGATATTCTGCCAGAGTGGTATGTACGTCACCCCGGTCTTTGAGGGTAGCATAGCCAGCTCCATAAGTAAGTTTGCCGTTCTTTACAGAAGCTTCTAAAGAGGCAATGTCAATGGTTGTAGCGGGAATGGCAGCAGTAGCAACGATAGTACCGTTTGTGCCGATTTTATAGCCTGCCGCTGTAGCTCCATTCTTTTGCTGCCTGCCCCAATTGCCGACAAGATTAATGTCGCCGAATTTAGTTTCAAACTTTGCACCATCAAAACTGGTATAGCCATTATCTACGATGAAAGCTGTAGTACCCAATTTCAGTTCTTGAGCACCAATGGTAGTATTGACGGCACCAATAGTACTAGTCAGGAAGACTCTATCCAGCGTAACGGTATTTTTGTTATCATCAGCCGCTGAAGTCGATCCAAAACCAGTAAACGTGCTACCGGCATATTTATATTTGGTACCTGCTTTTGTAACCCCTGAGGTCACGCGCAAACCAAGACTAGTATTATTATCAACTTTAGCCACACCATTTAGCCTGAGCCGGTAGGCACCGCCTACACTAGAAGCAACAGTACCATTGTTGTCTTGGGAGGTATAACGCACTTCAGCAATTCCGCTAAATTTAAGATTGGGTTGGTTTTTCTCTAACTTATTTAAACGGACACCAATATTGTTGAGTTCAGCGGCAAATTCTACTGAAAGCTTATCAAGCAGCACTTTCTGCTGAGCACTGGCCCTAGTATAATTTTGCAGCCCGCGCGCAGTCACTACGGCAAACTCATATCGTGTCAAAGGTTTATCGCCACCAAATGTACCGTCACCGTATCCATCAAATAAACCTTCCTGTTGTAGTTGTTTAACAGCGTCATATGCCCAGTGCCTGGCAGGTACATCAGAAAAATCGGCTGCTGCTAAGGCCGTACCAATACTACTCATTATCAATAGAACCGAGAATAAAATTAACATTGATTTTTTCAAAATTTTTCCTCCTCATATAAGTAAATTCGGATAAACGTACTTAGCTTACTTTTCCTTCATGCCGCACCTTGCAGGAAGAGGTTATACAATGCTATACTGATAGCAAGGTAGACCTCTCCCATGAGGTGTGCCGGGTAGGAAGTCGCTCAACTCTTGGTCGGGGAGGGCGACTTCCTTTTATTTATATATAGCAAAAGGCTGTATTCCACGTTAAATGGAAAACAGCCTCCAGCTTTCAGCTAGCCAGGTGTTCATGGCTTCAAATTTTGATTTAGTCTACAATCCTCCTACTGTTTAATCGCGAACTTCATGCCTTTGGTTACCCACTGACTTGCCTGCTCGACAACTCCGCAATTTGACTTGCGGCGTAACGAAGGCCATTTTCTACTGTATCGCAGTATTCTGAGATAAAGATACCTTTTTTCCCTAACTGTTCTTTAGCATGATAGCCAATACGCATGGTTAGCACCGCATTACAATCCTGTAATGCCTCAATGATCTGCTCTCGCCCAGAAGCTTTATCCTCGACATCACATTCTGCCATGCCAGCACAATACTGACCCACGCGCCTGGTCTCACGAAGCTGAAATTTCTGCCCATCGCCTTGAAAAATAAGTAATTGAGTCGCATGGCCAAAATGCTGATCAACCAGTTTCCCGTGTTTTGATGTCACGGCAATCTGATATACCTTCTTGGGTTCAGATTCTTCAGTTTTACGATCAGGCGCATGGTTGCACATCCGGAATTCCTGAGAACGATCTTCATGCAGCAGCCCAATAGCATCAGCCCGGCATTGTTGGCAATGGCGCATCTGGCGGATGTCCAACTGGCAAACATCTCGTAGCGCATTAAGTTCTTTCATACTGGTCTGGGGAAAATGCTCAAAAGCGCTGCCCGGTGCAGGGATAAGCGGCATAATATTGGTTACAAATACCCCTAACTCCTTTACCTTTTTGACTACCGCCGGTATATGCCTGTCATTAATCCCTTTAATCATAACTATATTGATTTTAACTAATACCCCATGTTTCACTAAGTACTCAATACCTGCCAACTGGTTGGCTAACAGCAGTTCTGCTGCCTTCGGGCCCACATAGTTCTTACCCTGATAAGACACAAACTTATAAATTTCCGCACCGATAGTCGGATCTAAGGTGTTAACAGTTACTGTAACATGACGAATGCCTAATGCCACAATTTCAGAAACATATTTTGGCAGCAATAGTCCATTGGTTGATAAGCAAAAAGTAATCGTTTGGTCAATGGCTCTGATATTTTCAATTGTCTCCTTGGTAGACGGCCAATCAGCCAACGCATCACCTGGCCCGGCAATACCAACTACACTAAGGTGCTCAATTTCCCCTTTCACCCAGACAAATTTATCGCTGGCAAGAGCAGGTGTCAATACCTCGCTGGTGACACCCGGACGACTTTCATTTACGCAGTCGAACTTTCGATTGCAATAATTACATTGGACATTGCACCGGGGAGCTACTGGCAAATGCATCCGGGCATATTTATGATGAGCATCCGCAGAGTAGCAGGGATGCTTATTGGTTCTTTCCAGAGTATCCACACTTAGAGTGCCAGAGCATACGCAGCCCATACTATTCACCTCTCTTTTTTTACATGGGGCATGAAGCATAGGAAGCCCTTACTGTTCTAAGCAACTTTTAGATACCAGCCGAGGCACTACGAACCTCACCAGTTTCCATAGCCAGCAGTTGATCAGCCCACGTGGATGCCCACTCGCGCAATTCCGCCGTTTCCAGTGGCGACGGCACTTTAGATTCCGTAGTTTCGATTACTTTTTTCGCCAACCGACTATAGATTTTAGCTTGCTCTGAGTCAGGCGCAGCCTCTACGGTTGTTTTTCCTTGAAGCTCAGCCTGCGTCACTGTTACAGAACGGGGAATATACTCTACCACCTGTGTTTGCGTCCGTTGCACAAAGTCATCAACGATCTCTTTTGCGTAGGGAGCATTAATCGAATTGGCAATCAAACCACCTAGCAGCGCACCACCCGAGTTGGAGTATTTCTTAATGCCTTTGAACAGATTATTGGCCGCATAAATGGCCATAAAATCAGCCGAAGATACGGTAAATACATGCTCGGCAATGCCCTCACGAATAGGTACGGCAAAGCCCCCGCATACCACGTCTCCCAAAACATCATAGATAACAACGTCCAGATCCAGTTCGTCATATACTTTTAATTGCTTTAAAAGCTGAACGGCCGTAATAATGCCCCGTCCAGCGCAGCCAACACCAGGGGCCGGTCCGCCTGCCTCCACGCAATACACACCATTAAAACCTTTATAAATAACATCTTCCGGTTGTACCTTGTTTTTTTCTCGCAGTGTATCCAGCACAGTCGGAATATAGGTGCCGCCCCGCAGCGTATTGGTAGAATCCGCTTTCGGATCGCAACCAAACTGCATTACCTTATATCCTAAATTTGATAATGATGCGCTAATGTTAGACGTTGTGGTTGATTTACCAATACCACCTTTACCGTAAATTGCAATTTGTTTAATTTTTTTACTCATGAGATACCCCTCCCAGATTGTTTAGAAAAACAAGAAAGGTCAGAACGACAGCTCTCTAGAACTGTTATTCTGACCTTCGGTTTATCTACCAATCAGTCTTATTATATTTTTTAAAAATTCACTTGTAATCTATTATACTGATCACTCACAAAAAATACAAGATGCTTGCGAAATGTTTTTCAACAAAGATTTTTTATAGTTTCTTGACAACGTTCTTTATGAATGTTAACCTGTAACTATATATTATTAGCTTTTCATTTAGCTGATCAGAGTACCTGAAGGCTAAAGTACCGTCTACGTCAGACGTACTTTAGCCTTTTTCTGCATCTTACATACCGGCATTTTTTTGATTAATTTACTTTTTATGAATAAGGGTGATATTATGACTAACTCTAACATTGACAAATTTGATGCCGTGATTGCGCGTCACAACAGCGGCAGTACCAAATGGGATGACGCCGCTGCCCTCTTTGGTTCTGAGGATGTTCTGCCATTCTGGGTAGCTGACATGGATTTTCCTTCTCCTCCAGCAGTAAACGAAGCGCTTACCGCCCGGCTTCAGCATGGCATTTTTGGTTACCCGTCTCCCCATTCCTATGCCTATGATGCCGTAACCGACTGGCTGGATAAACGTCATAACTGGAAAACCAGTCCTGACTGGATGGTAAGCACGCCTGGGGTGGTAACCGCTATAACTTTGGCAGTACAAACCTTTACTAAACCAGGAGATAAAGTGATTATCCAACCCCCGGTTTATCCACCTTTCTTTTCCAGTGTAAAAAATCAGGATCGCATTGTGCTGGAAAATCCGTTAGTTTATGAAAACGGCAACTATCACATGGATTTTGATGATTTAGCAGAAAAAGCACGCGAAGCCAAAATGCTGATTTTATGCAGCCCGCACAATCCTGTTGGCCGCGTTTGGTCACGTGCAGAGCTAACTAGACTGGTAACCATCTGCCTGGAAAATGACGTATTACTTCTGGCAGACGAAATTCATGGTGATCTTGTATATCCCGGACATCAGCATATACCGCTGGCTTCGTTAGAAGCCGACAGCGAAGATAAAATAATCACGCTTACCGCTCCCAGCAAAACCTTTAACACTGCTGGCCTGTATACCTCGATTGCTATTATTCCAAATGCCAACTTACGTAATCAATTTTCTCAAACTGTCCAGCTATTGGGCATCAACAAAAGTAACGTATTTGGTATCACCGCGTTGGAAGCTGCTTACCGCCATGGTGCACCGTGGCTTGATGAACTCTTAGTCTACCTCGAGGGCAACGCCCAGTATCTTACAGAATTTATTGCCACCAATATCCCAGCCATTACAGTTGACAAACCACAAGGCACCTATTTAGCCTGGCTTGATTGCCGCAATTTAAAACTTTCTCAACAGGAGCTTGTCCAGTTCTTTGCCAAAAAAGCAAAGGTCGGACTAAATGACGGCATAACCTTCGGTCATCAGGGTACTGGTTTTATGCGCCTTAATTTTGGCTGCCCACGTCCGCTTTTAGCGGAAGGACTTAAGCGAATTGCCTTGGCAATCAATCTATTAGCTTAAAGGAAGGTACGAATCTATGACTAAAAAAATTACTTTTCTAGGATTGCTAGTCACTATGCTTATTTTTTCTGGTGCTGTTACTATCGCATCGCCTGCCCCGGCAGCGACAGTTAGCCCGCTTTCCCCCACCATTGCCGCCTATGCAGCCGACACTAATGGTGCTGACACTGACCAAGCTAAGCAAAAAAAGAAATGCTGCTGCAATGACGATGAAGAATAGGCCATTTGAAAACTACTGTTTAAAAAATAAGAAAGCATAACTTCGCAAAGACGAAAGTTATGCTTTCTTATTTTTCGTAGTACTACCACTTACTTATGATGCGAAGCTTTTTCCTTGCAGCAGGCTCTTGCATGCGTATTGTTGGGCTAAAAAGAGAGTAATCCATTCTTATATGCAAACGCAATTAGCTGCATTCGATTCTGTAAATGAAGCTTGTCCATAATATTCCGCAGATGGTTTTTAACTGTACTTTCACTAATGCACAATTTTTCTCCGATTTCCCTGTTGCTCATCCCCTGGCTGACTAGTCGAAGGACTTCCAGTTCCCGTTCTGACACCTTATTACTTGACATATCCGTCTTGGGAACAGAAAACTCCTGTAATATTTTAGTTGCCAGTGCCCGTGAGATAGGTGCCTCGCCTTGCACAATACTAATAATATAATCGATCCAGTATTCTGGCTCCATATTTTTCAAAAGATACCCTTGGGCACCCTTTTTGATGGCTTCGAAAAAATCCTGCACATCGTCAGACACGCTTAGAATAACAATTTTTACATAAGGCATTTCTTCTTTAATCAGCCTTGTGGCTTCCAAGCCACCAATACCAGGCATATTAATATCCATTAAAATAATATCAGGCATAAGTACCCTGGCCTTTTCCAAAGCTTCCTGTCCTTCTGTCGCCTCACCGGCAATGTCAAACATCGGGTGGGTTGAAAGAATACTGATAATCCCTTTACGCGATAACAGATGATCATCCACAACCAATACTTTAATGCTCATAACTCTTTTATCCCCTTTGCATCCAGACTAATCGTGGCTGTCGTCCCCTGACCTGGGGAACTCTCCAGTTTCAACTGACCGCCAATGCCCCTAACATCATCCTCCAAAATTTTTAAGCCAAAAGACAAGTCTTGTTTCTTTATACCATCTACCGACAAACCTTTGCCATTATCGCGCACGCTCATAAACAGCTGACCTTCTGAACTTTTCAGACAAACATACACGTGCTTGGCGCCTGCATGTTTGCGGATGTTCTGCAAAAGCTCCTGTAATATACGAAACAATCTCTTTTTAACCTGTAAACTCAAACTATTACCCACATTATCTGCTACACTCAAATCAACTTTTATGCCGCTATCTTCCTGATAATCGGCAATATATTGCCGGATAACTTCCGGCAAATTTATCTTCTCCTGAGGAACCTTCTGTAAAACAAAAATATGCTGCCGTATATCAGTATCTGTTAGTTTAATGGCCTCTTTTACTTCCCCTATCGCGGCCCACGGTTCCTGTTTTTGACGCAAAGCTGTTTCAATCTCCACCATTTTGATATTCATAAAAAATAATGCCTGAGCCACACTGTCGTGGAGTTCACGGGCAATTCTATAGCGTTCCTGCAAAACTGCCGTTTCTTCCTTTTCTTTTTGTAACTTTCCATAAAGGTTCTCGATCATCGCGGAAATACCATGAAAGTATATAAAAACCAGTACTCCTGTTACTACGGCAACCAAAACATTGCCCCACTCCATAGAAATTACATGTACAAACTGGTGTCTTATGAATTCAAATGCGCCAATAAATATGGCTGCTATCAACGCCGACATCCATTTCATTTTTCGTATATCCATAAACTCACTCCAAAAACTAATCTATACCTCTAGCTCCCATTATGTGGCATTACTATTTGAATGTACTGGCAAATACAACGTTTGTCAACCCGGATACTACAAATATTATCATTAGAGTAATACCTTGTCCTCTGCGATTTCAGATTGACTTTACAACCGCTAAAAAAACTGGTATAATCCCGAGTTTGACACTTGCAAGAGAAAGAAGTGCCTAGAACCATTGAAAATAAAGGGTTCTAGGCACTTCGTATTTTCTTACTTTTTGAGTAATGTTTTTTCGTTTTTAGTGGTTTTAAAAATTTT
>Ga0316613_10001966_pt1 | contig 13584 bp, 14 predicted proteins | sample OWC_soil_day10_C_2_FD_207647 | JGI IMG/M metagenome (GOLD analysis project Ga0316613, IMG submission 207647) | Wetland soil microbial communities from Old Woman Creek delta, Ohio, United States - OWC_soil_day10_CT_b | ecosystem: Environmental > Terrestrial > Soil > Wetlands | place: USA: Ohio...
CCTACCCTAGACAGCACATTACCATAATGGTAAAACTGGATTTCATATTCACAAATTGAGATACATTTTTCAATTTTGAGGAGGATAATAAATGCAAGAACCTTTAGTAAGTATAAACTGTATAACATACAATCATGAGAAATTTATCCGCCAAACACTCGATGGATTCATAATGCAGCAGACTGATTTCCCTTTCGAGGTAATCATTCATGATGATGTTTCCACAGATCATACCACTGATATAATCAGAGAATACGAAGAAAAATATCCGGACATCATAAAGCCAATTTATCAGACGGAAAACCAGTTTTCAAAAGGGATAGCTATGATACCGACGTTTACTTACCCTCAAAGCAAAGGCAAATACGTAGCGACCTGCGAGGGTGACGATTATTGGACTGATCCATTAAAATTACAAAAACAAGTCGATTTTCTTGATACACACCCGGAATGTTCGATTTGCTTTCACCCGGTAAAAAAAATATACGATGACGGATCCAAACCAGATGAATTTTTTCCTTCTTCCGAGTATAGATTTTATAAAGCCGTTTTATCATTAGACGATTTAGTTCAACGAGGTTTTATGGCTACTAATTCAGTTATGTACCGCCGGATGTTGGATACTAAAGAACTATTAAATGATTTTCCTAAAAATATTTTATTTGGAGATTGGTGGTTACATATTCTTCATGCGGAAAAAGGCCTTATAGGATATATTGACGAAATAATGGGGGTTTACCGAAAGCATTCAGGCGGCATAGCCTGGCAAATTGAAGAAGATAGACCAGAACATTCCCGCAAATATGGATTTAAAACTTTAGAATTCTATCGGTGTATAGATAAACATTTAAATTATCACTATACCGAACCATTTACAGCAATGGCCACAAATTTTGCAGAGAATATGATTATAGCTTTTCTTAAGCATAACGAATATAATCAAATAAAGAAATTGCGGGATGAATATAGAAAATACTATCTTAGTGCTCGGCCTTTAGTAATTAAAAGAATTATCTCAGCACCAGAAAGATATATAAGACATACTTTACGTTTCAGGCTTGGACGAAAATAACATTTTTAAGGTTATAAATATTTAGCTTAGGTCTTGTCTTCGAAAAAATTGACATATAATTATAGATAATGATGAATAATAGTATTAAAACAACAAGACATAAATTTAATAGATGAAACATGGAATAGACTAAAGGGGCTACCACCTTTGTCACCCGAAAGAAGCGGTAAACGCGGTAGCCCTTTAAAAGACACAACCGTATGATTATTGTGCACCTTAAGCGTGACTGGCACCAATATAAAGAGCGGCATCTTGTTGAGTGTTTCGTAAATAGGATAAAGCATTTTCGTCGTATTTCCTCTCGATCTAAAAAATTAGCCTTCTTCTTTTCTAGCTATGTTACATATTGCTAGTAGCTTAATTTGGTTACGTTAATTTTGAAAACACGACCTAGTCAATCCAAGATCGTATTTTTTGTCTTATATATCTTTCAGGTGCTGAAATAATTTTTTTAAGAGATTTTATACGATTAATTTTTAGAGCATTTAAATAATACTTTTCATATTCATTCTGTAATCTCTCTAACTGATCATATTCTTTATATTTATTAAGTGTCTTAATCATAGAACCAGCCGTATCTGAAGCGTTCCGCGTGAATATTTCAGTATACCGATAATTAAAGTGTTTATCTATATACTTATAAAAATTTAACTCTTGAAACCCATATTTTCTATGAATATTATCAGCAATCGACCAAACCCCTGCCGAATGCCTTCTATAAACACTCATCACCTCATCTATATATCCTATTGGACCATATTGCGCACAAAGAAGATGCATATACCAGTCACCCGGCAAAATGTCTAGCGGAAAAACTTCCAGTGTTTCTCCTGGCTCAAACATCCAACGATACATAACAGAATTAGTCTGTATAAAATTCTGTTTTACCAAATCATCTAATGACAAAACAGTTTTATTAAATCTAAACTTAGCGGAAGGAAAAAATTCATCTGGTTTTGAACCATCTTCATATACAACTTTAACAGGATGAAAACACATAGAAAAATCCGGATGGGTTTCTAAAAAATCAACCTGCTTTTGCAATTTCAAAGGATCTGTCCAATAATCATCCCCTTCACAAAGTGCTACATATTTCCCTTTAACCCTCGGAAAATTAAAAGTCGCAGACATATGGTATCCCTTTGAAAACTGGTTTTCTGTTTGATAAATCGGTTTTATAATATCCGGATACTTCTTTTCATATTCTCTGATAATATTAGCCGTGTTATCAGAAGATGCATCATCATGAACAAGCACCTCGAAGGAAAAATCCGTCTTTTGCATAAGGAACCCATCGAGCGCTTGCCGGATAAAATTCTCCTGATTATAGGTTAGACAGTCTATGCTTACTAAAGGTTCTTTCATTCAAAATCCTCCTGCTTACTCAAGTATTGAAGCACGGAACTTTTCTTTAAAATAGGATTGTCAAATAAAATTAAAAACAGAAGCATCCATGCTAACTCGCACGCATGTGCTTCCCTTCTCCCAAAATTATTTTTCAACATTCCTTTTTCATTGAATTTTCTTAACTACTTCCGGCAATACTGAAATCTGCCTTGACATGCTTCTAATTAAGTCATATCCATCCCAAACCAGCGAAAAATTCAATGTTGTTCCTATTGGAACAATTCGATCTATCCCTAAAGGCCGACACTCTAAAAGGAACTTCTCTAGTTTCTTTTGCTCTACCCCGTAATAGGAAATTGTTTGGCATTGATTTATACAGATAGGAGTTATTTCAGCTATATCACTCGCAATATACTCCATAAAAAAGCCGCTATTGCCTCTGTATTTCAAAAGCTCTTCCTGCAACCCTTCTAATTTTACACGAAAAATATAATTATCTTCCCTCGTCAGAGCTTTAGCTCCCTCTCCATTTTCCCCTAATAAACACAAAGCAGTAAGCTTATCTACAGCTTGAACGGCTTGTAAAGAATACCGCTCTTTTACAATCTCGTGCAAAGTTCTCCAGAATTGCATTTTCGCAACTTCACTTTGTTCGCCGAGCCATACCACAATACTAGGTGAAGTACAAGCGTTTTGATCATTCAAATACGTATCATTATAAAAATCTAAAGCTAATTTACTTTTTTCCTCGCAGGCCAAGTAAGCATCCGCATCTATAATTGCTATAGAAAACCGATCAGCAAACGTAATTTCATTAGCCCGCGGTTTAATGAGAGACTCCCGCAAAGTTCTAATCGTATGATCTCCCCCCCAGACAACACGAGTATCGCATATAGAGGAAAAGTAATCATTAGTATCTTTACTATGGCCGTATCGAACCAGGCACACATAGGATTCCATATAACAAGAATCAGCCAAAACCTCGTTTATGGCTTTGCAAATTAAATCAACCTGCCTAAATGCTTTTGAGGGAAGCCTGACAATATTGGCATTCCCCGCTAAAAGACCGGCTGCTAAAGAGTACGCAAAGTTCACGGCAACATTCGATGGAGAAATATGAAAAACAATACCTCTGCCTATACGAATTTCATCATTTATATAGTTTCTTTTTAATTGTTGCAGGGATGCCTTGCGGCCCCAAAAAGCAAATGTAATTACATCTGCATACTCTTTCGCTTCCGGCATCTGCAGCAACTTTTTTGACACCGCATCCAAGAAATCACAGGCCTCATCCGAAAAGATGGGTAAAGCGGCTTGCTTTTTCATTTTATCGATACATGTTTCTGTGCCAACAGCATAAGTAACTGTATTAGAATTGCGTTGCATAGGTATCACTGCACCCCCTCACCTCAGCATTCTTTAATCGACCATATATCATGAAATATTTCCCTTTACGCCCGCATAAACAATCATCTATGCCTAATAAAACGCCTTCATCTTCTGTAAGCAAAGAATGTCCTGGATAGGATTCTGGAAGCATCGAAACCACCTGAATAATACCTGTTTCGCCAATTTTGCACGGACGAAAATCCATAGGGTTTCGTATAATAACATCGGAAAAAATACTGGCATGTAAATGGCCATATTCGCATTCCATATAAATACAGCCTGTCTGTTCAACCATCCCATAATAATTATAAACTTGTGCAACACCACAAACATCTTTTAGGTATTTGTTAAATTGGTCATGGGACACCGCTTCATTCTCTAGTTTTTTCCATCCCCCACCATGAATTAATATAGCATTGGAAAAATCTAATGTCTCATCCTTATTCAATAAGGCCTTGTAAAAATGCTGCCATACCATAAAAGTAAAACCAAACATTAAGATCTTTTGATTACTATGTTTTTCCAAAAACATCTTTATCGCGTCTATATTTAGCTGCATATCATCATTCAATGCATACGTTTTGTCAGCCCCAAAAATTGAAAACCCAAGAATTCCCGCTCCTCTGGCAGAAAACATCTGTCTATTTTTAATTACCGACGGACAATCGATAATAAGCATTGGCATGCGAAGACTTCCCGTAAACGAGGATACTATCTTCACCAAAGTCTTTTGCTGATTGGCTGCTGTATTACGGTCCAGAAATATCTTCGATACTGCCTGCCCGGAAGTTCCAGAGGAAGTCATTGTTTTGAAAACTTCCTCTTTTGGAATACTTAAAAGTTCCAGCTCTTTAAATAATCTTACCGGCATAAAAGGAATATCTTCATAATTACTAATTTCGCCAGGTGCAACGCCTAGTGTGTCAAGTATCCTGTGATAACTATCACAGTGGTCATAATGCTGCTGGGTAAGTGCAATAAGGCTTTCGTCTAAAAGAGCTTTTTTTTCATCATAAGTAAGAGAAAATGGCTCTATTAATAGAATATCTTGATATTTAATCATAAAATTTCACCAAATCAGCATAGATTGTTTTTCCCGCATCATTTTTCGGTATACTTTCAATTTGTTTCACTTTAAAGGCTATAGAATTCAAACCCGTTTTTTCTGCAATAAAACGCTTGACATCCTGTGAAATCTCAGAATCTATCAAGAAAATATACATTTTATCATCCTTACCCGCACAGGCAAAATCCATGTACCCAAAATGCTGTTTCAATAAATGTTCTGTTTCATCCAAATTGATCCGCTTTCCAAAGATTTTCAAAAACCTTTTTTTACGGCCAACGATATAATAATACCCGTCTTCATCAAATTTCGCCATGTCCCCGGTAAGTAGCACACCATGACGTTCGTCCCCTTTTTTCAGATCTTCACCACATTCAGCATAGCCTAGGGTTACATTTTTCCCATAATACACAAGTTCCCCCACCACATGCGGCTCAGAAATAAAATCTCCATTTTCATCCTGCAAAGCAAAACGACCATGGGGAATAGCGATTCCCATGCTCCCATACTTCTCCAAGGATTTATTATACGGCAAATAAGACATTCTTGCCGTCGCTTCCGTCTGTCCATACATAACCACAAAACGTTTATTTTTCTCTATTGCATATTCGGCAAACTTCTTATGTAACTCAGGCGAAAGTTTTCCACCCGCTTGTGTCATGATCTTTAATGAAGGCAAATCCATCTGAAAAAACCTTAATTTATTCAACATTTCATATGTATAGGGAACACCGCCAAAAGAGGTAGCGGCAAAGGTTTTTAATTGCTCCCAAAACTCTTTTTGTAGAAGGGACTTTTCTGTCATAATAATGGCAGCCCCTTTACATAAATGGCTATTAATAATTGACAAACCATATGTATAACTCATCGGCAAAGTGGTAATCGGACGTTCATTTTCATCAATTTCCAGATACTCTGCAATGGCTTCCATATTTGCCTTAATATTTTCGTAGCTCTGCCGTACTAATTTAGGACTGCCGGTAGAACCGGATGTAGTAAGCAGTAAAGCAAGCATGTCGTTTAATTCATATCCACAATCATATTCTGTTTTTAAAAGCACATATCCCGAAGATTTATAAACAGGCATTAAGTCCACAAAGCCCATTTGCATTTCCTCAGGCAACCAAAAATAAGCAGGTCGATATTCTTTCGCAAGATCTTCAATAAATTCTTTATCCAAATGACTATCCAACAATAAAGGGACTATTTTGTGATTCAAACAGGCTGTATAACCAGCCAAAGACCCCATTGTATTCGTACAAAAGGAAAATACAAGACATCTCTTTCCTATATGCACAGCCAACTCTTCTGTTTCTTTCTGCAATTTTTCATAGGTAATTTGGTCATTACTTTCTGTAACTACAGCAATATTCTTATGGTAATCGTTAAAATTCCATATCATGGCTTTCCTTACACTACCTTTCATAACACTGCGTTATTCTGTCTGCAATTCGTTTTGCAGTTAAACCACATTGTTCCAAAAGGTAATTATACTCACCTGTATGCGGAAAACAATCATTAATACCAATGATCAGATGGGCCGACTTTTCTTTTATCGGCGCAATATATTCCGCAATGGCACTGCCAAGTCCGCCAATAACCGTATGCTCTTCAACCGTTACCAGTAATTTATATTTTAAAACATTATTTATCGCTTCTACATCCAAAGGTTTTATTGTATGCATATCTATAACGGTAGCTGTAATTCCCTGTTCCTTGAGAATTTCCGCGGCCTGCAGGGATTGATGCACCATGGTCCCCGCAGCAATAATCGCTACATCTTCACCTTGTGCCAAAACATTAGCTTTACCAATTACAAAATCAAAGTTTTCTTTATAGACAACCGGATTATTAGGACCACCCGTTAAACGCAAATAAACCGGCCCATTATAGGCTCTGACCGCTTCTACTGCTTTTACGATAGCTGTACAATCAGCGGGCGAGACAACCGTCATATTGGGAATAGCACGCATAATCGCAACATCTTCCAACCCATAGTGAGAATTTCCTAAATAAGCCATAATCAAGCCGCTCCCCAAACCTACGGTTTTGACATTAAGCTGCATATATCCTAGATTCATACGAATCTGTTCACTTGCACGCATCGAGATAAATGGCGCAAAAGAGGTCACAAAAACCGGTGTCCCATCTTTGGCCAAACCCGCTGCAACCCCGATCATATTTTGTTCGGCTATACCCAGATTAATAAACCGTTCCGGATAGGCCTCTCTAAATCTATCCAATCCTGATGAAGTGCAAAGATCTGCTGATATTGCATAAAAATCGTCATGCTCTTTTGCCATTTCGAGTATGGCCGCACCAAAGGTTCCACGCGAACCAATCTTGGACCACATTCTTGTACTACTGCTTTTTATCTCAATCATAAGCTGCCCTCCAGTTCTAACAAGGCTTGCTTATACTGTGATTCTGTAAGCCTGTTATGATGCCATGCATTATTATTTTCCATAAAACTGATACCTTTTCCCTTAACCGTATCTGCAATAATCGCCTTAGGCTTATCTGGGCAACATAGCGAGAAAGCATTAAGCAGCGCCTCTATATCATGACCATCAACAGAAAGTGTATGGAAACCCAACGCTTTAAAAATACCTTGCAGTGAAGAAATATTCATAATTTCGCAATTTGTCCCATCACTTTGAAACTTATTGTTATCCACAATAACCGTAAGGTTATCTAATTTAAAATTAACAGCTGATATGGCAGCTTCCCATATAGATCCTTCATTGCACTCCCCATCGCCGCAGATAACATACGTTTTATACTTCTTATTCTTCTTTTTTGCCGCTAAAGCCAGCCCTACAGCCATAGAAAATCCCTGCCCCAAGCTTCCATTGGATGATTCAATGCCAAGCCCAGCATTCATTACCGGATGGGCAATAAGATCAGAACCGTTTTTCTGAAAAGTAGAAAGCAATGATTCTTCGAACAGTTTAAATTCAGCTAATACTGTATATAATCCTAGAACACCATGTCCTTTACTAAGAATGAATTTATCTTTTTTATCATATTCAATGGTTTTATCTGCACAATTCATTACTTCACCATATAATACAGCCAGGATTTCAATCATCGATAATCCGCCGCCAATATGGGCATTGCTGCCACATTCAAATGCCATTTTCAAGGCATTCTGTCTCATATGAAAAGCAGCTTGTTTTATTTCCTGTACTTTCATCGCACCACTCCACCATCCACTCTAAGAATTTGACCTGTCATATAGCTGCTTAAGTCCGAAGCTAAAAAAAGTACCCCATTGGCAATTTCTTCCGGCTTCGCTAATCTTTTCAAAATAACGCTATCCAATGTTTTTTGTAATAATTCCTCTTTCATTTCTTTTATCATATCGGTTGCCGTCACACCAGGAGCAACTGCATTTACCCGAATCCCATACATACCAAGTTCCGAGGCCAATTTTTTCGTTGCTCCCACTAAAGCTGCCTTACTTGCTACATATTCAACTTGTGCCGGCTCTCCATCCAAAGCGGCTATAGAAACCATATTCACTATACTTCCCTTTTTCTGCCGTGCCATAACTCTAGAAACATACTGAGTAAGTAGCATTTGTGAAAAGAAATTCACCTCAAAAACTCGTTTCATTTCCTCAATCGAAGACATTTGAAAGAGGCGGCTGACTGGAACAATTCCGGCATTATTCACAAGAACGTCAATAGTCTTTTTCTCGGCTGTTATATTTTTAATAGCCTTTTTCATAGCCTCTTGATCCGTTAAATCGAAACATAGGGGCGAAATATTCACTTCATATTTCGCCCCTATTTCTTTGCAAAAAGAAAAAAAATCTTCCGACTCAGAACGTACACATGCCCATATATTTGCACCGTTTTCGGCAAAATTAGTTAATATAGCCTTCCCGATTCCTCGGTTAGAGCCGGTGATGATGACATTCTTATTTTTAAGCAGCATTGTACGTTCTCTCCTTCTATCTTATATAATCCTCTTCTGTAAAGATTTTACGTGCATCCAGAGGCTCAAATACCGACATTTTATCTTTTACCATGTACTTTTGGATGAAATTTACATCTTCACCAGCCAAGCACAGTTCACTATGATTTCTAAAATGCTTTATGCTATATCCATAATCAACAATATCTTTTAGACTTTGTTCATATACATTACCAATCTTAATATGCATAAACGAACACGGAAATACATCCCCCGTCGGAGTAACATACAATTTACTCATGGTTTGACAACCAAGAGATTTTTCATTCGTTTTATCGAAAGGATTCCATAAATCACGCTTTACATTACCATATTTTTTCCTTAATTCAAGCAATCTGGCTCTGTCTTTCTCGTCAACAATAACATCCAGATTCCCCTGCCAACTGCCAGAAGGAATTGCAATATTAATAAAGGTTGTATAGCCTTTTTCGTAGGAATATTTACACAAGTTCTCTAGATCATCAGAAAAAGCATTAAAATGACCTACCGTAATATTCATAAAAGGGTCCATACCGGCTTCTTTTACATAAGATAATGCCTTCATGGCATGCTCATAAGCACCTTTAACCCCTCTAAATTTATCATGTACGGCTGGATCAAAACTATCAATGCTTACAGACACTCTATTTACGCCAGCTTCAGCTAAACGGTTGGCAATGTCTCGTGTAAGTAAGTAACCATTCGATGTCAAAAAAACATAAAACCGTTCCGGTTTAATCGCTTTAATCAGGTCAAATAAGCGTTCAGGCTGAATTAGTAATTCTCCGCCATGCATATTCCATTCGAAAATCCCCAGCGAGTCTGCTTCATCCGCCAGAGAAGCGACCTTACTCAACGGCATTAGCTGGTCTGTATTATCTCCCATAGGTGCCCGTGTAGAGCAATGCTGACAGGAAAAATTGCAGGCATTGTTATAAACCAGTTCCAAAACTCGTGAATTTTCCCCTATTTTCCCCCCATTTTTCCGTATACTATTATAAAAACGGTGAATTTTTTTAACCAAAAGAGGTTTTTGCATCGCGTCCATTTTATATTTCCTTTTTCTTAGGTAAATATTTTTCTAAAATAGTTGGAATTGTAATTAGCATTTCAGCTTCACATGCAAGTTCCCCATTTGTATAGCCTCGCCCTACGCCTTTGCACATGCCCCGATTCCAGGAAATTACCTCCGTCTCAATTTCAAAGCGATCTCCAGGTAAAACTTCTTTTCTAAAACGAACAATATGTTTCATCGCATGCGTAACACTACCCGCTAAACCGGGTAGTGTTGTCAACGCAACCGTCAGCATCTGCGCTAAGGCTTCCAGTTGAAGAGCTCCTGGCATATTTGGACCCTCTGGAAAGTGATGGGGAAAATACCACTCATTATTCGTTAAGTTTTTATAGCCTTTTGCACATTTCCCCGGTATAACTTCTGTAACATAGTCAATCATCAGAAAAGGATATCGATTGGGCTGATATTTTTGAAGTTCCAAGGCATTTAAGCTAAACCCTTTAGCTGCATCACTCACAAAGACCCCTCCTAAAACGCAACACCATATTTTGATAAAATTTCCTTGCCTTTTTGATAACTAGAAAAATCGACGATATCATCTGTTTCTATCTGAATATCAAAAGCATCTTCCAATTCAGTAATAAGCCCCATATGTCCTATGCTATCCCAGTCATCGACCCCTTGATATTCTAAGGTCGAAAGAATTCCTTCTTCCACATTAAACGTTTCCATAAAAGCCTTATTGTACTTTTCAACATTTGTCATTTTTTTCCCTCCAATAATTATATAAATAAGAAGAACGCAAAGCGTCTTTTCCGAGCAAAGAATGTAAGTAATATGCGGCAACATTCAAAATCTCGAATTTATCAAATCGAAAGTTACACGTTCTGTATGATAAAAACGTTAAAAGATGCGGCCTTCCGTATTTTTTTTCATAACCCGTGCGGGATTTCCTACTGCAATTACACCATCCGCCATATTTGTATGTACAACGGCACCCATACTAATAATCACGTTTTCTCCAATATTAATATTCTCTCTAATGACTGCCCCCATACCTACATAGGTTTTTTGCCCAACACAAGTACGTCCACCTATCCCTACATTTGATGACAAAACGCTATGTTTTTTCACTTCTATGTCATGCCCTACTCTTACATAAGAATGTATTAACACATTATCTTCCAATATAGCATTACTCGAAATGGCTGAGTAGGGCGTAATAATAACGCCTTTTCCTAATTGCGCCGTAGGCGAGATAATAGCGGTTGGATCAATCAGTTTTCCTATACAGAAGTTATTTTCGACTAATCTCTGATAAATCTTTTCTCTATTTATTGGCTCACCATTCGCTATAACGAATTCTATATTTTCTTTATCCTGCTGCAAAAAATCATCTAGTCTATAAACCTCTGACCCATAAAACTCCTTTTGCAAATATATATCATCAACAAACACAATCTTATTCCATGTATTGCTCCGTTCATTTATACGAGCAGCAATGTCGTGCAATTCTCTTCCTAAATTACCCGCACAAAAAATTGCTAAAATCATTTTATTTTTTTCTCCAATCCACTTAATAAATACATGAAAAATTCTAAGTAGTAATAACTTAACCTACATTTAAATAATTATTCATATTTTAAGACTAATGCTATTCTTATTTTCAAAAAGCTTTAAGTACCCTGCAAGACAATTTTACAAATCTCATCTACCATTTCTAATTCCAGATCTGCAAATAACGGCAATGTCAAAACTTGGTTAGCTATCTTCCTGGCCACCGGTGTAGCCTCTGATGAATACACTGAACGATAGCACTCATAATCATTAATGAGCGGATAAAAATATTTGCGGGCAAAAATGTTTTCCTTTTCCAGTTCAGCCGCTACCCTATCTCTTGTTTTTCCAAAAACGTCCGGATCAAATACTACCGGAAAATAAGCATAATTTGTTATTACACCCGTCTGGGTTGGATTTAGTTGTACTCCAGGAATATTTTCTAAATGCTCACGATATCGCTCAACCACTCTTTTTCTTTTGGAAATTTCCTCGTCAAGATGCCGTAAATTACATATCCCCATAGCTGCCTGAAATTCATTCATTTTAGCATTTGTTCCAATGTTTTCTACATTCACAGGAGAAGTAATACCGAAATTCTTCAAATTATCAAGCACGTGTCTTATACTACTATTTTTATAAGTTAACGCGCCTCCCTCAATTGTGTTAAATACCTTCGTTGCATGAAAACTGAACATAGATAGGTCCCCAAAATCGCCTATACCTTTACCATTAACACTTACAGAAAACGCATGCGCGGCATCATATATCACCTTAAGATTATGTTTTTTCGCAATCGTCTCAATCGCTTCTGTATCACATACATTCCCATAAACATGAACCGGAAGAATGGCTGTTGTCTTATGTGTAATTAATGCTTCTATTTTATCTGGATCTATCGTGAAAGTAATCGGATCAATATCACAAAAAACCGGTGTTAGCCCATTATCTGCAACGGCATGAGCCGTAGAGGCAAAGGAAAACGGCGTTGTAATAACTTCCCCGCTAAGACGCAACGCTTTAATGGCTATAAACAAGGCCAAGTGCCCATTCACAAAAAGTGATATATTACTTACGTTCAGCTTGTCCTTTAATTGCTTCTCCAAATTTTGATGAATGGTTCCCATATTAGTTAACCACGCACTTTCAAAAATTGGCGAAATTTCTTTCATATATTCTTTAAGACTTGGTAAAGATGAACGTGTAACTAGAACTGGTTTATTTTGCATATTCCGTATCCCTTCTCATATTACAGCCTGAATTCAACTACGATTTTATGCCTTTACCTTTCAACACAATATCTGAATTATGCTTAGTAAGCAATCTAACAAAAGCCCAAATGCTACATAAACCAACCCATATTTTAGTATTTTATTTACAGATATTGTACATTATCTACATGCCAAATTCGACAAAGTCCCCTAATATTCCTTCTAAATCAGCACAAGACAGTCTGTAACCCTATGAGTTGGATGCCCCACAGGGATTGTGTTTCTCAATAAACTCGCAATAACGATGCTAACCTCTAACAGGATTATTCGCATTCTCAAAGACTTTAAATCCTCCAGGCCATTGGTAAAACAGGAATACCTTTGCTTGTTCAATACCTCACTTGGAGCGCCCGGGCGAATGAATTTCGTTGGCTACATCTATCCCTATAATCAATAATTACAAATTTCTCCACTTTGGTTATACTTCATCTTAAGATTCTCCACTGTTTGACTTTTTATTCGGGATACGCATCTAACTACTTTATACCCTCCCGTATCCTATCAGGGAATATTCTCCTGAATTTATTTTTGTTACAGGAATGCTCTTATTACACACAAAAAACAGGCTGCCTGTACTAGCAGCTCTATTTATTCCTCCAATGTGAGCGGCTATAGCGTTAAATTGCCCTTATTCCCTCTAGTAACAAAAATAAAACCGCCATTTTCGTAACGCTTCCCCCGGTGCATAGGACAGCCCCCCCAAGTGGACTCCCCTGATAACGCTCCCAGCCAAAACTTACGCACTATTACATACTAAAATTATACAATTCTCTCAAATGCCTTCAAGCAAGGATGTTAGAAAAATATCCTATAGTTTTCTTAAGCCCTTCGTCTAAATTTATAGTCGGCTGCCACCCTAGCTCTTTCTTCGCTAAGGATATCTCCGGCTTACGCTGTAAAGGATCAT
>Ga0316613_10001967_pt1 | contig 13574 bp, 15 predicted proteins | sample OWC_soil_day10_C_2_FD_207647 | JGI IMG/M metagenome (GOLD analysis project Ga0316613, IMG submission 207647) | Wetland soil microbial communities from Old Woman Creek delta, Ohio, United States - OWC_soil_day10_CT_b | ecosystem: Environmental > Terrestrial > Soil > Wetlands | place: USA: Ohio...
TCGAAGTCACCCGTGCCCGAAGACGGCGTGGCGAGGCGGCCCAATGCGACCGTACCGAAGGCGGCGTGGCGCAAGCCCGCATAGGCCTGGCGGCCGAACAGGCGGCTGCCCTGCTGCGACATGCCGGTCGAGGCATCGAAGCCGCCTTCCAGCGTGAACACCGCGGCCCAGTTTCCGCCCAATGCCTCAGCACCGCGCAGACCGAAGCGGCTGCCCGACTGGTAACCACTGTCGATGCTCCATGCGCTTTCCTGCGAGTAGCTCGGCGCGGCGGCGGTGCCCCTGTTGAGGCCACTCTCATTCCATTGCAGGCCGATGTCGACGATGCCGTACAGCGTGACGCTCGATTGCGCGGACGCGGCACCCGACAGCGCACCGAGGACTGCCAGTGCGATTAGACTTTTCTTCATTCCAAGCTCTCCTAGCTAGTGTTTGAAGTTCTTTGGCTGGCCGCCGGCTTTGGACAGCACGGTGGGCCGATGAATCACTTCCCCGGAGGAAGCTGCGAGGATTGTTTCAGAGGGGCGTGGCTAGGCATAGCTTCGAGAGCAAAAACGTGCCGAATCCACGCTCTTATGTTGCCTCACAGCAACAAGTAAAAAGGGCGCCGCAGCGCCCTTTCTATCTCACATCGCGAAACGATCAGAACGTATGGCGCATGCCCAGCTGGTACGCCGCAGTATCGGCGCCAGCGCTGGTGGCAAAGCCGGTCGTGTAGCCCGCCGAACTCGGCGACATCCGTGCTTGGTCGCTGTTGTTCATGAAGGCGATCGCGGCGAACAGCGCCGTGCGCGGTGAGAACTGGTATTGGTAGGCGAGGCCGTAGTGATCCACGCTCGCGTCCTGTGTCGCCCAGGCCGACCGCGCCGTGTCCTTGGCGAAGTTGTAGACGGCATACAGTGTGCTCCGCGGCATGAACTGCCACGACGCGCCCAAGTGGTAGGCCTGCGAATCGGTCGGGCCCACCACGCCGCGCATCGTGTCCATGTCGAAAGAATTGAACTGCACGGTATTGGAAATCGCCGCGAAATTCGCCGCTAGAGCGGCGGGGGAGCCGGAAGCAACCACGAGATTCTGGATGTCTAGCGGCGTAAACATCGGGTTGTCGTTCTTGCGCTGCACGTACGCGCCATAGAACTTGAAACCGCCGAAGCCTATCCAGCCGCCGAGGTCGAACATCTCGAGGCCCGTCTTCTTTGTTGGTGTGCCGGCAGCCTGAGTCGCGTAGGGCACGACATAGTTTTGGTTGTAGCCGACGCCGACGCCCCAGTTGGGCGCGTTGTACTGCAGGTTGACGCCATACGCATCGTCGCCGTTGGTCGGCGGTGCGGTCCGTTCCTGGCGTGCGGACGCCGGAGCCTCGGATCCGCCGAAGCTGTACATCGCGAAGGCGGTAAAGCCCTTCAGTTCGGCACGATAGGCGATCGCGTTGTTGAAGCGGATCGCCGGGTTGTTATAGCCCTGACCGAAGGACAACGCGGTGGCGTCCTGCATCACGTTGTACTTCAACAGCACTTCGTAGCCCGGGGTGTACTGCCGGCCGAACAAAACCGCACCATAGGGCGTGACCAATCCAGCGAACGCCTGACGGTCGAACAGCGCGCCGGCGCTGTTGACGGTCGTGACGGCCCGCAACAGGGCGTTGTTGATCGAGTTCATACCGCCCAATACAGACTGGTACGTCACGCTGGACGGGGGCAACGTAGCGATAGCAGTGCCTGGTACGACGGCCACGCCCGGGCATACCGGCACGGCAGTGGCGGGGGCGCTCGTCAATTGGCACCAATAGAGAGACTCGTTGTACGTCACCGATCCGGTGTCGAGCGAAAAGCGTCCCTCGAGCGTGAAGATCGCGCTGTAGCCATTGCCGAGCGGCTCGCTGCCGCGAATACCGAAGCGGTTGCCGGCCGACATGCCGGAACCTTGAATGCGAGTGAGCGATTCGTTGCCTGCGTCAAGCAGTTCGACGCCGGCGTCGAGCACGCCGTACAGGACCACAGTGCCCGGAGTGAAGTCACCAAGGCTTCGTGCGCTCTGGGCATAGACGGCCGGGAAGGCGCAGGCGAGCGCCACGGCGACCAGGGTTTTACGCATGATGTGTCTCCTGCCTGTTCTGGTATTTGAATTCAACGCAGGCCGCTTCACGGACGCCCGCGAACGGGTGGGAGAATAGCGCTGCCCTCGGCCGCGCCACCCCGGGTTCGGCAAGGTCCGTGCTGTGGCGTTACATTTGCGCAACATATGAGCCGCTCCCTGTCTTTCGTTGATCGCCTCACTGCCGCGGCCGACCGCGCGTTGCGGACGCTGGCCGCTCCGCCGGCTGCGAACCGGTCCGCTCCTTCAGGTCCGGCCGTCGAGCCGGAACTGTCGAACGAAGAGCGCCGGGCAGCCGCGTCACTGATGCGCGTGAACCACGTGGGCGAGGTCTGTGCGCAGGCCCTTTACGACGCGCAGGCGCTGGCGACGAAAGATCCGGCGCTGCGGGTCTTGTTCGAGCGCGCCGCTAGCGAGGAATCGGACCATCTTGCCTGGACGCGATCACGCATCGAAGCGCTCGGTGGGCGCACCAGCCTGCTGAACCCGCTGTGGTACGGCGGCGCTTTTGCGATCGGTCTGGTGGCGGCGCGTGCCGGCGACCGCGTGAGCCTTGGGTTCATGGCCGAGACGGAGCGGCAGGTCGAACAGCACCTGGATGGCCACCTCGAAAGGTTGCCCGCTGGCGACCAGCTGTCACGCGCCGTCATCGAACAGATGAAGGACGACGAGGTTCACCACGCCGAAAGTGCAATCGAGCATGGCGGGGTGACGTTGCCGTTGCCCGCACGCTGGGCAATGCGTTTCGCCGCGAAAGTGATGACGACGACCGCGCACTACATCTGACCGCGCGTCCGACCGCGGCCGAGCGGTCAGGCTTCAGATCTGTTCCACGACCGTTTCCACCTGGATCGAGGCGGTCTTCGCCAGCATCGCAGTGGCGGAGCAGTATTTCTCGTGCGACAGCGCCACCGCTCGCTCAACGGCGGCGACATCGAGGTTGCGCCCGCGCACCGTGAAACGCTGCGTGATCGAGGTAAAGACTTTGGGATCGGTGGTCGCGCGTTCGGCGTGCAGGGCCACGTCGCACGAACGGACATCATGACGTCCGCGTTTGAGTATCAGCACCACGTCGTAGGCGGTGCAGCCGCCGGTGCCGATCAGCACCATTTCCATCGGGCGTGGCGCCAGGTTCCGGCCGCCGCCGTCCGGCGACCCATCCAAGGCCACCAGATGGCCACTGCCCGACTCCGCAGTGAAGCTCATGCCATCGCCGGTCCAGCGCACAACGCAATCCATGGTCTTCGCCTCTTCTTTCCAGCGCAACGCAACAACTTTGAAAGATCACTCCAGATCCGCGCGCAATACTGCAAGCCATTGAATTAAATAGAATACTCCAACTGAACATTCCCGCCGCTGAGCGGATTGGAAGCCAGTTTGCTTGCATCGCAGCAATGTTCTCGGCACACTGCCTTCATGGAGGGATGCTGACCTCTCCGCCTCTGTCTCCTCCACCCTCTTTGGTGGATTCGGCCCGGAGCTCACCGCTCCGGGCCTATTTTTTTGTGCGCTTGCGAAGGCCTCCCAAAAACGCTTAAAATTTAAGGCTTTCCGCGATTCGTCGGTTGCTCCGAAACGGGCGACCTGGCGTAGAGGTGCGCTCTAGCGAGGGCCGGGCGGGCGGCAAGCCCCCAGGATTCAGGATTTCCCCGCCGGGTTCGTGACAGTTTGCGAGGCCGCGGTGCAGTGACCCAGTTCAGGATGGATTCTCAATGAAAACCTTTTCCGCCAAGTCGCATGAAGTGAAGCGTGACTGGCTGCTCGTGGATGCAAACGACAAGGTGCTCGGCCGTCTGGCCAGCCAGATCGCGCTCCGCCTGCGTGGCAAGCACAAGCCCGAATACACGCCGCACGTTGATACCGGCGATTTCATCGTGGTCGTCAATGCGGCCCGCTTGAAGGTCACCGGCGCGAAGTTCGAGGACAAGAAGTACTACCGGCACACGGGTCACCCGGGCGGCGTCTACGAGACAAGCTTCCGCAAGATGCAGGAGCGCTTTCCCGGCCGCGCGCTGCAACTGGCCGTGAAGGGCATGCTCCCGAAGGGCCCGCTCGGCTACGCCATGATCAAGAAGCTGAAGGTCTATCCGGACCAGCAGCACCCGCACAGCGCGCAGCAGCCCAAAGCGCTCGACATCTGAGGTCGTCATGATCGGCAACTACAACTACGGAACCGGCCGCCGCAAGAGCTCCGTCGCGCGCGTCTTCATGAAGCGTGGCAAGGGCGCGATCGTCATTAACGGTCGTCCCATCGAGCAGTACTTCTTCCGCGAGACCGGTCGCATGATCGTGCGCCAGCCGCTCGAACTGACCAACCACGCCGAGACCTTCGACATCATGGTCAACGTGAATGGCGGTGGCGAGTCGGGCCAGGCCGGCGCAGTGCGCCATGGCATCACGCGTGCGCTGATCGACTATGACGCGACGCTGAAGCCGGCGCTGTCGAACGCGGGCCTCGTGACGCGCGACGCGCGCGAGGTCGAGCGCAAGAAGGTCGGCTTCCGCAAGGCGCGTCGCCGCAAGCAGTTCTCGAAGCGCTGATCGGGCGCGGTCGCGCATCACGCGATCGCGTTTCGGCTTTTCGAGGGCCCGGTTTCGCGGGATGCCCGACACTCAGCCAGGCGCATCGAGGCAGCCCCGCCTCCTATACATTTCGCGCCAAGAAGAACAAGAGCCGCACCCAGCCAGGGAGCGGCTTTTTTCTTGGCTCGTCTGCGTTCTACGGCGCTGCTCACGCATCGGCTGACTGCCAATGAAGTTGAAGTTATGGATGCGCAATCTTTCCGTCAGCGCCCCGCGCGTGGCGGTGCGGACGCAGCTGCCCTGGGCGCTGCGCGCCGGAGTACTGCTGGTCGCCGTGTTGATCGCAGCGGCCGGCCTCGCTGCCGTCTATCGCTATGCGCGCGATATCGGCCAGCCGGATCACGGCACGATCCTCGCGGAACTCGAGACGGCGCGGTCGCAGTTGCAAAGGCTGACAGCCGAGCGGGACCGCGTGGCGGCCGAGTCGGTTCAGGTCGAGAACCAGTTGAGCGTCGAGCGCGCGACTCGCGAGGGCATCGCGGTGCAGATGAAGTCGCTCGAGGAGGACAACGCCCGACTCAGGGCCGACCTCGCGTTCTTCGAAAGCCTGCTGCCGCCTCCGGCAGCGACTCGCGGAGTGGTGATTCGCAGCTTTCAGCTGCAGCCGGAGACTGATGAAACCACGCTGCGCTACCGTCTGCTGGTCCAGCAGAGCGGGCGACCCGATCGCGATTTCGTGGGAACGGTCGTCCTGAAGGTGAGCCTGCAGCAGAACGGGCAGTTGACCGTGCTGCAGCTGCCCGACACTGCTCATCCCGCGGCCGGGCCTGCGCCGCTTTCGTTTCGCCACTATCAGCGGGTCGAAGGAAGTTTTTCGGTACCCGTCGGAGCGGCGGTGCGTTCGGTGCAGGTGACGATCAGTTCCGGTGGCGAGACGCGGGCACAACAGACGTATTCGATGTAGGGAGACAGGATGTTCGGATCCAATCGTTCGACACCCAAGACGATCGGCACCCTGGTTGGTGCCGGAACCACGATCGAGGGAACGCTGTCGTACACCGGCGGATTGCGTATCGACGGCACCGTGAAAGGGGACGTGCGCTGCACCGATGGCCAGCCCGCGATGGTCATCATCAGCGAGCTGGGCCATGTCATCGGTGAAGTCCACGCGGCGCACCTTGTTGTCTCGGGCAAGGTCACCGGTCCGATCTTCGTGTCGGACGTGATCGAGCTGCAACCCAAGGCGCACGTGGTCGGCGACATTCACTACCGGGCGCTGGAAATCCATCATGGCGCCGTGGTTGAAGGCCGCCTGATTCACGAGCTGCCGGACGCCCGGCCGGCCTTGAAACTGGCTGCCGGAGGTACCACCTCCGAGACGGCATGAGTGCACCGACCGGCGCCACGATGCCTATAATGCCCACGACGTCCCTGTATGGAGAAACGCAATGAACGCTGCTGTTGAAATGCCCGCCCCGCTGCTCTTTACCGATGCAGCAGCGTCGAAGGTCAAGGCGCTGATCGACGAAGAGGGCAACCCGTCGCTGAAGCTGCGCGTGTTCGTGCAGGGCGGCGGCTGCTCAGGTTTCCAGTACGGCTTCACGTTCGACGAGGTCGTCAACGAGGATGACGCCACGATGGAGAAAAATGGCGTCATGCTCCTGATCGACTCGATGAGCTACCAGTATCTGGTCGGCGCAGAGATCGACTACAAAGAGGACCTCGAGGGCGCGCAGTTCGTGATCAAGAATCCGAACGCGACGACGACCTGCGGTTGCGGGTCATCGTTTTCGGCCTAGCTCGGCTGCATCGACAAGAAGGGGCGCCACTGGCGCCCCTTTTTCTTTGGGCTCAGCGCGGGTAGATCGCGCCAAGGACGCGCGCCCCCCGCGCTCCAGTGACCTCGGGCACGGCGCCCGGCTCGCGCCTCAGGCAGCAGCGTGCGAGCCAGGCAAACGCCAGCGCCTCGACTTGGTCATGCGGAATCCCCATGGCATCCGACAGGCAAACCGGTCGGGGTGCAACGACTGCTTCGAGTGCAGCCATCAGCGTGGCGTTGCGTGCTCCGCCGCCGCAGACAACGATGTCGATGGCGGCGTTGCACCAGCGGCTGATTGAGTCACCGATCGCGCGTGCGGTGAACTCCGTGAGCGTGCGCTGGACATCCGGCGGTCGGGTGGACGATCCCTCAAGCCTGACGTCCAGCCAGGTCGCGGAAAAGAGTTCCCGACCCGTGCTCTTCGGCGGCGCCGCGGCAAGGTACGGTTCGTCCAGTAGCCGCGCGAGCAGTTCAGGGTCCAATCGGCCGGTCTGCGCGTAGGCTCCGCCGCGGTCAAACGGCTGCGCAAGGTGCCGCGCGGCGTGCAGGTCCAGCAGCACGTTGCCGGGTCCGCAGTCGAAGCCGATCGGGGCCTGGCTGTCACCGCGCAGGAACGTCACATTGCTGATACCGCCGATGTTGACCACGGCGCGCGGCTGCGGCGACGCGAAAACGGTGGCGTGGAACGCCGGTACCAGGGGCGCGCCCTGTCCGCCGGCCGCGATGTCGCGGCTGCGGAAGTCCGCGATGACGTCGATGCCCGTCGCCTCGGCCAGCCGCGCCGGAGCATTCAGCTGGAGCGTGTAGCCGGCGTCCGGCCGGTGCCGGACGGTCTGCCCGTGTGCGCCAATCGCCATGACCTGCGCTGCAGTGACGCCCGCATCGGCGAGCACTCCGGCGACCGCGTCGGCGTAGAACTCCGAGAGCGTTACGGCGGCCATCCCCGAGCGCTCGATCTCGTTCGCTCCGGGACTCGACAGTTCGAGCAGTTCATGGCGCAGATCCGCCGGGAACGACCGGTGAGAATGCGCCAGAGTTCGTGGCGGTTGCACCGAAAAGTCAGCGAGGACCGCGTCGAGACCATCCAGGCTGGTGCCGGACATCAGTCCGATGAAAAGCTCGGAAAGTGCGGCGTCGTCGAGGCGTGCGGCCATGCGGCCGTCAGCGCGTGAGGGCTGCGACCCGGATGCGCTCGAGCAGTGCGAGTTGCTGACGCAAAGGCGTCGCGGCGACGACCAGTTCTGCCTGTTGCGACTCGCCCAGCGGCTCGGCACCCGGCAGCTCCGCGACCAGCGGGTTCACGTGCACGCCGCGGATCTTGACCTCGAAATGCAGGTGCGGGCCAGTGGCCCAGCCGGTCGAGCCGACGAATCCGATCAGATCACCCTGCGCAATGCGCGCCCCCTTGACCATCCCGGGCGCGAAGGCCTGCAGATGCGCATAAAGGGTGGCGTGCTTCTCGTCGTGCCGGATCTCGACCACGTTGCCGTAGCCGCGCTGCCATCCGGCGAACTCGACGGTGCCAGCCGCGACCGTGCGTACCTTGGTGCCGGCCGGGGCCGAATAGTCGATACCGCGGTGCGCGGCGTCGTAACCGAACACCGGATGCGTGCGGCTGTCGCTGAAGCCCGAGCTCATTCGCGTGTATTCCATCGGAGAACGCAGGAACGCGCGTTTCATGCTGCGGCCGCCGTACGCGTAGTAGCCGCCATGCTTGCTGCCGTCGTCGAACCAGAACGCCTCGACCGCCTTGCCCTGGTTGACGAACTCGACCGCCAGCAGGCGGCCCGGACGCAGGTACTCACCGCCCGCGTACAGGCCTTCGTAGATCGCGCGGAAGCTGTCACCTCGGCGCAGGTTGCGGTGAAAATCGATTTCGCTTTCGAGCGCGTCGATGATCTCCTGTGCGATCGAGTCGGGAATGTCGGCCGCGTCCGCCGCTGCGAAGAACGAGCCCTGGACTTCGCCGCTGCGCAGTTCGACACGGCGCTCCAGATCCATCATTGCCTCGGCGATGGCAAAGCCGGACGTCGCCTCTGAGTCGCGCGACAGCGTGGTCACGCGCGTGCTGGTCGACGATGTGCCGCCATCGACGCTGTAGGCGCGAAGCCAGTTCAGGCGGCCGGGGCCATCGATGTTCGCCTGAACGAACCGGCCTGGCGCCAGGCGCGCGAGTGGGCGCGCTGAGGCATCCGTCCGGAGGAACTGCTCCGCGGCCGCGTCATCGACTCCCAGCCGCCGCAGCAGTGCACTGATTGGCTCGCCGCGCTGCACCCGAGTTTCGCGGACGAAGGATTCGCTGCGCAGCCCGAGGTCCTGGAGTTGTTCGCTGATCGATGGACTGGCGATCGCTTCGACGATTGGCCGCGCCTCGATCGAGTCCAGATCAAGCGCCGTCGGCGCCGCTGCGATGGCGGCAAGCGCTGCTGACAGCGGCAGCAATGAGAACACGGCCGCGAGTTCGATGCGACTGCGGGTGCTGCGATCGAGCTGTTTCCAGCGACGCATCGCCAGCCGCGCGCCGAGACGGACGTCGGCACCGAGGCTTTTGAGCTGTTTGGATAGAATCTCGAGCGACATCGACCACCAGTCAGGAAAAAGCGCACCACCCGGTGCGCTTTTTTGCGAAGGGTGGAGTATATCCCGGCAGGCCTCCTTGACCGGGGCCAAGGCCTCCCTAAAAGCCATGGATCCAGGCGCGACAAAGACCTACCCCATTACTCGGGAAATCGAGGGCGCGCTCGCGCTGGTGAAGCGCGGTTGCGACGAACTCCTGGTGGAGTCCGAATTTGCGCAGAAGCTCGCCCGCTCAAGGGCGACCGGGCAGGCGCTGCGCTGCAAGCTCGGCCTCGATCCGACCGCGCCCGACATTCACTTGGGCCACACGGTCGTGCTGAACAAGCTGCGCCAGCTGCAGGACCTCGGCCACACCGTGATCTTCCTGATCGGCGACTTCACCGCGATGATCGGGGATCCGTCCGGGCGCAACACGATGCGGCCACCGCTGACGCACGAGGAAATCGAGGCCAACGCGAAGACGTATTTCGAGCAGGCCGCGCTGGTGCTCGACCGCGAGCGTACCGAGATCCGCTACAACTCCGAATGGTCGGAGCCGCTCGGCGCGGCCGGCATGATCAAGCTGGCAGCGAAGTACACGCTGGCGCGCCTGCTCGAACGCGACGACTTTTCCAAGCGCTTCCGCGACTGCACGCCGATCGCGATGCATGAGCTGCTGTACCCGTTGATGCAGGGCTACGACTCAGTGGCCCTGCGCGCCGACATCGAACTCGGCGGCACGGATCAGAAATTCAACCTGCTGGTCGGGCGCGAACTTCAGCGCCACTACGGACAGGAAGCGCAGTGCGTGCTGACGATGCCGCTGCTCGAAGGCCTCGATGGCGTCGAGAAGATGTCGAAGAGCAAGAGCAACTACATCGGCATCACCGAGGCGCCATTTGAGATGTTCGGCAAAGTGATGTCGATCTCGGACGAGCTGATGTGGCGCTGGTACGACCTCGTGTCGTTGCGTGGCAATCAGGAGCTCGCCGCATTGAAGCGTGAGGCGGCCGAGGGCCGCAATCCGCGCGACATCAAGGCCCTGCTCGCCCGGGAGCTCGTGAGCCGGTTCCATTCCGCCGGCGCGGCCGAACAGGCCGAGCAGGAGTTCATGGCGCGTTTCAGTGCCGGCGCGGTGCCGGACGAAATGCCGGAGTTCACGTTCGTTGCCGACGGCACGGACGGACTGGGCGTCGCATCCGTGCTGAAGCAGGCGGGGCTCGTGCCTTCGACGAGCGAGGCCGTGCGGAATATCGAGCAGGGCGGGGTGCGGATCGACGGCACCAAGGTGGCCGATCGTTCCCTGCGCCTGAAAGGCGGTACCTACGTCGTGCAGGTCGGCAAGCGCAAGTGGGCCCGAGTGACCGTCAGCTGACGGCGCTCAGCGCGGTCGCCAACGCGCCGCGCTCTACGAGACGCGCCTGAAGGTGTCACTCAGGGGCCGGACTTCGGCGGCCTGCAGTACCCCGAGCTGGTCGAGTTCGCGATGCAATTCCGGCAACCGTTAGTGCGGCACGGCCGGAAACAGGTGGTGCTCGACGTGATAGTTCACGTGGTGCGGGAACAGCACCAATCGGGCGATGGGTCCCGCCAGGTTGGTCCGGGCCGCGGTCAGCGATGTCGTCAAATTGGTGACGGCGCTGTGTTCGCAGACGGCGCGCAGCCGCAGGATCGGCTGGATCACTGTCAGCAGCGGAAGGGTCCATAGGACCAGAAACCTGCCGAGCGCAATGGGGCCGCCAAGCACCAGTGCCACCAGCGGAGCGCCGACGTGAAACTCGACCACGCCCCAGCGGTCGATCGCTGCGCTCGAACGCCAGGCCGACAGCCGGGTCAGTTCGCCCAGGCGCTCGGATGGCAGCAGGCGCCGCGCCCGCTGCGCCGAGGCGCGATCCGCCGTCGTTCCGCGCAGGTCGTCGCGGAATTCCTCACCTCGTCGTTGCGAATCCAACAGCGATTGGACGGTCCTGGCCGCCGTTAGTGCCCCAGTAAAATGACTGCCGATGATTGCGCTGATTCAGCGGGTGACGCAAGGTCGAGTCACGGTCGATGGCGTGAATGTGGGTGCCATCGGACCCGGGCTCGTGGCGCTGGTGTGCGCGGAACGCTCGGATGGCGAGGTCGAGGCTGGCGCCCTGCTGCGCAAGCTCCTCGGGTATCGTGTGTTCGCCGATGCAGACGGGAAGATGAACCTGAGCGTGCGTGACGTCGCCGGCGGACTGCTGATCGTGCCGCAATTCACGCTCGCTGCGGACACGATGAGCGGAACCAGGCCCAGCTTCACTCCCGCCGCCGTCCCTGAGCGCGGGCGCGCACTGTTCGAGTACTTCGTCGAGCAGGCGCGGGCGCTTCATGGCGCGGTCGCAGTCGGTCGTTTCGGCGCGCACATGCAGGTCGAATTGATCAACGATGGTCCCGTGACATTCTGGTTGCAGGTCCGTCCGAGGCAGGAGGAGACACCATGAAACTCTGGAGCGATTCGTTCACGAACGGCAGTCCGGTTCCCGCCGAGAACGCGTTTTGCGTTATCGACCCGGCGCACCATGTCAAGCTGTCGGCCAATCGCAATCCGCATTTCGCGTGGAGCGACGTGCCGACCGGCACGAAGTCGTTCGCGCTGATCTGCCACGACCCCGACGTGCCGAGCAAACCGGATGACCTCTTCAAGGAGGACCGCGAGATTCCGGACACGCTGCCGCGGGTGTCCTTCTATCACTGGACACTGGTCGACATCGCGTCGGCCACCCGGGCAATCGAGGCCGGCAGTTACTCGAAGGAAGTGACGCCACGCGGCAAGAACGGGCCGGCGGCGATCAATGGCACGCGCCAGGGCCTCAACGACTACACCGGCTGGTTTGCGTCCGACCACGACATGAGCGGCGATTATTTCGGCTACGACGGGCCGTGCCCGCCGTGGAACGACTCGATCCTGCATCACTACGAATTCACGCTGTACGCGCTCGACATCGACCGCGTTCCGGTCGAAGGCAAGTTTGCCGCGACCGACGTATTGAAGGCGATCGAGGGCCACGTGCTGGGGCAGGCCTCGCTCCAGGGCACCTACACGCTCAACCCGCGGCTGGCGTGACCTCGACCTCGCTGCTGCTCATCCGGCACGGTGAGACTGCGTGGAACGCCGAACACCGGATCCAGGGCCACCTCGATATCCCGTTGTCTCCGACCGGCATACGGCAGGCCGCCTGCCTGGCTGATCGACTGGCCGGCGAAGCCATTGACGCGGTGTATTCCAGTGAGCTCGCTCGGGCGTGGCTGACGGCCGCACCGCTGGCCGAACGGCTCGGCCGGGAGATCATTGCCGACACGCGCCTGCGCGAGCGCTCGTTCGGGGTCTTCGAAGGGCTTACGCTCGACGAAATCGCGGTCCAGCATCCCGAGGGTTTTCGGCGCTGGCGCGAACGGGAGCCGGCGTGGGCCATCGACGGCGGCGAGAGTGGCCAGCAACTGATCGAGCGTGTACTCGAATCGCTGCACGACATCGTCGCCCGGCATCGCGGTGGAACGGTGGCGGTGGTCACACACGGGGGTGTGCTGGATGTCGTGTATCGCACCGCCCGTCGGCTCGCCTGGGACGCCCCACGCGAGCATCAGATGCTGAACGCCGGCATCAACCGTTTGAGCGCCGAGGTGCCGCCCCTGACGATGAACATCGTCGACTGGGCGGATGTCACGCACCTTGCGCAGGCACGTGACGAAACCCTGACCTGAGTGCGGCTCCGGCGTTGACCGGCGCCAAGCCGACCTTCCGCCTGGCCTCTACAGTGAGCGCATGAACGCGTCGCTGACGCTGGTTCTTTCCTTTGCTTTGAGCGCGGGCATCGGGCTGCTGGTCGGGCTCGAGCGCGAGCGCAAGCCGTCGGCGAAAGCCGGGGTACGCACCTTTGCACTGATCGCCGTGCTGGGCTCGCTAGGCGCGCTGCTGACCGAGGCCACCGGTTCCGCCTGGGCCCTCGGTGCCGGGGCGCTGTGCGTGACCGGCGCGTTGGTGGCGGCCTACCTGCAGGACCCTGACTCAGTGCGTGACGATGCCGGTACGACGACCGTCGTCGCCGCGATCGCGGTGTTCTTCCTCGGCGCTGCCAACTACTACGGCTATCGCACGCTGGCCGTCGCGCTCGGCGTCGGCATGACAGTGCTGCTCTACTTCAAGGCAGAACTTGAAGGATTCAGCCACAAGCTGACCGGCCGGGACATCCGCTCGATGCTGCAGTTCGCGGTGCTGACCGCGGTGATCCTGCCGCTGCTGCCGGATCGTTCGTTCGGGCCTTACGGGGTGCTCAATCCATTCCAGGTCTGGCTGATGGTCGTGCTGGTCGCGGCAGTCAGCCTGGCGGGCTATGTCGCCTGGCGCTTGACCTGGGGTCGCCACGGGCTGGTGCTCACCGGCGTGCTGGGTGGCGTTGTGTCGAGCACCGCCACCACGCTGGTCTACGCCCGTCACGTCGCTGCCGGCACACAGCCCATGTCCGCGGCGCTGCTCGTGATCCTGCTGGCGAATGCGACGAAACTGGTGAGGGTTCTTGTCCTGGTCGGTGTCGTCGCACCCGCTTCCCTGCCGCTGGCG
>Ga0316613_10001970_pt1 | contig 13569 bp, 11 predicted proteins | sample OWC_soil_day10_C_2_FD_207647 | JGI IMG/M metagenome (GOLD analysis project Ga0316613, IMG submission 207647) | Wetland soil microbial communities from Old Woman Creek delta, Ohio, United States - OWC_soil_day10_CT_b | ecosystem: Environmental > Terrestrial > Soil > Wetlands | place: USA: Ohio...
AGTTAAAAAGAGTCTGCGTCACGCTCGAATGTCTGGATAAAGAAAACAGATTATTCCGGAGTCTGTATAACTTAATCAATCACGAGATGATTCGTCTTGATTATAAATACTTTTTGTGTAACCATGAAAACCGTATTGTTATATTTTTTCTGTATTCAAAGCAGGTTCCTAATGTAAAGGCACTTTCTCTTGTTAATCAGGCGGTTTCCCAGCTAATGGAAGCACTGAGCGACTATTACTCCTTTTTCAGACTTGGAATCAGCCGGTGTCATTTATCCTGCTCATCCATTGCAAGGTCCTATGAAGAAAGCCTGCAGACCTTACATCTGCAGACTCAATTTGCGGAATCGTCTAAGGTTAACTCATATTCCGCCCAGTACGCCTATCACATTCTGACGCAGCTAAGTTCTTATGAATTAAATAAGATTTACGGGGATACAGTAAAAGAGCTTGTATCCTATGACCAGGAAAATAAAAGCGAGCTTCTTATCACGCTTAAAACATATCTGGAAAGCTCCATGAATTTAACTGATACAGCCCAGAAATTATTTATACACAGAAATACTCTGACCTCACGGCTGACACTGGTGAAAAAGCTGCTTTGCTGTGAATTGTCGGCAGTTGAGGATATCCTGCGCCTCTACCTTGGAATCTGCGCCTGGGAGCTGATTCAGAATATGTAACATCAGGCATCATCATCGCACTCATTACCTGTTCCCAGAGTCTGAAAGTGCTCCATGCTGCCATAGAGATACTGAATCCGTTCATATTCTACTTCATCGTAGAATCTGCACTCTCCCCGGCCGTAAGCCTTTGCTACCTCCAGCATAAATCTGGCAGTTTCTTCACAGTCAGTGACATGTGTAGCTCCGGTTGCACAACCAGCCACAGGAGCTTCTGTAGTAACAGCAACTCCGATTACAGGTGCTTTTGTGGCAGTTGCCGGCTGAAGAATGCTGTTCAGGTGATAAAGGCCGTTTCCATAGGGAGTGATATCCTGCTGAGAAAGGGCATATACAAAAGGCTGCTTTCCGGTTGTCATCTGCATCAGATCCAGAATACTTTCTGATACCTTAAGGATATATCCATCCTTAACTGTCGGTGAAATAGCGAAGCCTCTGGTATTGATAATCCGGTTGCCTTTTGTGGTATCCACAGATAATATGGCATCCAGTTCTTCTGTCACTTCTTCCCGGTTAACCTGTGCCATGTTTACGGGAGAATCCATGAAAGGCACCGGATGGTGTTCTCTGGTAGGTGCATCCGGACAAACGTGAGTGGAAATAAATACATCCCCCTCCAGATAATCCCCTTTGTTTTGCATATCTAAGATTTTTGCTGCCAGAGAGATTGCTATTAAAGCACCGTCTCCGTCTGATACAAAGCCGATGCGCTCCGGTCTTGCTCCCAGACCGCCAAGTCTTCCTAGCAATCCAATGGTAGGGGCATCCATGCCTTTGCTTTTCCCTTTTGTCCCCGGAATTCTCACTTTGACCATATCGGTTTTTCCTTTTGGTCCTTCCAGAGTATAAACTTCCACATCAGCATCACTGCGTATGCCTTTTAAATAACCTTCCACCTGTTTTCCACTGGCATAACTGCTGTCAAGCAGATCATATACCTCGATCAATTGTTTCATCAGCATGATAAATCCTCCATGTTCTTTACTTAATTTCCATCAAATCACAAATAGCTGCCACATAGATTTTAGCTGCTGTGACCACATCCTCGATCTGTACTGTTTCATTATAAGAGTGGATACCCACTGTATTGGAAGGGCCAAACTGAATTGTGGGGATACCAAGCTTACGGTAATCCCTTGCATCGCTGGAAGCCCACTGGTATGCGGGGATCACTTCTTTTCCAAGAAGCTGTTCTGCATTTTCTTTAAACGCCAGCACAATGGGAGCTTCATGGTCTGTAAAATTGGCATCGCTCTTATACTGAAGCTCATATTCCACACCCTCCACTCCGCTGATTTCAAGAATCTGCTTTAAGGTTTCATCAATATCATCTTTGCAAACTCCGATAGGAAGCCTGACATCCACAGTGGCTTCGCAGTAGTCGGGAACCATATTGTGCCTGGTTCCTCCCTGAATCAGACCTACATTGGTGCTTACATGGTCTATTACACTGCCAAGCCCCGGAATATGATTTTCTCTTTCTGCAAGCAGCCTGGAGTCCATCAGCGGTTTTATCTGCCGTTCTGAAAAATGCCCTTCTATCTTAGAAAGCAGGGAGACGTGGGAAAGAACTTTTGAAAGCTTTAATATAGCATTATCTCCTTTAAAGTCCCCAAGACTTCCATGAGCGGATTTTCCATAAGATTTTATCTTCAAAAGCAGACCACCTTTTTGCCCGATTTCTATGGTATTCATGGATGTGGGCTCAGCAACCAGGCAAGCATCTGCATGCTCTCCATAACCGTTGGCACAAAGCCACTGGGTTCCAAATTGTCCTCCGCTTTCTTCATCGGAGACAATATGAAGACGGATATTGCCATTTAAGGGAATCTGCTTTCTGGCAAAAAGGGAAAGAGCAAATAAGACACCTGCCACCCCCGCCTTCATATCCGAGGTTCCTCTTCCCAGTATCTGGGTATCTGTTATCTCACCGGAAAAAGGAGCAAAATCCCACTGATTTAAATCTCCTGCAGGCACCACATCCACATGGCCGTTTATAATCATAGAGAATCCCATGTCTTTACCATAGCCCGCAACTACGCAGGGATAATCCGGATTGCAGCCTGTTTCCTTATGTTCAATACCGGCATCTTTTAAAAATGCTTCAACAAAATCAATCACATCTCTCTGTGTGCCGGTTGGATTTTCACTTTTTATCTGAATCAACTGTGATACCAGCGTAATCAGTTCATCACGATGATCCTCCACATACTGTACCAGTTCTTTTTTTGTCATCTCATTTTCCTTCCTATACTATCCCTTTGTCATATAAAAAGCAGGCTACCTTATGTCCATCTTCTCCACACTGCAAAAGCGACGGAACTTCTTTTTTACAGCGTTCCAAACACTGAGGACACCGTCCGGCGAGAGGACAGCCTTCCCGGTCTCCAATCGGGCTCGATATCTCTCCCTCCAGTGTTATCCGCTCCTTATTTTCATCCGGACTTTCCGGCGGAATGGCAGATAAAAGTGCCTTTGTATAGGGGTGAAGCGGATTTTTATAAATATCTCTCCCGTTGCACAGTTCTACAATTTGTCCCAGATACATGATTGCAATCCGGTCACTGACGTATTTCACCACACTTAAATCATGGGAAATAAATATATAGGTAAGATGATATTTTTTCTGCAGACCTTTTAGTAAATTGATTACCTGTGCCTGAATGGATACATCAAGGGCCGATACCGGCTCATCACAGACAACAACTTTAGGCTGAATGGAAATAGCCCTCGCCACATTTAAGCGCTGTCTCTGCCCGCCTGAAAACTCGTGGGGATAACGATTCATATGCTGAATGTCCAGACCCACCTGATGAAACAGCTCCAGAACCTTGTTTTCCAGCTCCTGACGACCCTTTACCGTTTTATGAACGATCATTGGCTCCGCTACAGAATCCGCCGCTGTATGTCTGGGGTCCAGGGAAGAGTACGGATCCTGAAAAACCATCTGAATGTTTTTGCATAACTCAAACCGTTCTTTGGAGGATACGCTTAATATGCTCTTACCTTCAAACAGAATATCTCCCCCAGTGGGTTTATGCAGTCCCACAATGCATCTTCCAAGAGTTGACTTCCCGCATCCCGATTCACCGATAATTCCAAGAACTTCTCCTTCTCTGATATCCAGACTGATGTCCTTTAAAGCATGAAGAACCGATTTTTTCCTTCTCAGGTCTTTGCCCTTTACCTCAAAATCCTTAGACAGATTTTTTATCTGCAAAATAATTGAATTGTCAATCATGCCTGATCCACACCTCCCCTTTTAAGACCGCCTGCCTCACACTGCCTGTGACAGGCGACAAAATGTCCCGGTTCCAGCTCTTTTAATTCCGGCACCACGCTTTTGCAGATCTCATTGGCATAAGGACACCGGTTTGAAAAATTACAGCAGGTTCCTGTCAGCCTTAAATCAGGCGGAGTACCCTGAATGGTGGACAATTCCTCTTCTGATTCACTGCCAAGCCTTGGCATGGAATCAAGAAGTCCCCACGTATATGGATGCAATGGGTTGTGATACAGATTGCTGCATGATGTGTATTCCACTGTTTTTCCGGCATACATTACCATAACGCTGTCGCACATTTTCCAGACAACCCCCAGATTGTGAGTAATTAAAAGAATGGCAGTCTGATAGATATTTTGCATTTCTTTCAATAAATCCAGCACCTGGGCCTGAATGGTTACGTCAAGAGCAGTGGTGGGCTCATCGGCAATAATCATCTTGGGACTGCTTAAAATAGACATGGCAATAATAACGCGCTGGCACATGCCACCGGACAATTCATAAGGATAGGAATCCAGACGACGTCTGGCATCCGTTATGCCAACCTTCATCAATGCCTCTTCTGCCATACGATAGGCAGTCTGCCGGTCTGCTTTTTGCCGGGTTCTGATTAACTCTGTCATCTGGTGTCCGACTTTAAAAACAGGAGATAAGGAAGTCATGGGATTTTGAAATATCATGGAAACCTCCTTACCCCGGAAAGATAGAAGTTCTTTCTTATTAAGAGCCAGGACGTCTGTACCATCAAAATCAATGCTGCCGCTTACAATTTTTCCAGCACCTGACGGCAAAAGACGGATAATTGAGGAGGAAGTGACACTTTTGCCAGATCCTGATTCACCCACAATTCCCATGATCTCTCCCCGGTTAATCTGAAAACTCACTCCGTCTACAGCCTTGCTTACACCGCCTGACGTATAAAAATAGGTTTTTAAATCCTTTACGGTTAATAATGCCTCACTCACAGCATTCCCTCCTTTCTTCAAAGCTTCTTTTTACCTTCTCCATCTCCTCAGGAGATGCCAGAAGATCCAGTGCGGTAAGAGCCATTGCCTTCGCCCCTGTTAATGCAGCCCTCTTTCCGTCTTCGCTTTTGCATGCCTCTTCAAACTCCCTGGTATGCCCACGCAGTTCAGGCACCACCTTAACGTATGACTGGAGTGCAGGAATTACATGAGTGATGTTTCCCACATCTGTGCACCCGATACCCAGCTCTTTTCTTCTTGGCATTACCACTTCTCCAAGTTCTGTAAAGTTCTTTTCAAGCAATTCTTCTAATCCTGAATTATTGCGGATATCCTCGTATGTATACCCTGCCTGCTCATACTCAAAGGTTGTCCTTGTCAGCCGTGCAATTGATTCCCCGGCTTCCACAAATTCCTTTAATATTTTTTCTTTAAATTTCTGGTTAAAAGACCTGACTGTAAACTTCGCCTGTGTGACTTCCGGTATGATGATTGGTTCCCTGCCGCCATCCGTTATCACTCCCAGAATCGTTCCTCTGCCATTCCATGATAACCTCTGTCCGTTTATATACTGAAACAGCAATAACAAAGGTTCCAGTGCACTGACACCCTCCTCCGGCCAGGTGGCTCCATGGGCCTTTTTACCATGGTAAGTAACTATTATATCGGTTACAGAATAGGAGATATCATTGACTACAGTCTCGTTAGCAGAGTGTATAATCATGGCTGCATCCAGCTCCTGAAATGCCCCCCGCTCAAGCATGATCACTTTTCCGCCTCCGCCCTCTTCTGCAGGGGTGCCATATACCGTTATGGTTCCGCCCAGCTGATCAATAACTGACTTTACTCCAGTACCTGCTCCCACAGCCATGGCTGCCATCAGATTATGCCCACAGGAATGCCCCATACCTGGAACCGCATCATACTCAGCCAGGAAGCCAATATGAGGACCAGGTTTTCCACTCTCGTACCGCCCGCAAAATGCCGTATCAAGACCGCAGATTCCCCGCTCCACTTGAAAACCAAACGTCTCAAGCAGTTCACTTACCGCTTTGCTGGAGGCATATTCATTGAAATTATATTCCGGGTTGTCCCACAAATAGAGAGCCAGTTTCCAGAGCTGGTCTGATCTTTCCTCAATAGCTTGTACTGCCTCTGCTTTTATTCTGTTAATATCCATACATTTCCCTACTTTTTCATCTTAGGATCCAGAACATCACGGATCCCGTCACCAAGAAGATTAAAACCAATTACCGTGATGAGGATAAATACACCGGATACGGCAGCGATATGAGGTGCTGTATTCAGTGAGTTTCTCCCTGCCCTCAGAATGCTTCCCCAGGAAGCCGTAGGCAGGTCGATACCAAGACCCAGAAAACTTAAGGCTGATTCCGATATAATGGCACTGGCTATATTTAAAGTCGCATAGACAATCACTTCCGAAATGGTATTGGGAAGAATATGGTGGAACAGCATGCGAAAATGAGAAATTCCGATTACTCTTCCTGCATTACAGTACTCTTCCCGCTTCACCACCAGCACCTGACCTCTTACTACTCTTGCAAACCTTGGAATTTCAGCAATTCCAATGGCAAGAATTACATTAATCATTCCAGAGCCAAGTACAGTCATAAGCACAATAGAAAGCAGTATGAAGGGAAATGCTAACACTCCATCCATAATCCGCATCACTATCGCATCCACAATTCCTCCCATATAACCGGAGAGAAGTCCCAAAAGAACGCCTGCAATGCCTCCAACTATAGTGGCTCCCGCAGCAACCAGGAGGGAAACCCTTGCTCCATAGCAGATTCTGGTAAATAAGTCTCTTCCGAATTCATCGGTTCCGAATATATGGCCTTTTTCAAAAAAAGTCAGATAAGCATCAATTGGATGGATTTCGTTTGGTTTTCCGTCAGTTATTAGTGGAGCAAACACTGCAATGGCAATCATAAAGCAAACAGCTGCAAGTCCCAGCACAGCTGTCTTATTCCGTTTCAGCTTATTCCATGCATTATTTGCTTTTCTCTCTTTTCTCAGAATCTCTTCCTGGGACTGCTGGTCCAGTAAAAGCACCTTTGCCATTTAAAAACCTCCTTCATAGCTGACATTGGGATTGATTATCATATATACCACATCCACAAGCATGTTAATAATTACAAATGCCAATGCAATCACCAGAACCGCTCCCTGTATCAGAGCATAATCTCTGTTGTCAATTGCCCCTACAATCAGGGTTCCCATGCCAGGCCAGGCAAAAATGGTTTCAGTAAGAATTGCACCTGCAAAACAGCCTGCCAGCTGCAGTCCCAAAACTGTGACTACAGGCGGAAGCGCGCTTTTCAGTGCATATTTCCAGATTACAATAGATTCCTTAATTCCCCTTGCTCTGAGAGCGCGGATTGAATCGCCATGTATGGATTCCAGAATACTGGAACGGGTGATTCTGGAAAACGTTGCAGTCGGAATGGTTGCCAGACAAAAGCATGGCAGTACCATATGGCGGATCACATCTCCGATTCCTGCCGAAATGCTTCCCATCCCCAGTACAGGCAGCCAGCCTAAATGAACGCTGAAAACCAGCACCAGCATCAGACCCAGCCAGAATATAGGCATGGAGACTCCCACCAGAGCCAGTACCATGAACAGATAATCGACTATGGTTCCCTGCCGGACTGCCGAAGTCACACCAATTAACAGTCCTGCAATCAGTGCGATCAATACCGACGGCAATGCTAAAAGCAGGGTATTGGGAATCCTCTTTGCAATCAGTCCCAGAACCGGCTGATTGTAAGAATAGGAGACTCCGAAGTCTCCCTTTGCAATCTGGATCATATAATCTTTATACTGACTGACAAGAGGCTGATCAAGCCCCATGGTCTCACGCATTTTCTGAACATCCTCTACGGATGCCTGAGGACCTAATACCGCTCTTGCCGGGTCACCGGGAATCATTCTGGTAAGGATAAACGTCAGCGTGACGACTACAAAGAGAGATGGAAGGATCTGCAGACATCGGATTAATATTGTTTTAAACATAGATCTCCTCTCGTGTTTTTGAAACAGGGGATATTGCCTTCGCAATATCCCTCATCCCAGCTTCTTATTTTGATAACCATACATTGATATCAGGTGTACAGATTTTAACTTTTCCATCTGCTCTCTGTTTGAGGCTCTGAACATTAGAGCTTACGCCCCAGTTTACATTTTCATTGGCATAAAAGATTCCCGGATACTGTTTTACAATAACTGCAAGCGCTTTTTTATACAGTTCTGCACGTTTAGTCTGATCTGTTGTAAGAAGAGCATCATCCAGATACTGATCTACCTCTTTATTCTCAAATCCCTGACCGTTTCCAAGAGAACCGATGGAACTGGAGTGGAACAGCTTGTTTAAGAAGAAGTAAGGATCCGGATACCAAGTCCAGGACATTGCGTAGACATCAGCTTTGCCGGACGCTGCGATCTCACTGAATGTTCCCCATTCACTGGTGTTGATATTCACATTGATATTTAAATTCTGCTTTAAATAAGCCTGAAACAGTGTTGCCATCTTTATTCTTGCTTCCGTGTTGGAGATATAGATATTTAAATCAAAACCATCCGGATATCCTGCCTCGGCCAAAAGCTTCTTTGCTCCTTCCGGATCATAGGCCAGCTTTTCTGACTCAAGGCTGGAATCATAACCCCAGGAACCAGGAGGCAGCGGAAGGCTGGCTGGTTTTGCCTCATTATACTGATATACTCCGGCAGTCAGTTCATCCACATTGACTGCTTTAATAATTGCCTGTCTGACTTTAATGTCAGCCGTGGGACCACTCTTCTGGTTAAAATAGATGTAAGCTACATGAAGTCCAGGTGTCTCCATCAATTCTACTGACTGATCTTCTCTTGCAATCTTGACCGCTTCTCCGCTTAGGCTGGTAGCCAGATTAATTTCTCCGGTTCTCAGCGCATTCACTGCCTGATTTCCATCGCTGACCGGCTTAAAGGTAACCCCATCCAGATAAGGTTTTGCAGCCCAGTATTTGTCGTTGCGTTTTAACACTGCCTGTTGATCCAGTTCAAAGGACTCCAGCGCAAAGGGACCGGTTCCAACAAGGTGAGTTCCAAAATCATCTCCCCAGCCCTCCACTTCTTCTTTGGGAACAATAACATTTCCTGCATCAGTCAGTGCTGTTAAAAATACTGCATTGGGCTCTGCTAAATAACATACCAGTTCTGTATCACTGACTACCTCACAGTGATCAAGCATGTCCAGACGATTCATGGCAGAAAGCTGATTGGAACGCTCCAGAGAATACTTCACATCTTCTGCTGTCATCTTTCTTCCTTCCTGAAATTTACCAGGCTGGAAATATACATCATCCCGAAGTGTAAAAGTATAAGCCAGTCCATCTTCACTGACCTTCCACGATTTTGCCAGGCCAGGCTGGATTTCGGTCAGTTCTGTATTGTACTCCACAAGGGTGTCACAGACGGTTCCAATAATCTGAGATTCATAAGTTCCCGTATATTTAACGGGATCCAGGTTCTTAGGGGAGGATGAAAGGGAGATGGTTAAAACGCCTCCGGATACCGGTTCCCCAGGTGTCTTTTCTTCTTTTACCGTCTCTTGTGCTGTGCTTGCATTCTCAGTCGCTGTTGTCGAGGCTGGTTTATCAGAGCCACATGCACTTAGGACAGCACTAGCTGCCAAGGCGGCAATTGCTGCTAAGATTCTCTTTTTCATAATTCTTCCTCTTTTCTTTATATTTTAATAAAACGACAGCCAAAGAAGACATAGTCGCCTTTAACTATCGTTTATTATTCCAGTATAAAATAAATCTTGGACTTAAGAATGTTCTCTCAACCATTCCATAGCAGTTCCCGCATAGATAGCTGCCATTTTATGTAAACTTTCTTCATTAAATGTAACTCTTGGGTCATGAACACCGTGTGGATATCCTTCTTCCTCTGAACCGGTACCTACCCAATAAAGCACCGAAGGAACCAGCTGGGATATAACGGAAAAATCTTCTGAACCCGTCATACGGGGAAGTTCATAACAGGTATCTTCACCTAAAATACGGTTAATATATCCGGTAGTTGCCTGTAAAAGAATGGTATCATTTCTCATAGGAGGAACCCCCTCGTGAAGAAACTCCACTGTAGCTTCCGCCCGAAATGCTGCAGCCGTCTGCATAGCGATCTGAGCCAGACGCTCCTTCGCAAAACTCCTTACTCCCGGATTCATGGTCCGAATCGTTCCCTTCATCACTGCTGTCTCAGGAAATATATTGGAAGCACTTCCCCCATGGATCTCGCAGATACTAAGCACCAGCATCTCATCAGGGTGAACCTCCCTGCTGTTTACTCCCTGCAGAGCCATATGTATATGCACTGCTGTATTAATGGGATCCACGCAGTTGTGAGGTGCCGCTCCGTGACCTCCCTTTCCCTTCACAGTTATGGAAAATACATCACTGGAAGCACATGCTGTAGTCCAGGAATATCCTACCGTTCCAGCTTTTCCATGGATTACATGGAGGGCCATGGCTGCGTCTGGGCGAGGATTTTTAAGCACTCCCGCTCTTACCATGTCAAGTGCACCTGCCACGCCTTCTTCACAGGGCTGAAACATCAGTTTTACGGTTCCCTGTAATTCTTCTTCTCTTTCTTTTAAGATCCGGGCTGCCACAAGGAGAGCGCTGGTATGGATATCATGTCCGCAGGCATGCATACAATTGTTATCAGATGCAAACTCCAAACCGGTCTCCTCTTTCATCGGAAGAGCATCCATATCTGCCCGAAGTAAAAAAGTCCTGCCTGGTTTTCCTGTGGTTACAGTGATTCCTGCCTTTCCACAGCGGACCGGCTCATACCCAAATGAGATCAGTTCTTTTTCTACAAGTGCTAATGTCTTCGGTAGTTCAAAACCAAGTTCAGGATTCTTATGGATCTGCCGCCTTATGGCAATCCCATATGATTCCAATTCCCTTGCTCTGAATAAGATATCACTCATGATAAGAATCCTCCTGACTTATATTTATAAATTATTATGAATATACTAACAGGCAGGCTCCTCTTTGTAAATAGCTGTATGCACAGTCATTTATGCATAAATTAAGCAGTGTGCACAGGAATCAGGAGATTTGGTCATTTAACGGTCTGTAAATTCTGAGATCATACGTGCAAGCAGCGTCCTGGGCAGAATCACCGGCTTTTTTGTTTCTCCTGCAAACACCTTTTTCATTTCCTGACTGTATCCAATGCAGTCCAGTACGATCACATCTGCATTTACCCCCTTTAACTGATCAGCCGCTTTTGTAATTTCCTCCCATTTTCCATAAGGGGAAGCAGAAATAACAGTTACGTCTGTTACAATCTGAGACCATTTTTCCAGACTCTGTTTTAATTGTTCAGGGGACGGGGTTACTACGATAATGGATGAATTTGGGGAAAACAGCGGAACCGTTCTGTCCAGAATGTCACAGGGATAAATCAGGGGAACCCGGGATTTCAACGTATCAGGAAACTTACCTGTGCAGAACATCATAATAAGTTCTGCTCCCTCTGCCTCCAGTTCGTGGATCGCGGTCTGAAGCCTGGGAAGAATAAAGCGTTCAGCAAATGTTGCGGAAGAGCCGTCATTTAATCTGGATACCAGCACATAATCGCCTTCCTCCGGTTTAAACTTCTGAATTTCTTCTTTTGTCAGTCCGTCTAATCCTCCTTTTTCACTAAGTTCTGCCTTTCCCTCAAAAATCCCCATAATATCAGCTGTAACATCTGTTCTTGGACTCTGTCCCACTGTAATCGCACCAATTTTCATCTTATTTCTCCTCTCGTCAAAAGGCATGTGTTCTATGCATTTTCATTGAATTAATATACAACCTTTTTAATTTAAAGATTCTATCAGCACTTATCCGCCCTGTCAACCTTAAAGAAATTTTATAGATAGTTCATCCAGTTCAGAGCGAAGTCTGAAATCGGCACATTTGGATGCAATGGGAGAAAACAGCCGTAAGGTATCTTCTGCACGGGTTTTCCATGTTGCCGGATCTACAAATTCAATTGTTCTCATGTTATGAAGTCGGTCTGATAGTGCTACTAAAATTCCACGGTCATCCGGACTTTCATGGGTACGCTCAAAATCTTCATAAGATAATAAAATCTCACCTATTGCAGAACCTGCCTCCTGAACAATTTTCTCCTTATATTCTTCCCTCCACACGTCATGGAGAAGTCCGGCACTGACAGTATTTTCATCGGTACCCATATCTGCAAGAATGATTGCCACATTTAACGGATGGGTAATGTATTCCTCGCCAGATTTTCTTTTCTCTCCTTGATGTAATGTCTTTGCCAATTCATAGATTCTATTTAATTTTTCGTTGTCATACTCTGTTTTGTTTTCTTTTAATGTGTGGCAAAGAATCTGCCATAACTCCTCCGTTTTTTTGTATGCCTGTGTTGTTTTTAAATATGTTTCCATTATTTGTTTGTCTCCTTTCACAGAGGCATCACGAATGTAGAAAGCCCGCAGCAAAACAGGGGAATATCCAAACACAGAGGTAAAGGATTTGGTAAATCCACTGTGGGTTTCCCAGCCGTAGTCCAACGCTGCATCAAGAATCCGCTTCCCTTTTGCAATCTCCTTTGCAGCTGTTAAAAGCTTTCTCTGCTTTACATATTCCATGGGAGAAATCCCAAATTTTTGTTTGAAACATCTGGTAAAATAGCCGGGGGAATAGCCTGCCCAGGCAGACAGCTGTAGGATGGTCAGCTCCTCTTTTATATGTTGGTCAATGAAAACAGCAACCATGGATATTCTGTCATCAGCTTCCATTTTCGTCTGCCTCCTTTCTTTTTTTCCACGTGGTAGCTTCATTATAATGGAAAAGTCAGAAAACTGCTGTTCCAAAAATGATTTTTTTATCGTATAAATTTGAACTGGAATTTACAGGACATTATTCTTCGCCTCGCTCTCCAATCATCTGATTTCAAGAAGGTGTTATGTTTTGAATCATTCTTTTTTTTATACTCTAACATGTTAAATTCAATTACAACTAAGAATGTCGCTCATTGTCCTAAATTAATTCCATAAACGAATTTACATAAGGAGTACTTTCATATAAAGAAAAAAAGAGCATCCGATCGGCACAACCGGACACTCCACATTCTTATTTTTGCTGATCCAACACTGCAGACAGTTTTTCCACCATTTCGTCCACATGTTCTTTTTCAATCACCAGAGGGGGGACAAACCGAATTATATTGGTGCCTGCACTGATTATAACCAGCTTCTGCTCCGTGAGTGCCTGGCTGATAATAGAGGAAACCGGAATCGTAAATTCCAACCCCTGAATGAGACCCAGCCCCCTTCTTGCTGTAATGATCTCATATTTATCTTTCAGCTTCTCAAGCTTTTTGGTCAGATAATCTCCCATTTCCTTTACATGATTCACAATATCCCGCTTTTCAAACAATTCCAAAACCTTATATGCTGCAGCAGTCACAAACGGATTTCCTCCGTAAGTAGTTCCATGATCCCCCGGCACCATAGCCGTAGCTGCTTTCCCGGACGCCAGAAATGCCCCAATGGGAACTCCGTTCCCCAGTGCCTTTGCAACCGTCATCACATCGGGTTTCACGC
>Ga0316613_10001971_pt1 | contig 13568 bp, 12 predicted proteins | sample OWC_soil_day10_C_2_FD_207647 | JGI IMG/M metagenome (GOLD analysis project Ga0316613, IMG submission 207647) | Wetland soil microbial communities from Old Woman Creek delta, Ohio, United States - OWC_soil_day10_CT_b | ecosystem: Environmental > Terrestrial > Soil > Wetlands | place: USA: Ohio...
CGAAGGCATCGGCATATTTCACCAGCGCGACCTTGCGGCTGAAGAAGTGGCGGAAATTGAGGGTGATGTCCTGCCAGCGGTTCGGCTGCTGCTCGTGCGGCAGCTCGATGTTCAGGCCGACGGCGGCTGACTTACCCTCAAAGGCGCCATGATTGGCGGCGGCCATGATGCCGGGGCCGCCGCCGGTAATGACGGCGAACCCGGCGTCCGACAGGCGGCGCGACAGGTCCCAGCACTGCTGGTAATGGGGGTGGTCGGGATGAATGCGGGCCGAGCCGAAGATCGTCACCGCTGGTTCGAGTTCGGACAACCGTTCGGTCGTCTCGATGAATTCCGACATGATGGAAAACATGCTCCACGATTCACGCGCCTTCAGTGCGGTCGCGCGCTCGATGTCGGTAATCTGGCGTAGCGTCAGGACACTTTTCCCGGTGCTTGCACCGGTGCTTCCTATCCCGCTGCTTCCAATGTTCCCATTGCTTCCGTTACCGGTTTCAGGCATGGCGCTTTCTCCTCGAATAAAGATGGTCAGCCACAGTGTAGGAACGCTTTCCGTGTCGTGCTTTCGAACGGCTCAAGAAAGTGGTATGAAAGTGCCGCGATGGAGGCGGCCTACCCGTGCGGTGCGCCTTTGTGATTGGAACCGGACCGGTCTGCATCACTCGTCATGGCCGGCCGAATGACGCTTCCGCAGTCGCACCAATTTGGCGCATCCATTCTTCCTGCGTTATGAAACATGCGAAGTTACGTCAAAAAATGACGACAGCATGCCGATTGTCGAACTCTGGCGATAGCAGTCTTGCCAGGCAACCGGCCAGGCTCCATGACAAGCGTCTGGCTGGTTGCATTAAGGCATTGATTTTAAAGGAAAACAACCTCTTCAAAAATCCAATTCAATTTTCCGGTAAAGTGTGGCATAAGTTATGCGAGTACGAAGGAGTCCGTCGGAAAGAAGTGGCTGCGCAAACCGCTTCCAATCCTTTCCGGGACATTGGGGCACCGGCACAACTGGTGCATCTTTAAGTTAACTTTTTGCGCTTACCGCGCCTATAACGCCATGACTACTCTTGAATTATTCCTTGCCGCCATACCGGCATTGACCTTTCCCGGCCTTTGCGGCCTTGCCGTCTATTGCCGCCTGACCGACAAAAAGCGCCGCGCGCAACTGGGCCAATACTATAACCACCCGGACAAGGACCTTCCGCTCTACAACATGGGACAGTGCGACCGTTACTCGGCTGGCACCTTTTCCTGGTAAGTTCTCCGTCCGGATATCACTGGGCTGTCAACGGCCCGTTTCCTGGCTCCCGCCGCCTCGTCAGCGCAAGCCCTTCTCATCGGGCATACCTCATCCAAGGCGACGCCAGCCGGGCTTGTTTCCGATCCTCCCTCCATCCCTTCTTCCATTACTGGCGACCACGCCATTCCGCTGTTTTCGACCGCCATATTCCGGCTACTGTTTCTGCTTCGTCATAAAACGACGACCCCGCACTTTTTCTCCGCTTTAGCCAATACCAGGACGGGGCCAGTGACCCGTTCGTATTACACACCTCAACCCGGAAAACGAAAATCCGTATATCGTAAAGGTCGCGCTTGCGATGCACAGACAAGAAAGGCGGCACGTGCAGGCGGTCAGTGCATGGACAGCTTGAGACCAGCGATGCCGGCAAAGATGAGCATGAGACTCAGCAACCGCACTACATTAGCCGGTTCGCCGAACAGGACCATGCCTGCTATTGCCGTGCCAATCGCACCGACGCCGACCCAGACCGCATAAGCCGTACCAACGGGGAGTGTTTTCATGGCGATACTGAGCAACCCGAGGCTCAGCGCCATGGACAGAAGCGTACCGGCGGTGGGCCATGGACGCGAGAAACCGTCCGTATACTTGAGTCCAACCGCCCACCCGATTTCGAAAATGCCTGCCATAACCAGAATTGCCCAGTTCATAAACCCCCTCAGAAAGCGGAGCCGTCCCCGATGCGAAATGGAGCGGTGAGGTCATCCTCACGTCACGATGGTAACGATCAAATGATACCAGAGAGTGTCAGCAGCGCCCTGCTGCGTCCGGACGGCCCATCCGGCGAAGGCGAAGCGGAATTGTCTTGGTAGCGCTTATCGTAGATAATTGTCGCCCATGAACGACACGACACAACGCCCCACGCTGCCTGACCGGCTCTCGATCGATTCGCGCAGCCCTCACTTCGTTGCCGCCATCTTCGAACATGATGTCGGCATCAAGCTCAATGACAAAGAACGTTTCGATGTTGAAGAATATTGCATCAGCGAAGGCTGGGTGAAAGTCCCTGCCGGGAAAGCGCGGGATCGCAAGGGCAATCCGCTGCTGATCAAGGTAAAAGGCAAGGTCGAGCCTTTTTACAAGTAAGCCGCTTCCCCGATCCGATCCAATTCGCCATATACATCGCATCCTGCTTCATGCTTGGAGATTCGTCGGCGCAACAATCAGCCTCTCTCTGAAACGGAAAACCCACACTGCGTTTCCGGTTTTTCCCGAATGTCGTTCCTCATGAGGCAGGATGTGCGTCTTTGCTCCAAGTACAACGGTATTGCGGTATCGGCTTAAAGCATGGTGAATGACCGCCATCGTCCCGGAGCTGATGCATCATCTGTGTGATGCGGTTGCTCATCCGTGGCTGCCACTCTGCTATAGTATGCCCTTGTACCACGCCTGTCCCTAAACCAATGAGCACCTTCTGGAGTCCCCACGTTGGGCATTTGACCCCTTATATTCCGGGCGAGCAGCCGCAAGTTGAGCGCCTGATCAAGCTGAACACGAACGAAAACCCCTATCCCCCATCGCCCAAGGCAATAGAAGCAATGAGAGCAGAGGTTGGGGAACAACTGCGGCTTTACCCCGATCCACAGTCCATTCAGCTAAAACAAGCCCTCTCATCCTATTATCGTGTCGAGCCAGGCGAAGTATTCGTCGGCAACGGCTCTGACGAAGTGCTTGCTCATGCATTCCACGCCTTCTTCATACAGGATTCGCCGATCCTGATGCCGTCGGTAAGTTACAGCTTCTACAAGGTGTACTGTCGCCTCTATGGGATCAGCGCCATCACTGTTCCCCTTGATGAAGGCATGCGAATCATCCCTTCCCAGTACAGTGGCACTTGCGGTGGCGTGGTGATCGCGAACCCGAATGCACCAACCGGGATTGCGCTATCGCTCAATGAAATCGAGCACATCCTTCGCGCGCAACCAGAGCATGTCGTGCTGATTGATGAAGCCTATGTCGACTTTGGCGCAGAGTCGGCCGTCTCGATGATTCGTCAATATCCAAATTTACTGGTAGTGCAGACCTTTTCCAAATCAAGAGCGCTGGCGGGTCTACGCGTCGGCTTCGCAATGGGTCAGCGGCATCTGATCGATGGACTGGAACGTGTCAAAGACAGCTTCAATTCCTATCCGTTAGGGCGAATCCAGGTTGCTGGCGCCGTAGCGTCGCTGCAAGATGAAGCATATTTCCAAGCAAAGCGTGCTCAACTGATGACGACACGCCAGCATTTAGCCGTCGGGCTGCGTGCGCTTGGATTCCTCGTATTGCCTTCTCTGACAAACTTCCTGTTCGTACACCATCCATTACGTCATGCCGACGATTTGGCTCAAAAATTGCGCGAACGTGCCATTCTCGTGCGCCACTTTACGACGCCGGAAATCGACAACTATCTGCGTATCAGTATTGGAACCGAAGAGGAATGCACGCAGCTCCAAACCGTGCTCGCAGAGATTCTCAGACCGTAAGCGCTTTTCGTTGTTTGGCTTTTCGCGATGGCGACTGCCAAACCGAGTTGGATGTCCGCTTCCAGCCGATTGCAAGCTTATCAATCAGACAAATCCATCATACAAGCGCCTTCCGAAAATAGTTTCGGTAAAAAAGAAAATCTCCCGAAATCTTATTTCGCGAGGAATTTGAACAGGGGAAAGCCAGACTTTTCAACACCATTGCGGTATGAGTAACTGGAAGGGATGGTGTTGCCGAAAAGCCGGCAAACACGCGGGCTTCATCCGGTTTTGCTTGCCATGTAAGCAGCGCGATTGCTATTGTTGCGATACCAATATGGAAGGGAAATATCGTCTATCTGACACCATACGTTTTCGGCAGCTAGTCGACGTGTCAAGGTCGACCCGGTTCAACAAATCGCTTTGCAGAAGGGCAAGCAGGACAAGCGGTGAGGCGACAGGTTCCTCCTTTGACGCAGCCAACCAAGCGCGCGTCTCCTACAACGTTTGCCATTCATACCCATTCATCCAGGCGGTTGCAAGAGCCATCCACATCACGAGGAAACCCCATGAAACCGTCGCTCATTTTCATTCTGTTCCTGTTGCTTGCCGCTGTTTTCCTGTTCTTTTCGTCGGCGCCACTCCCGCCCGTCGTTGCCTCGCACTTCGCCGCCGGTGGACGACCAAACGGTTTCATGCCGCGCCATGACTATCTGGTGTTCATGTATTTGACGACCATCGGCGCGCCGCTGGCAATTGCGGGGCTTGCCTTCCTGCTGCGCGTCATCCCGGACAGCCTCGTCAATATGCCCAACCGGAAATACTGGCTAGCCCCGGAGCGCAGAGAGGAAACGCGTGCATATCTGGAGAATCATTTGTTGTTCTTTGCGGGACTGCTGGCCATCTTTCTCTGTTTTATCCACTGGCTGCTCGTGCAAGCGAATCTCCGGCAGCCGCCTGTACTGCCGGAACCGATGCTTTTCCGGGGACTGATCGTATTTCTGATTGTCATTGCGGGTTGGCTCATCCACCTGATCCGCCGTTTCCGTCAGGCCGGTTGAGCGCACCAGCTTAATCCTCGCATCAGGACGGCATCGAATCGCAAAAAAAAACCGTCTTCCGAAGAAGACGGCAAACCGAGGCGCTCTGCACATGAGCCCATCAGGGGGAACTGCCCTGTTTTCTTTTGGGCGCTTCCGGCGTGGCCTGGCGGAAAGATTCAGGAATACCGGGACCGGCTGAATCCGTCAGAGTGCTGCATATCGAATGCAAATCCTCTGTCAGACCCTTGAATGCCGGTCCCGTTTCCATCTCCGTCTCTCTCACGGGAAACTGCCTTCCGGAAGTACGCTTCCGGACTTGTCCTTCTGCTGCCTAGAATTCCTCCCAATCGTCGCCGGCTTTGGCGTTGGCGACCAGCTTGCGCTGCGGCTCCCGTTCCAGTTGCGGAACCTGCTTGCGCGGGATGGCGGACACGCTTGCCCCCGATGCTGCTGGCCTGGCGACTGCCGTGGATACGGCAACGCTCCTTGCCACCGCCTCCGTAGACTGATGGCTGCCGGTATTGAACACACTGACCAGATGGACCAGTGCCTTGGCCTGGTCCTGCAGGCTTTCCGCCGCCGCCGCCGACTCCTCGACCAGCGCCGCGTTCTGCTGGGTCACGGTATCCATCTGCGCCACGGCCTGGTTGACCTGCTCGATACCTGCGCTCTGTTCGTCGCTCGCCGCCGTGATCTCGCCCATGATGTCGTTGACGCGGCGGATGCTGGCGACCACTTCATCCATGGTCGTCCCCGCCTCGGCCACCAGCTTGCCGCCGGATTCCACCTTGGCGACGGAATCATCGATCAGTCCCTTGATTTCCTTCGCCGCCGAGGCGCTGCGCTGCGCGAGGTTGCGCACTTCGGACGCCACCACAGCAAAGCCCCTGCCCTGTTCCCCGGCACGCGCCGCTTCCACCGCCGCGTTCAGCGCCAGAATGTTGGTCTGGAACGCGATCCCGTCGATCACGCCGATGATGTCCACGATCTTCCTGGATGAAGCGTTGATGGCGTCCATGGTATGGACCACATCCGAAACCACCTGTCCGCCTTTTACCGCCACGCTGGACGCGGCCACGGCCATCTGGTTGGCCTGCCGCGCATTGTCCGCATTCTGCTTGACAGTCGAGGTCAGCTCTTCCATCGAGCTGGCTGTTTCCTCGAGTGAGGAAGCCTGCTCCTCGGTACGGGAAGACAGGTCCTGGTTGCCCGTAGCGATCTGCGCCGATGCGGTGGCAATGGTGTCCGCTCCTGTCCTGATCTGGCCGACGATCTTCACGAGACTATCCTGCATCTCCCGCAATGCCTGCAGGAGATGGCCGGTCTCGTCCTTGCGGTCGACTACGACGGGACTGGTCAGGTCGCCCGCCGCGACCGTCTGCGCGACCTTGACCGCCTCGCCGATCGGTACGACAACCGAGTGCGTGACAACCCATGCAATCAGTACTGCAATGATGGTGGCGGCGATGGACAGGACGATCATGATCATACGTCCGGTGCCGTACTGCGCCTCGCCTTCGGCGGCGCTCTTGTTCATCTGCTCGGTCTGGTAGTCCTCGAACTTGAGGAGGGACGTTTGATAGGCGAGCTGGACCGGCCTCACTTCAGTCAGCAGCAGTCTGCGCGCCTCTTCCTTCTTGTCTTCCGCGATCAACCTCATCAGGCGGTCAACCGCGACGACGTAGGGAGCCCTGGCTTCCTGGACTTCCTTGAACATGGCCTTCCCTTTTTCAGTGTTGATGATCTTCTCGAGCCGGCTGAGCTGGTCGACAATCTTCTTCCTGGAGGCGACGATCTGGTCGATTTCTTTCTTGATCTCGCCCTGGTCCGTCATCAGCAGTATGTTGCGCGACGAGCGCGCAATGACATTCAACTGGTCGCCGATCTCGTTCACCGCGAGCACCTTGACCACGCGGTCCTTGACTATCTCATTCATCTCGGCATTCAACGTCGACAGGCGCGTGACGCCGACAAAAGCAACTGCGATCAACAACAATACAACGACTGCAAATCCGATACCCAAACGTGTTCCGATTTTCAAGTTTTTCATGTTGTGCTTTCAGCTAAAAGAGATGTTGCGGGTCTTTCTGTCCTGGCGCAGCATCAGCCTGCCAGTACCTCGGTGAGCCCCATGTCGGCAGACGTCATCAGTTTGTCGATGTCGACCAGGATCAGCATCCTCTCGTCGACCGTCCCAAGCCCGATCAGGTATTGCGTATCAAGCGCAGAGCCCATCTCCGGCGCAGGCTTGATCTGCTCCGGCATAAGCGTGGTCACATCCGATACCGAGTCCACCACCATGCCCACCACCCTGCTGCCTATGTTCAGGATGATGACCACCGTGAACTCGTTGTACACCGGTTCGCCCAGATTGAACTTGATCCTCATGTCCACGATCGGAACGATGATCCCTCTCAGGTTGATCAACCCCTTGATGAACTCCGGCGCGTTGGCAATCCGGGTCACCGTCTCGTATCCGCGTATCTCCTGTACCTTCAGGATGTCGATCCCGTATTCCTCCTTGCCCAGACGAAAGGCCAGAAATTCGTGCGATGAGGCATTACGGTCGGCAAGTAATGACGCGGGAGATGAAGCGTTTGAAGACTGGGAAAGCGCGGAGGCCGAGGGGGAAGAGGTTGCCGATGTGCTTGCCACCGACAAGTGCGAATTTTCCATATAGCGTCCTTTATATAAGAATTGCGCCACAAGTCATTGGCTTGTGCGTGGTCTATCTTGTATTCGAGCAAGGCTCGTATATGGGCCGGGCAGGATAGCGGTCCCACGCATGGAGAGTATTGCTTCCCAGCAAGCCTTCGCTTATCCCCCTGTAAGGAGATTATTGCCTTTCATGCAATCTCAATTACTCCATCATTATGATGTTTCACCAAGGAAATATTATAGTAAAGACCACAAAGCAGTTTTCACGAGTAAATTACACTTTTTTACATGCGTTACAATTTATTACAAATCACCTTTTTCCTCTATGGCAAAAACAAAATACGTGCCATTTTTGAAGCCCGATATTCTTGGCGTTAAATTGAGCACCTTACATCTATTGTAAGGTTTCAAGATGATAAAGTGTAATCCCTTCCTTAGATCAATAGCGCCACCGACTGATGTAGATCGATGCGATTGAACGACTGGCCAACCGGCTGCGGATGACAGACTGCCGCAGGATTGGCGCAAGGGAACGCCAGCCATGAATGTACAGACAAGCGCGGCGGCAAGCGGAAGAACGCAACTGAACTGACACAAACTGCAGCGCCACAGCCAGGCGGAAAAGCATGCAGGACGACGTGGTTTTTTCGCTGCAGGATTGGCGATTCATGGAAAGCAGAACGCTGATTCCGCCAACATGGCAAAATGGGACAGACTAGGCTGCATGGTGGCTGCCCGAACTCTGCGTTCCCGGTCGGACGTGGAAAACTCCGCATAAAGATGTATTTTTTACAACAAAATAGTTGCAAAATAATTAATTTTGTCAGATTATCAATATTAATTCTTTCCCCGACATCCCTTCATCCGGAAGGAAACTGATGATTACTCTGATTGTCTGCCTGATATTCGGCGTCCTCTGCGCCGTCGTCGCCAGCAAGAAAAACCGCAGCGGTCCGGGATGGTTCGCGCTCGGCGTCCTGTTCGGCCCTATCGCCGTGGTCCTCTCTTTCGTGCTTCCGGAAAAAGCGTGATCCGCTACTGGCTGTCATCTCCGTGCGCTGCGCCGGCACGGTCCGCTTTGTCCGTAGCGTCCTCCCCCATATTCTTCTGAAGGACCAGCATGCTTTCGTCGCTGGCGCGTATCGTGCCGCGCGCCGAGCGGTCGAGATCGACGATCATGTAGACCACCAAAGTAATGAGCACGATCAAGGCCGTCGTGACGACCGCGATACGTTCCCCGGCGAGACCGGACGAATAGCCGAGCGTCGCCGTCACCACTGGTTGATATTTTCGAACATGGATGCCCCCGCCAGAGCAATGGCCGACATCTAACCGGCATGACACATTCATTGTCACTCCGGCTTCCCCCGGACGGTATGGAAATGATCAAGGGAGAACCGATTGTCTCCCGGCTACTCCTGCCGGGAGACAGTGGCCAGTGTGACGGCCACAGGAATGCTAGAACTCTTCCCAGTCGTCGCCTGTGGCCTTCGGCAGGGCGGGCGCTTTCCGTGCGCTGTTTGCGTCGACGATCCGCGCCACGGCCTCGGCCCTGTCGGATGCCGTGGCGGCCGTGACGGTCCTGGCGGACACTCTGGCAAGCTGCGCGGGCCTGGCGCCGGCAGGCCTGACAGCAATGGCGGACGACGGCTGTGCCATGTCGCCCGTCTTGAACGAACTGACCAATTGCACGAGGCTTCTCGCCTGCTGCTGCATGCTCTCCGCCGCCGCAGCCGATTCCTCGACCAATGCCGCATTCTGCTGCGTGACAGTATCCATCTGCACCACGGCCTGATTCACTTGCTCGATACCTGCGCTTTGCTCCGTGCTGGCCGCCGTAATCTCGCTCATGATGTCGTTGACACGGCGGATGCTGGAAACGACTTCCTCCATGGTTCCGCCCGCCTCGGCGACCAGCTTGCTGCCCGATTCCACCTTGGAGACCGAGTCGTCGATCAGTCCCTTGATTTCCTTGGCGGCTGCCGCACTGCGCTGGGCCAGATTGCGCACCTCGGATGCCACCACCGCAAAGCCCCGGCCCTGCTCTCCCGCCCTGGCCGCTTCCACCGCCGCGTTCAGCGCCAGGATGTTGGTCTGGAACGCGATCCCGTCGATCACGCTGATGATGTCGGCCATCTTCTTGGACGAGTTGTCGATGGCGGTCATGGTCTCGACGACCTGCGACACCACATCGCCGCCCTTGACCGCCACCTCGGAGGCGGCCACCGCAAGCTGGTTGGCCTGGCGCGCATTGTCCGCGTTCTGCTTCACGGTCGAGGTCAGCTCTTCCATCGAGGACGCCGTTTCCTCCAGGGACGATGCTTGTTCTTCGGTGCGGGACGACAGGTCAGCGTTGCCGGATGCGATCTGTGCCGATGCGGTCGCGATGGTGTCCGACCCGCTGCGAATCTGCCCGATCATCTTCACCAGGCTATCGTTCATCTCCTTCAGCGCTTTCAAAAGCTGTCCTGTCTCGTCGCTGCCGGCCACGCGGATCGTGCTGGTCAGGTCGCCTGACGCGACCGTCTGCGCCACCCTGACCGCATCATTGATCGGGCCGGTGACGGAACGTGTGACAAGGACCGCCACCAGCGCGGCGATGATGACCGCCGCTATCGACATGGCGATCATGAACAAGCGCGCCATACTGTATTGCTCTTCCGCATCGGTGGCCGCCTTCTCCATGACGCCGGACAAGTAGTCCTCGAATTTCTGCAGTGCCTCGAAATAGGCAAACTGTTGCTTCCGGATCTCGCCGAACATCAACTGTTTCGCCTCGTCCTTCCTGCCTTCATCGAGCAGCTTCATCAACTGCCCGACATGTTCCACATAGGGCCCGCGCACAACCTGTACATCCTTCAGAATGGTTCTTCCCTCTTCCGTGACCAGGCTCTTGTCCAGTTCGTCCAGCAGGACGCCTATCTTCTTGCGTGACTCGGCCATCCTGCCCAGTTCCTTCTTGACATCTGCCTGGTCTGTCAGCAGCAGGGCATTGCGCGCACAGCGTGCAATCGTGTTCAATTCATCAGTCAACTGATTGACGGTGCGCACCTTCGGCACCCGGTCCTTGACGATAAGGTTGGTCGCCGAATTCAGCGCCGACAGGCGTGTGGTGCCGAAAATAGCCGTGGCGATCAGCATCAGGACGACCGCGGCGAATCCGATACCCAGCCGCACACCGATTTTCATGCTTTTCATGTTCATTGTCTCCGGTCAGTATTAGGAATGGTTGTCCGCGAGCGACGCGTCAGGCCGCCAGCCTTTCGGACAGGCACATATCGGGCGAGGTCATCAGCTTCTCGATGTCGACCAGGATCAGCATGCGCTCGTCGAGCGTCCCGAGGCCGATCAGGTATTTCGTATCGAGCGCCGCCCCCATCTCGGGCGCGGGCTTGATCTGCTCCGCCGGGAGTGTGGTCACATCGGACACGGAGTCCACCACCATGCCCATCACCCTGCTGCCGATGTTCAGGATAATGACCACCGTGAACTGGTCGTACGTAGGCGCGCCCAGGTTGAACTTGATCCTCATGTCCACGATAGGGACGATGACGCCCCTCAGATTGATCAGTCCCTTAATGAAATCCGGCGCGTTGGCGATCTGGGTCACGGTTTCATAACCGCGGATCTCCTGCACTTTCAGGATATCGATCCCATATTCCTCCTTGCCCAGCCGAAAGGCCAGGAACTCGCGCAAGGTCGCGTTCCGGTCGGTAGGGGAATAAATAGCGGCGGACGGGGCCTGTGGTGCCGCCGTCGGTGCCGGTGAAACGGGTGACGCTGCTGCCGGGCTGGTGCCGGATGGATCAGTAATGCTCATAAATCGTCCTCGCTAAAAGAAAAAGTCGACATCACTCTTCTTGCGGACAAGCGGCTTCGATAATTGAAACGAAAAGGGGAAGAAAGGCGGGGCGTGCATTTCTACAGCCCGGACCGGAAGCGCGTATGACGTGCATACTGGCAAAAAAGCCTAAAACCGAATTCACTCCTGTAAGGAGAATACTGCCAGCGCATAGTCCCATTCGATCAATCAGAATGATGTTTCCTACGAGCAAATTATGCGCCCTTTACCCGTGAAATTCCACTCCAATTTTTACATTTTGTTGCTAATTGACATGTTTGCCTACATGACACTACATCATTTTCATAGAGAAATCATGTTTAATTCATGCAAACTTCATAAATATGGCAGGAATATTCCTTACATTTACGTAATCAATCAATTTGATTAAACAAAGCAAGCACTTACACTTGTTTGCAGGCAAGCCGGACAATCAGGCGGCAATGCACGAGGATGGTGCAAAGAGAACCCGGCAGGGCCTGCATAGTTTTACTTCACTGGCCCACCGCTTTCTTTTGCGGAGGACGCCCGGGAAACGCGGGCAGCACCGGCCGCGTATTGACGGCTACTCTGCCGCGCCGTTCAGAAATGCGGCAATGTGCCCGGCTACGACCTCTAGCATACGGCATGCGAAATCGTGCTCCCCACCCTCGACGATGACCAGCCGGGCATCCGGAATCAGCCGGGATAAATGTTCGCCCACGGCAGGCGGGCTGATGCGGTCCTGCGAGCCCCACAGCAGCAGCGTCGGCGCGGCAATGCGATGCAGATTACGCGAATGATCGGGCCGCTCGGTCAGCACCCAGCGCGCCGTATCCGGAAAATCGGCCAGAAAACTCTCGCGCCAGTCGTGCGCGCCGAACGCGGCCATGTCGAGCCCACCCGAAGTGCCGCACAGCACAAGGCGAGAGACCATATCGGGATGGCGTAGCGCCAGGTCGAGCGCGACGATGCCGCCCATCGATTGCGCCACAATGACGGACGGCCCGGCTAGCGCCTGCTCCGTGATCCGCGACAAGTCGGCAAAGCCGCGCACTGACGGGTCGTGCGACTGCTCGCCCAGACCTGGCCAGTCGAGATAGCGCTTGACCCCGTTCCCCGTCAGGCGTCCGCCCACGCCGCGCCAGAATGCGCCGTCGCCCGACGCACCCGGCAGGAACAGGATGGGACACCCACCGATATCAGGCATGGCTCGCTTCCCGCGACATATCCTTCAGAACGGATGCCACGACCTCGCGCAGGATGGCGAGCCCTTCCCGCACCTCGTCCGGCGTCGTGTTCAGCGCGGGCATGAAGCGCAGGCAGTGCGCGCGCGGCGCATTCAGCAGCAGGCCGTCCGCGCCGTTTTCAGCCCGGTCTCGCGCCCTCAGGACGATCTCCGGCCCGATGTCACGCCCCAACTCCAGCGCCAGCAGCATCCCCTGCCCCCGCACCTCGCCCAGCCCCAGTTCCCGTGACAGGCTTCCCAGTCCGTGCGCGAGCAGGTTGCCGGTGCGGCGCGACGATTCCAGGAAGCCGTCCGCGACCACGGCCTTCATTGCGGCCAGCCCGGCGGCGCAGGCGAGCGGATTGCCGCAGAACGTGCCGCCCTGGTCGCCCGGTTCGAAGCACGAGACCGACTGCTTCGCCAGCAGCGCCGACAGCGGCACGCCACCCCCGATCCCCTTGCCGAGCGTCATGATGTCGGGCTCGATCCCGGCGTGCTGGTAGGCGAACAGGGTCCCGGTCCGGCCGCAGCCGGTCTGCACCTCGTCCGCGATCAGCAGCAGCCCGCGCTCGTCGCACAGAGCGCGCAATTCGCGCAGGAACCCGGCTGTGGCGGGGATCACGCCCGCTTCGCCCTGCACCGGTTCCAGCATGATGGCAACCGTGTTCGTTCCGACCAGGGCGCGCACCGAGTCGATATCGTTGTAGATTGCCTTGGGAAAACCCGGCACCTGCGGCGCAAACAGTGTGTCCCAGCCCGGCTTGCCGCTCGCCGACATCGCCGCCAGCGTCCTGCCGTGGAAAGCGTTGACGAAGGTGATGATCTCGTACGCGCCGTCCTTGTTCACTCTGCCCCATTTGCGCGCCAGCTTGATCGCGCCCTCATTGGCCTCCGCGCCCGAATTGCCGAAGAACACCTGATCGAAGCAGCTCTGTTGGGTGAGCAGGATCGCCAGTTCGGCGGCGGGACGGTTGAAGAAGGCCGGACTCGGATTGATCAGCGTCGCCGCCTGCTGCGCCAGCGCCTCGGCCACCGGAGCCGGCGAATGCCCGAGGCAATTGACCGCCCATCCCTG
>Ga0316613_10001972_pt1 | contig 13567 bp, 13 predicted proteins | sample OWC_soil_day10_C_2_FD_207647 | JGI IMG/M metagenome (GOLD analysis project Ga0316613, IMG submission 207647) | Wetland soil microbial communities from Old Woman Creek delta, Ohio, United States - OWC_soil_day10_CT_b | ecosystem: Environmental > Terrestrial > Soil > Wetlands | place: USA: Ohio...
TGCCTGATAATACAAACCACTTGTGGGTGACAGCGAGCTCACACAATGTAGTTTGTAAATTCGTGAGGTCTGCTGCTGTTGGGTTAACTCCAGGGAAATTTAGTTCGCTTACCATATCTGTTGTAGTATCAACGATTTTAATATTTACGCGATTTTCCCCTGGTATTAAGGCGAAATGGTCGGTAATATTTTCTTGGTTAAAATATTCTTGGAAGGGGCAAGCGTTTTTCTTGCCCAAGAATCCTGTGACAAGGACGGGATGATCAAGAGCCTTGATTCCTTTGGCGACATTAATTCCTTTACCTCCAGGATCAGTGCGTTCGTTCTCTACACGATTGACTGCGCCTAAAGTGAAGCTTGGTAGGTACAATGTGCGGTCGAGAGCGGGATTTAAGGTGATAGTAACAATACTAGTATGATTAACCAATGACGTTCACTCCTTTATAGTGTAGTGGTTTCAGCGATCATTACTTGGGTAGAGCTGCGTAAGTAATTCAGAGTCTCTTTACTTATATTGCTATCAGTAATAATTAGGGAAACTTCATCTAAATCGCAAATTTTAGCAAAAGCTTTTTTTTCGAACTTAGAATGATCAGCTACTAATATAGTGGTTTTACCAGCATGCAGCATGGCTCGTTTAGTTTCCGCTTCGGCGATATTTGGGGTTGTTGCTCCTAAGGTACAATCAATGCCATTGGCGGCAAGAAATACTTTGTCAAAAGAGAACAGTTTGAGCATGGAATTCGTTAATGGACCAATGAGAGAATGGATAGATTTTCGCCAGACACCACCTAAGATTAGTACCTCAATGTCTGGCTCGTCGGTAAAAACCGTTGCTATATTCATGCTATTAGTAGCAACGGTTATTCTTTTTCCACATAATGCTCGGGCGATTTCTCGCGTGGTGGTTCCTGCATCTAATAAAATGGTTTCACCATCATTGACCATACTTGCCGCAGCAGCGGCAATGGCTTTTTTTTCATTTAGAAGGCACACTTCGCGATCGTGAAAGCTGAGTTCTGATCCTAGTTGAGCAGAGACGGCGCCTCCATGGGTTCGCTGAATAAGACCTAGGTCTTCCAATTCTTGCAAATCACGGCGTATGGTAGCTTCTGATACTGCAAATAATGAACTAAGATCAACTACTTTCACTGGTTGTCCTGAATTTATGAATTGTATAATTTTATTGCGTCGTTCTTCAGCAAACATAGATACCTCCCGCAAATAAACAGTGTTTTCACGCTAATCAGTATGTTTATTTATGTTCATTATATGAGAATTTTACAATAAAGTCAATCATAAACGAACATAAATAAGCGTAAACGAAATAAACTATAAAAGCATGTGAGTGAACCAGATTTGACGAGTTATTTCTTTTCTACTATAATAGCTTTATAGAGTGACGTTTAAACTGTTTAGCTGTAAATCCCAAATATTTAAAGTAATTAATAGAAAAAACAATATTGCTTAGGATAAATTGGTATGCTATAATAATGTGGTGAAAAGCAACATAGGGCTTTAAAGTGAGGTGCAATAAATGAAAGATAAAATTCATCCTAATTATGGTGAATCAAAAGTAACGTGTGGTTGTGGTAACACTTTTGTAACTGGTTCTATCAAAAAAGAACTACGTATTGATGTGTGCTCAAAATGTCATCCGTTCTTTACTGGTCAGCAACGTAATATTACTGCTGGTGGACGTATTGAGAAATTCAATAAACGTTACGGTCAACAGGCCTAAAAACGGGGTAGCAGAGCAGAAATGCTCTGCTACATTTATATCTGCTATCGGGATATGAATTATTTCTGTTTAAAATAGAAAAGGAGGGGATACTATGAAACCTAAAGTAAATATTGGTGGGCAAGCAGTCATTGAGGGTGTAATGATGCGCGGCCCTGGCATTATTGCTACTGCAGTTAGAGAGCCATCAGGTGAAATTATTGTAAAAAAGGAATCTTTTACACCTGTTAGTGATCAGTATCCCATTTTAAAGAAACCAATGCTGCGGGGTGTTGTTGCATTGATTGAGTCACTAGTGCAAGGACTTAAGGCTTTATCTTTTTCAGCTCAAGCGGCTGGTGATGAAGGGGAAGAATTATCAAATAAAGAAATTGCAACAACGATGATTTTTTCTCTGGGGTTGGCTATTGTTTTATTTGTGATCATTCCTACCTATGCTGCTAAATATATTCATAGTGCAATAACTGATGCACGCCTGTTGAATTTAATGGAAGGTGTGCTGCGTTTGGCCATTTTTTTGGTATATATTACAGCTATTTCGAGAATGAAAGATATTCGTCGGGTTTTTGAATATCATGGAGCTGAACATAAAACCATCCATGCTTATGAGGCAGGAGTTCCATTGGATGTGGAACATGTTCGTACCTATAGTACTTTGCATCCTAGATGTGGCACGAACTTCTTGTTTATTGTGATGATTGTAAGTATTATCATGTTCGCATTTTTAGGCTGGCCGGATTTATGGATTCGTATTGTATCTCGTATTATTTTGATGCCGGTAGTGGCGGGAATCGCGTATGAAATTATCCGCTTTGCAGGAAAGAGTGAGGCCAAGTGGGTACAATTTGCTATTTTGCCAGGCTTGATGCTGCAGAAATTAACGACTAGAGAACCCAGTGATGATCAGCTGGAAGTAGCCATTAAGGCTCTAGAAGCAGCTCGTCCCGTAGAAGAAATATAAACCACAGAGGCACAGAGAACACTGAGGGGTATTTATTAACCTAAATTTTCTCTTCCTCCTCTGTGTCTCTGTGGTTTTAATTTTTATATAAAATAAAAGTTTTTTAAGGAGAATGACCATGCTGGATAAATTGCAGGCCATTGAAGATAGACATATTGAATTAGAAAATTTAATTAGTGATCCTTCGATTATTGCCAATATGTCAGAGTGGCAAAAACATACTAAGGCCCATTCTAAGCTGACTCCCATAGTAAATAAGTTTCGTGAATACAAAGAGGTACAGCAAGGAATTGCAGATGCTCTTGAAATGTTAAATGATAAATTAGATCAGGATTTCCGCCAAATGGTTTCAGCAGAATTGTCGGACTTAAAAGCTAAGAATGAATTATTAAGTGAAGAATTGCGCATTTTATTATTACCAAAAGATCCTAACGATGATAAAAGTGTGATTGTGGAAATTCGCGGTGGTGCTGGTGGGGATGAGGCGGCCTTATTTGCAGGAGATTTATTCCGTATGTATACTCGTTATGCTGAAAATCATGGTTGGCGTAGTGAGATGCTGGATGCCAATGCACCAGACTTAGGCGGCTTTAAAGAAGTAGTTTTTGTTATTGATGGCGATGGTGCTTATAGCCGTTTGAAATTTGAGAGTGGTGTACACCGTGTGCAACGGGTACCAACCACAGAATCGAGTGGTAGGATTCATACTTCTACCGTTACGGTAGCAGTGCTGCCTGAGGCTGAGGAAGTGGATGTAGTAATTAGTCCTAATGACTTGAGAATTGACACTTATTGTGCCAGTGGTGCAGGCGGTCAGCATGTTAATAAAACAGAATCGGCAGTGAGAATTGTCCATATCCCTACAGGGGTAGTGGTACAGTGCCAGGATGAAAAATCCCAGTTGAAAAATAAAGACAAAGCCATGCGGGTATTGCGGGCTAAAGTTTTAGAATTAGCAGAGGCTGAACATCAAGCTGGAATTGCAGAGACTCGCAAGAGTCAAGTAGGTACAGGGGATCGTAGTGAGCGTATCCGTACTTATAATTTTCCTCAGGGCAGGGTAACAGATCATCGCATTGGTTTGACACTGCATAAACTAGATTTTGTTCTCAATGGGGATATTGATGAAATCATAGATGCTTTGATTGCGACAGATCAAAGTCAACGTATGCAGCAGGGTGAATAATATGGTAAATAAGAAAGAAGTTTGGACCATTCAGACAATATTAAATTGGACTAGGCAGTACTTTTTAGATAAGGGCGTGGAAAATCCACGTCTTGATGCAGAAGTACTGCTTTCCCATATTTTAGGAAAAGAACGATTGTATTTATATGTCCATTTCGATCAGCCGTTAGAGGAAGCCGAGTTGTCTGCTTTTCGCGCTGCTGTTAAACAGCGAGCAGCACGCTTGCCAGTAGCCTATATTGTTGGGATGAAGGAATTTATGGGCTTGGATTTTGAGGTTACGCCGGCTGTGCTCATCCCAAGGCCCGATACGGAAATCTTGGTAGAGGCGGTCTTGAAACGTCTTGCTGCTGTGGACAGCCCGTATATTTTGGATCTTGGCACAGGCAGCGGCGCTATTTGTGTTAGTATGTTAGCGAAGTTGCCAACTGCCAAGGGCATGACGGTTGATATTTCAGCAGAGGCTCTTGCAGTGGCTAAGGGAAATGCTGATCGCCATTTGGTAGCCGAAAGGCTCACTTTTTGTCAGGGGGATTTATTTGCCCCTGTAAAGGGTCAAGTATTTACTGCTATTTTATCGAATCCGCCTTATATTCCTGAGGCAGATATTGCAGGGCTCACCCCTGAAGTCCGTCAGGAACCAAATTTAGCTTTAGCGGGCGGTAAAGATGGGTTAGATTTTTATCGCCGTATCATACAAGACGGCAGAGGTTATTTATCAACCCATGGCTTTATTGCCATGGAGGTTGGAATTGGCCAGGCACAGGTAGTCGCAAAAATGGCGGAAGAGACAGGCTGCTTCAAAGTAAGCGACATTATAAAAGACTATAGCGGCATTGATCGCGTTGTGGTACTAGACGGACTGTAAAGAAACACTGTTTTTCGCTGAGTCCTCTGTGATTCGGTTCGGTTTTAGGACGTGCCAATATTTTTCTATTTGTATTTAGAATGTTTTATTTTATAAAGGTAGGGTTTAGTATGCATACTGAATATTTTATAGTGGATCGAGAAAATCCAGATAAGGAGATTTTAGGGCAAGCAGCAGAGCTCTTAAAGCAGGGCAAGTTGGTAGCTTTTCCGACGGAAACGGTCTACGGACTGGGTGCCGATGGATTGAATGAAAAAGCAGTTGCCGATATTTATCAAGCGAAGGGGAGACCATCGGACAATCCTTTGATATTACATATCGCCCATAAAGAAGAAATAAACCAATTAGTTGCCCATATACCGGCAAATGCCAAAATTCTGATAGATACCTATTGGCCAGGGCCTCTTACTATCGTATTTAGACGCAAAGCTGTTGTTCCGGATATCGTTACAGGCGGGCTGGATACGGTCGCCGTTCGTTTGCCTGATTCCATAGTTGCTCGTGAATTAATAGCCTTGGCGGGTACACCAATTGCTGCTCCTAGCGCCAATACATCAGGGAGGCCTAGTCCAACGAGTGCTCAGGCTGTTTTGGCAGACCTTGAAGGAAAGATTGATGCGGTTGTTGATGCTGGGGGTTGTCAAATTGGTGTAGAGTCAACTGTTGTGGATTGTACTACGCCAGTACCGACGCTGTTAAGACCAGGTGGTGTTACCCTAGAAATGTTGATAGCAACATTAGGAGAGGTAGAAATTGATCCAATCCTTAGTGGCAGCTTTGAGCTTTCACCACGATCTCCAGGGATGAAATATACTCACTATGCACCGGATGCGCCCATGGTGCTATTTGAAGGGGCTTATCCCCAGGTAGTTGAGCTTCTTCTGCAAGAGGTAACAACAGCGCTGGCAGCAGGTAAAAGAGTTGGTGCTTTAGTTTCAGCGGAAACAGCAGCTAGACTGCCAGCAGGGGTAGTGTCTTCCGTATACGGCATGCGCCAGCAGGTGGATAAAATAGCTGCTAATCTATATATGGCTCTGCGCAGTTATGATAATAATACTGTCGATGTGATTTATGCAGAAGGCATTTCAGAAGATGGACTGGGTTTGGCAGTCATGAATCGTCTGCGTAAGGCTAGTGGTTATACGATTGTGAAAGGCTAACATATCCCTCATTTCCCCCACATATATATTAGCAAGTGGAGGTGGGGGTTGTTGACTAGTGTAGAACTACTGGTATTAAGTGCGGCTTTAGGTACAGATTTATTTTCGGTGGCTGTTCCTATTGGCATGAATCGAATGCGACGTAAAGTCATTTTTCGTGCAGCAGTTGTATTTGCCCTGTTTCATATTGTTCTTATACTTGCAGGTTACTATATTGGACATTTTTTAGGATCTGTAGTGGAACGTGTCGGTACTCATCATAGTGAATATCCTTTTCTAGTTATGGAAAATTGGGCTAGCATTCTAGGGGCATTGGTTTTAATTGGTTTGGGCATATATATGATTATGGAGAATTTGACTGGCACTGTTTCGAATAAACATAAAGCCCATCCTTTACAAGGTTTTTCACTTTTCGTATTGGCAACCAGTGTTAGTCTCGATGCTTTAGCCGCGGGATTTAGTATGGGGATGATGGATGTTGATTTAGTAAAGTTAAGCTTTATTCTAGGGAGTGTAATATTTTTTATTGCGTTGCTAGGCTTGGGCTTGGGACGGAAAGTGGGGCGTTACATCGGCGGCAGAGCTGAATTTATGGGAGGATTAGTACTTACTTTGCTAGGGATACATGTACTATGGACGCTGTTTTATTTATGAGATTGGTAAATAGCTAGAATATGGAGTAGAAAGGTTGTTGAAGACAAAGATGCTGCATATATTGATTGTTTGTACAGGTAACACTTGTCGTAGTCCTATGGCTGAGGTGCTGTTAAAAGACAAAATTCAAAGGGAAAACTTTGCCCAGCAGATTGTAGTATCATCTGCTGGTGTTGCGGTGTGGAGTGAAGCCGGAGCATCTATGGGGGCTCAGACCGTCATGAGGCAGCGAGGCATCAATATGACAAACCACCGATCTCGTCGCCTGCTGCTTAAGAATATTGTAGATGCTGATTTGCTATTGACCATGACGACAAGTCATAAGGCAGCAGTCCTCTCTCTAATGCCGGAAGCCAAAAATAAAGTATTTACGTTAGCGGAGTTCGCAGGTGTAGACAAAGATATTTCTGATCCTTATGGTGGGAATACTGCCATCTATGAGTCCTGTGCAATAGAAATAGAAAAGATGTTAGAAAAGTCGTGGGTGAAAATAGTGGAACTTGCAGGAGAAAAGAATTGTGTAGAGAAAAATGACGAATAAGATGTGTTTATAAAAGCGACACTCTGATTAAAAAAGCTGGAGGGTTATAAATGTTAATAGCAATCGGCAGTGATCATGGCGGTTTTCGATTAAAAGAAGAAATTAAAGAATTATTAGTCGAAGAAAATATTACTTTTAAAGATTTTGGGACATACTCGGCAGAATCTGTAGATTATCCGGACATTGCAAAACAGGTTTGTGAGGCCATCGTCAATGGTGAGTGTACAAGGGGAATTCTTATTTGTGGTACAGGTATTGGCATTGGGATTGCTGCCAATAAAATAAAAGGCATTCGCGCAGCCCTTTGCCATGATGTTTTCTCGGCGAAAATGACGCGAGAGCATAATGATTCCAATGTATTAACCATGGGAGAAAGAGTCATTGGTCCAGGACTGGCTCGTATGATTGTTTCTACATGGCTGTCAACTGAGTTTATTGGCGGTCGTCATGCTAAGAGAATAGAAAAGATTTCCCAGCTAGAAGCATAAGGATGATCATTAGGGGGCAATTGATATGAACATAGAATTGGATGCAATAGGGAAACAGACGCTGGAGGCAGCTACCCAGTTGCTGCAGCTAGCGAAGATTACTTCTGGACAAATTATGGTGGTAGGTTGTAGTACCAGTGAAGTAATCGGGGCAAGAATTGGTTCGGCAGGTTCTTCAGAGGTAGCTGAGGTTGTATTAGCCAGCTTAATTACAGCATGTGCTCAATTTGATGTATATCTTGCTGTGCAATGCTGTGAACATTTAAACAGGGCGTTAGTGATAGAAGAGCAAGCTGCTCAAAGATATCAGCTGGAGCCTGTGATGGTGGTACCTGTTCCTAAAGCTGGCGGTGCTTTAGCAGCGAAGGCTATGAGGTCTTTTGACTGTCCCGTGGTAGTTGAAAATATTAAGGCCCATGCTGGTCTGGATATTGGTAATACTTTGATTGGGATGCATTTAAAAGCAGTAGCTGTACCTGTGCGTCTAGAACAAAAAAATGTTGGACAAGCATTCTTAACAGCAGCTCTCACTCGTCCTAAATTGATTGGTGGTTCACGGGCTGTTTATAAATAATAATACGGGGGAATCGACATGAGTATACTTGCTAGTTTTGATCCAGAAATTGCTAAGGCAATTGATCTAGAGGGGCAGCGTCAAGAAAACAAGCTTGAATTAATTGCTTCAGAGAATTTCGTTAGTAAAGCTGTTATGGAAGCTCAAGGGTCAGTTTTGACAAATAAATATGCTGAGGGTTATCCTGGAAAACGCTATTATGGCGGTTGTGAATATGTAGATGTGGTGGAACAGTTAGCAATTGATCGGGTCAAGCAGCTATTTGGGGCTGAGCATGCTAATGTACAGCCTCATTCGGGGGCCCAAGCTAATACAGCAGTATATTTTGCTTTTTTACAGCCTGGTGATACGATTTTAGGGATGAATTTAGCTCATGGCGGACATTTGACACATGGCAGCCCAGTAAGTATATCTGGTAAATGGTTCAATATTGTACCTTATGGTGTAGATGAAAAAACTCATCGGATTAATTATGACGAGGTAGCTGAATTGGCAGCAAAACATCGCCCCAAAATGATTGTTGCCGGAGCAAGTGCTTATTCACGAATCATAGATTTTGAACGTTTTGGGAAAATTGCTCGTGAAGTGGGAGCAATGCTTATGGTAGATATGGCTCATATTGCTGGTTTGGTAGCGGCAGGATTACATCCTAGTCCTATCGGACATGCGGATATCGTTACAACAACAACACATAAAACCCTCAGAGGTCCACGGGGTGGTGTGATTATGTGCCGTGCAGAATTAGCACCTAAAATTGATAAAGCCGTATTTCCTGGCATTCAGGGGGGGCCATTAATGCATGTAATTGCTGCCAAGGCTGTTGCCTTTAAAGAAGCTTTGACGGAAGAATTTAAACAGTATCAACAGCAAATTGTTAAAAATGCAGCAACCTTGGCAAAAGGGCTGTTACAATCAGGATTTACCTTGGTTTCTGGTGGTACTGATAATCATCTATTGTTAGTTGATTTGCGTCCTCAGAACATGACGGGTAAAGAAGCTGAAAAGGTATTGGATGCTGTAGGAGTTACGGTAAATAAAAATGCTATTCCTTATGACCCTACCAGTCCGTTTATTACAAGTGGTATTCGTATTGGTACTGCCGCACTTACTTCGCGTGGTATGAAAGAAGCAGATATGGAAATTGTGGCTAAGATTATTGCTATGGTATTAACTCATCCTGCTGATGATGCCGTCAAAACCAAGGCAACAAGTATGATTGCTGAGTTGTGCAAGAAACATCCACTATATGCATGATAGAGCATAATCAATAGTAGTAATGAAAAAGATTGAGTTTCTTTTAAAGAGACTCAATCTTTTTTTATGTATTTTCCTACTCTCCCTAGTCTTCGTATCTTCGAATTGAAAAAGGCTTTCCCTAATTGTTAGTAAGGGTGCGAGGTGCTGCTGCTAATATAGTAGCAGCATTGCTTTTTTAGGCGAATGTTGGTCGTCTTTAGTCTACCCCCTTGTGTTCTTTGTGTCCGCGTTAGCGGCTCTGTGTTCTTTGTGTTTAAAACGTCTATGTTTTATAGGACGCAGCACGTTTTTCTTACAAGTATAAATTTTTGCTAGTCCGCGCAGAGGCCCTGTTATTAACGCTCCGCCATTCTCATTTAACCTACGCTTATAATAACATGTCCCCTGCGCTTGGACTGATAGAGAGAATGACGTACCAAATTTTTTCTTATATTGATTATAACTTTTTTAAGTATGGTCAACTAAATTCGTTTTCTGGCAATGGATTGCCGGATTTTTTGCATGTTATGAGTGATGCGATCTGGCTGCCTCAACATTGCACCAACATAAAGCACATCAATGATTGCTAAATGAATTAAACGTGAAGACATGGCCTCGGAGCGATAATTAATCTCTTTGGCCATACCGTTTAATGTGATATCTGAAATTTGGCTAAGTGGAGATCTTATGTGGCTAGTAATAACAATAATGGTTGCGCCGTTTTCTTTGGCAATTTTAACGGATTCCAAAACGCTTTGATTCGATCCAGTATGAGATATAGCGATTACGACATCGCCTGGATGCAGGAGTGAAGCAGAAATGGCTTGCATATCCTGATCAGAATATGCTCTAACCGAAATGCCAAAGCGTGAAAAGCGATGTTCCACATCGGCGGCAATAGGAGCTGACCCTCCTGTCCCATACACTTCAATACGACGTGCAGCTAAGATCGCTGTTATAGCATTGGCGAAGGATTCCGCGTGGACTACTTTCAAGGTGTCAAGTAGAGCCTCGGTAATATTCTGAAAAACTTTGCTTGCGACTATATCGATGGAATCATCAGAGTTGACTTCGTTATATATTGATTCGAATGGTTCATATAAATCGCTTGCTAATGCTATTTTAAGACTTTGGAAACCTGGGTAGCCTAATTTCTTTTTGCAAAATCTTGAAATGGTAGCCTCCGCGCTCCCAGTAATTTCAGCTAGTTCCGTAATCGTCATATGGATCACTTCTGAAGGATTGGAGATTATGTAATCAGCTAATTTAAGCTCAGTTTTGGTTAAAGATTGCATCATATTGTGTATTAGTGCTAAACATGGATTTGGTTTAAGATCTCGTGTAGTCATAATAATCTCCTTTTAATTAAGCACACTTATCCTTAGGACTTAGCAGCTCTTAACTCTAAATATATAAGATGGGATTCTTAAAAAGTGGCTTAGTCGGGGATAAACAAATTTTATCTAGATTCTATAGGGTTCTTTTTTATAACAAGGCTATTTTAGCTATGTAAATCTGAAGATATGAATAAATTGCATTAAATGTAAAACAAAGGATATTAATGCTAGTATAACAAATCGAGGGGAAATAAAACAAGATTTGTTTTAGTAAAAATTTAAAATAGCAAGAAACTTGATGATATTGGAGTTTATAAGGGAAAAATATTACTAATAGGATAGGTATTCCTCATCCTCGAATGAAAATTAATTGATATAATATATTAATAAGTGAAAATAAGTACAATTTATATTAATATTATATATACAATTACCCTTAAATCCAAGGTTTTAGATAAAAAATATAAATAGAAATGTCTTGGGGAAAATAGATACTATTAAGATTGTTAGGCGCGATAAAGATGAATGAAGCCAGTGGACATAATAAACATGTTTTGCATAGAAAAATTTGAAAATTCTATTAAAAAGTAGTTGATTTTAAATTGAATAGATATTATAATAAAAAATGAAAATAAGTTCAAAAATAATAAAAAATAATGAAAATTATTTGAAATATAGCAATATTATACATGCAGCTAGGTTTTGAGAATTTGCATAAGCGCATTCATTCCTCTAATAGGGATCGTTATAGTAAGAAGGAGGTGGTATATAAAATAAAATCAGAATATTCATTATTGACAAAGAATGGGGGTGAGCTAAGTCTGATGTAAGAAATTGGTACTATTTTCTGATGGTGCGAAAAAAAGAGGAGGTATATTTATGTTGATTGGAATTGCTATTGCTGCCGTTCTTTTACTCTTACTTATGATTACCTATTTTAAAATTAATCCTTTTGTAACCTTAATGATTGTATCGGTGTTTCTGGGAGTGGCAGCAGGTATGCCCTTTGATAAAGTTCTTGTTTCCATTCAAGCGGGATTAGGCAATACTCTTGGTTTTATTGCGATCGTTTTGGGACTTGGCACCATGCTGGGAAAAATGTTAGAAGAATCTGGCGGTGCAGAGAGAATCGCCAAAACATTAATTAACTTATTTGGACTAAAAAAAGTTCACTGGGCCATGATGATTGTTGCTTTTATTGTTGGTATTCCAGTTTTTTTTCAGGTAGGTGTTGTACTTTTAATTCCCCTTGTATTTACAATTGCTAAGGAAACAGGAATTTCTTTACTAAAAGTCGGTCTGCCGCTAGTTGCGGGGTTATCCATTGTGCACGGTTTGGTTCCTCCACATCCTGCGGCTATGGCAGCTGTAGACATATTCAAAGCAGATGTAGGTAAAACAATTATATATAGTCTTATTGTTGGCTTGCCAGCGGCAGCCCTTGCCGGACCTTTATTCGCAAGCTTTATTTCAAAAAGAATGCGCAATATCGGAGTTCCTGAAGGATTTGCTGACCAGATTAAAGCAGGGCGAGCAGATCATGAAATGCCAGGATTTGGTATTACGGTTTTTACCATTTTGCTGCCAGTTATATTGATGATGTTCGCGACGATTGCTGATTTGTCAATGGATCGTACTTCTCAGTTATTTGCAATTTTGAAATTTATCGGCAGTCCATTTATGGCGCTTTTAATTGCTCTGTTATTTGCTTTCTATAGCTTTGGTTTTAGTCGTAACTTTAATCTTGCGCAAATAGGTAAATTCTGTGACCAATCTTTGCCAGCTATGGCCAGTATTTTAATGGTTATTGGTGGTGGCGGTGCTTTTAATAAGGTTTTATTAGATAGTGGTATTGGTAATGAAATTGCTAAGATGGCTTCGACAATGGGGCTAAGTCCTATTATGTTAGCTTGGACGATTGCAGCGATGATTCGTATCGCCACAGGTTCTTCGACTGTTTCAATGATGACTGCAGCTGGTATAGTAGCGCCTCTTGTTGCTACTCAGGGTGGCGTCTCGAAAGAAATAATAGTATTAGCTGTGGGATCGGGAGCACTAGTTCTTTCCCATGTAAATGATGCTGGTTTTTGGATTGTTAAGGAATATTTCGGTATGTCTGTTACAGAAACATTGAAAACTTGGACAGTTTTAGAAACAATCCTCTCTGTGTCTTCATTGATATTTATATTGCTTCTCTCCAAAGTAGTAGCATAAAGAAGACTTGATTCAGGTGAAGTGCTAACTCTCTCTGAAGCGTAGTCATACTTATTCAGGACTTAGTTGCTCTTAGCTCTCATTTGATGAAGCTGGATTTTTAAGAGGTAATTTGGTCATCGGATAAAAAGTCATTGACGTCCAGGTGTGCACGGATGGCAGCTGGACGTCAAAATACAATAAAAAATGTTAGGTTAATAAAGAGTAGTTCTAATTCATCGCTTTAGTAAACTGATTGTTATTTTTATTATATAGGAGGATATAAGATGAAAGCAGCAATATATCAAGAAATCGGCAAAATGACAGTTGAGGATATTGTGAAGCCTCAGATTCAACCAGGAACTGTAATAATTAAAGTAAAAGCATGTGCCATTTGTGGCGGAGACTTAAGAACATTTCGACATGGTCATGCGGCTATTAAGCCACCTATCGTTTTAGGGCATGAAATAGCAGGAGAAATAGTCGAAGTAGCATCAGACGTTACAACCTATTCCGTAGGTGAACGGGTCATTGTCGCACCGGGTATTGGTTGCGGGACTTGTTCCTATTGTTCTTCAGGCTGGCAGAATATGTGCTATACCCGTAAGACGATAGCCCATCATTATAA
>Ga0316613_10001974_pt1 | contig 13565 bp, 13 predicted proteins | sample OWC_soil_day10_C_2_FD_207647 | JGI IMG/M metagenome (GOLD analysis project Ga0316613, IMG submission 207647) | Wetland soil microbial communities from Old Woman Creek delta, Ohio, United States - OWC_soil_day10_CT_b | ecosystem: Environmental > Terrestrial > Soil > Wetlands | place: USA: Ohio...
AGCCGATCAGCACACGGCAACTCCATCGCATCGTCGTCGAGGCGGCGCAGGCCGCCGACATTGCCAAGCGGGTCGGGCCGCATACGCTACGGCACAGTTTCGCCACCCATCTTCTGGAGGACGGCACGGACATCCGGGTCATCCAGGTCCTGCTCGGGCACGCGAAGCTCGACAACACCGCCTTCTACACCAAGGTCGCCATCCGCACGGTGCGCGCGGTCACCAGCCCGCTCGATAAGCTCGGCCTGTTCAAGCTAAGAGAGATCTCGCCCGACGGCTGAACCGTGCGCGCCTCGGTCGAGGTCGCCGACATCTTCCGTGCTGCGGGGGCCGCCTACCGCAATGCCCATGCAGGGCACCTGAGCCTCGTCCAGCTCAAGGTCATGTCGGCGATCGAGCAATGTCGCACCACGGCCCTCGGCGGGCATGTCGAAGCCTGCGAGGACTGCGGCGAGTGGCGCATTGCCTATAACTCCTGTCGCAACCGGCACTGCCCGAAGTGCCAGGGCGCGGCGGCGCGGACATGGCTCGCCGAGCGGGAGGCCGACCTGCTGCCGGTCGGCTACTTCCACGTCGTGTTCACGCTGCCGGCCGAGGTCGCCGACATCGCGTTCCAGAACAAGGCGCTCGTCTACGACCTGCTGTTCAAGGCGGCATCGGAGACGATGCTGACCACCGCCGCCGATCCCAGGCACCTCGGCGTGCGCATCGGCATCACCGCCGTGCTCCACACATGGGGTTCGGCGATGACGCACCATCCCCACGTGCACATGATCGTGCCGGGCGGCGGCATCGCGCCGGGCGGGACGCGCTGGGTCTCGTCTCGGCCGGCCTTCCTTCTCCCGGTGCCCGTACTCGGCAAGCTGTTCCGACGGCTGTTCCTTACCCGGCTGATCGCGCTGCATGAGGCGGGGCGGCTCGCCTTCTTCGGGTCGATCGCACACCTCACCGACCACCGAGCATTCCTGCACCACCTTGCTCCTGTCCGGAAGAAGCGCTGGGTCGTCTACGCCAAGGCGCCGTTCGCTGGACCGGAGGCGGTGCTCGCCTATCTGTCCCGCTATACCCACCGGGTCGCCATCTCGAACAGCCGCCTGATCGCCTTCGACAAGAGCGGGGTCACCTTCCGATACAAGGACTACCGCCGTAACAGGGCCGATCGCCAGCAGGTCATGACGCTCGCGACCGACGAGTTCATTCGCCGCTTCCTGCTTCATGTCCTGCCGCGCGGCTTCCACCGCATCCGGCATTACGGGCTGCTCGCCGGCTCCGCTCGCAAGGCCAGCATCGCGCTCGCCCGCAAACTCTTGGACGTGGCTGCGCCGCCCGATAAAGACATCCCGGCACAGTCAGACAACTTCCGCCCGTCATGTCCATGCTGTGGCGGACGCATGATCGTCATCGAGGTGTTCGAACGGTGGAGGCAACCGCGAGGACCGCCGGACGCATCGGCAACGAACCGGGAGACCGCCCCATGACCCGGCATCGCATGATCCAACCTTCAACCGCAGGCACCCAGCCTCCGGCAACTGACGCACGCGTGCCCATCGTGATCATCGAAGCCGACAGGGCCGCACCCAGCCGCGCGCCGGAGCGAGAACACCGCGCGGAGGCGCAAACAAGTGGACTGTCCGCATCCATCGCCGTGCTTGCCGACGGCGGTCGCGCAATCGCTGACATCAGCCGCAAATCGAAATCCCCATAGCCATCGCCTGTGGCCCGCGGGTTCCTTCCTCGGAGACTTTCGTACGCCTGCCGGCGCCCGAAACTCTTCACGACAACGGACCGTCCGGTTCTGGAGGCGGGGATGAAATAGCTGCCATAGAGCGCGGGCGACCTCCATGACCGCTTCCGACCCAGTCCAAGCCGTTCACACAATCGACCAGCGATCCTGAAACCGGCCGTTCAAGCCGCTCGCTGCATTCCCATTTCGCTACGTCCGATAGGCAGGTTCGGGAAAACGCAATGGGGGTACAGGTTTTTGGAAAGCGAGGTCTGACAGGAGCAGGGTGCGCGCATCGCGGGGCGGCTCTCCCCGTTCAACCTTCGCTTTCGGGAACGGTCGATATCATGACCCACCGCAGCCAAGGGGCCTAATTGGACGGAATTGGGAGGAAGGGTGTGCTTTCGTAGGCGCGCCGGATGATTTGGGAAGCGTCAGTACAGGTATTGAAAGTGACCTCCCCAATCGAAGACAACAAACGACCGAATGTGATCGAGTTGGTGACAAACGCTGAATCGTAGAGGCTTAGCGATCCGGTATGGACCGGCTCGTATCTTACCTTCACGCCAGCGGCCAAAAGCCCCTCATCGATGATGATTTGGCTGATCCCGCGCAGGCTGGGCGCAGATGGCCAAACGACGGTATCACCATCGAAAAAGCCGACGTTCCAGATCGTCGCCTCGCTGATTTCACCGTGACGATCATAGAAAACAGCGCCATCGTAGCCTTCTGCCACTGCTTGGCGCTGTCGCAGCGACAAGCCGAAACTTCCGACATGCTTCAAGTGCGCCATGTCGCGCTCATAAGCGATCAAGGCGAACCGAGCGGGCGTCCAATTGGGCTCGATTGGCTCCATAGCGGTGACCATCACGTTCTCGGCATCTTCGCCAGCAAAGACGTTCACCCGCACGGTCGCGTCCGGCCGCGCCTCGCCGACGGCCCTTAGCCCTTCAAGCACATTCTTTACCGCAAGCGTCCGGCCGAACAATTCACGATTGGCGGCCTCGAGCCGGGCAAGGTGATGCACGAGGCCGCGCACCATCCCTCCTCGCATCTGAACCATGGTGATGTGGCCATAGTTCTGCGTAGCGACCGGTAGAATCTTTTCCCATGTCGCCGGCGCACCGTTGATGATGCAGAAGGGGGAAGCCGAAGGCCTGCTCATATTTGCTGAATACCTTTCTGCCGAGTGTCGCGCGACAGATCAGCTGCTGCCATAATGCGCGGCAGCCCCGGCTTTTCCCAGTCACCCTCGTTTTCGGGAAAAGCCGGTGCTGCGAGCAGACGGCAGCTATCGCCACGCGCGTCGCGGTAAGCTGAATGTCTCCTCACCACCTAAGTCAGTCATTCTGTCTGACTAGCCGGACGGCTGCTTGCAGACAATTCAAAAGAAGACCGAACGACCGAAATGAGGCGCGAAGCCGACATCTCGTTCTCACAAAGACGTCCCATCCGGTCCGAAAGGAGCGGTGATCCAAGTCGGAATGCCGACCCTCGAGAGGTGCAAAGGGAGACACTAGGATCACCCGACCACCCTCACCCGATAATAAACCTTCGCCTGCTCCGGCCGATCCGACGGATGCGGCCCCACGCGCTCAACTTCCCCTCCCACCCTCTCGATCACCACCCTTGAGGCCAGATTCTCCACGTTGCATAGGATCTGCAACTCCTTCAGCCCCTTGCGTCTGGCCAGCTCGACCAGTGCCCTGAGCGCCGCCGTCGCGTAGCCCCTGCCCTGTTTCCAGGGGACGACGGAGTAGCCCACATGGCCTGGAACGCCGTCGGGAACGGCGCCGGTGGCGGGCACATAACGCAGGTCGGCCTTGCCGGCGAATTCGCCGTCGGAGATCCAGAGGGCGTGGTTGATCGGCGCCGTCGGAGAGGCGTTGTGCGCCGGGGCGAGATGGTTCAGGATCCTGTCGAGATAGCCGGCCCGGTCTTTCCTGAGAGCGGCGAGTTCCGCCGCGACATAGGCGGCGTCGCCCACGCGTCTCGGGTCGGGCGACCAGCCCCTGACGAGTGCATCCTCATAACCGTCCAGCGCTTCGAGCGTCGGCGTCACAAGAACGGGGGCTGTCGCGGACGTCGTCATTTTCTCAACCTTCCGGTTTTCCCGAACCGCCGGGGCCGCCCGGGAGGACAGTAGAACGGCGGATGTCGGGATATGTCCAGGCCGCCGCTCCAGGTCTTTGTTTGCGCGTCGAATTTTCCGGAAGGCGGGGGCACCTTTCGGCCCCACGCCCTAGGCATTTTTTACAATAACCGGTGAAACTTGAAAGACAAACCCACACCGCACCCCCGTTATTACGCACTCCGGCCAAACTTACTTCGCACTATACCAAATACGTAAAAGCACACCGCTATTTTATCGAAGGCAAAGGGCATGTTTAATCATTGGAAAGGTTTTGCCGGGTTACAACAGCGGCAGGTGAAAACCTGGAGCGGAGCATTTGACGCACCTGTCGCTTCCCGGGATATTCGACAGCGTGGACTCCCTGCAGTCCTTCGTCGACATCATCCCTTGCCCGATCTTCGTGAAGGATCGGCAGCATCGGTTTGTTCTGGTGAATCAGGCGGCCGCCGATTTCTTCGGCATGCACCAGAATGAACTGCTCGGCCACACCGACCTCAACCTGTTTCCCAAGGAGCACGTCGCCGAATACTGGATGATGGACGACCTGTTGTTTTCCACCGGCGAGACCAACGAGAACGAGGAAGACCTGACCGACCGGGCCGGCAATACGCGGCGGATCGTCACGCGCAAGAGCCCCGTCAAGCTCAGCACCGGCGGCGACCTGCTGGTCGCCGTCATCAGCGACGTCACCGAGATCCGCCAGGCCGAGGCGCACAACCGATATCTTGCCTTCCACGACCAGCTGACCGGGCTTGCCAACCGGGCGATGCTCTACAAGCGCCTTGATGAACTGCTCGGCGGCCCAGTGCCCAGGCACCCCGCCGTGCTGCTGGTCGATCTCGATCGATTCAAGGAGGTCAACGACTGCCTCGGCCATCTGGTCGGCGACGAGTTGATCCGGGCCTTCGCCGACCGGCTGGTCGCCTGCGCCGGCAGCACCGATCTGGCGGTGCGCCTCGGCGGCGACGAGTTCGTCCTGCTGCTGTCCACCGCCGATGACGCCGAGGCGGTGAGCGACAGGATTCTTGAGGCCGCCCACGCGCCGTTCAGCATCGGCGAGTCCCAGGTCATGATCGGCGCGTCGATCGGCGTGGCGAAGGCCGACCACGGCTGCGAACTGCCCAACGAGTTGCTGCGCCGGGCCGACGTCGCCCTCTACCGCGCCAAATCGCTCGGCCGCAACCGCTTTGCGCTGTTCTCGCCGGACATGGACGAGGGGCGGCAGGCGCGCATGGACCTCGAGGCGGAGATGCGGCTGGCGCTCGCCGACTTCAGCCAGTTCGAGCTGCATTTCCAGCCGCAAGTGCGCAGCGACACCGGCCGCGTGGTGGCGATCGAGGCTCTGGTGCGCTGGCGCCATCCCCGGCTGGGGCTCATCGCGCCGTCGCGCTTCATCCCGATCGCCGAAGAAACCGGGCTGATCGTGCCGCTCGGCTACTGGATCCTGGCGGACGCCGTGCGGCAGGTGAAGGCGCTGGGGCTGAGCATCCGGGTCGCCGTCAACGTTTCTCCTGTCCAGTTGCGCCAGACCTGCTTTGCCGAGAAGGTGCTGCAAACCATCGCCCGGCTGGACTTCCCGCCCGAGCTGCTCGAGCTGGAAATCACCGAAACGGCGGTGTTCCACGCCAACAAGCCGGAGATCGACATCCTCGACAGCCTGCGCCGCCGGGGCGTGCGCGTCGCCCTCGACGACTTCGGAACCGGCTACTCGACGCTGACCCACCTGCGCCGGCTGGCGGTCGACAAGATCAAGATCGACCGCACCTTCGTCAGGTCGATCGGCCAGATGACCGACGCCGACGCCATCATCCGCGCGCTCGTCCAGCTGGGCAACAGCCTGGGCGTCGACACCACCGCCGAGGGCGTCGAAACCGAGGAGCAGCGCCAGCTGCTGTGCGAACTGGGCTGCACTGAACTGCAAGGCTTCCTGATCGCCCGGCCAACGCCCATGGCCGAGATCGAGGCCAGCCTGATTGGCGAGACGCGGCAACGGGCGTTGTAGGTCGCCGGCCTTCACCTGGACGATCGCGCCGCGCGCCTACTGGTTGATTTCGGGCTCGACGAGTTTCCCGAGCTTCATGAGCGACTCCTGCCAGCCGAGGTAGCAGGCCTCGGGAGGGATCACGTCCGGCACGCCCCGCTGCTCGATGTTCACCTCGGTGCCGACGGAGACGGCCTTCAGCGTCACCGTGACCGTCATCTCGCCCGGCAGGTTGGGGTCGTCGAACCCGTCGGTGTAGACGAGGCGCTCGTCGGCAACCAGTTCCAGATAGGTTCCGCCGAAGGAATGCTTTTGGTCGGTGGTGAAATTCCGGAACGACATCCGGTGACGGCCGCCGACCTTGGCGTCCAGCTCATGGACGGTGCAGAGGAACCCGTAGGGCGGCAGCCAACTGGCGATGGCGTCGGGTTCGAGGAAGGCGCGATAGATTTTCGCGGGCTTGGCGGCGATGACGCGATGCAGACGGATCGTGCTGGGCATGGCTTTTCTCCCTCCGTTCGGCTGTCTTTGCCTGACAGCCGTCCGACAGGCTAACGCCCGCTGATGGTGTAAATTTGACATTCCGAGTAGACATTGAACGCCGGAGCGACTGTCGGCGTCGAACCGCGCCTTCAACCTTCGCTCACGCCATGCTCATGAGGGCGCCGCCGCTTTGGCCCATACCCTCAGTCCTGGACGAAGCGGATGTAGACGATCGGCCGCCCGTCGCGAACCAGCGCGACGCCCTCGTGGCCGTGCAGCGGACCGATCTCGCGGCTGCGGCACAGCCATACGCTGTCGCCGGCGCGCATGTCGTCGTAAATCGGCGCCAGCGTCTTTCTCAGCAGATCCAGGTCGCGGATATGTTGCAGCAGGTGCTCCGGTAGGTCCTGGCTTTCAAAATGGTGCATCAGCCAGCTTGAGATCTTCGGCAATGTCACCTCGACGACCAGCACCACGTCGGTCGGATCTCGTCTCACGGTGGTCGGGGGGAACACGTCGGCCATCGAATTCTGCCTTGCCGCAGCCAGTCTCGAAAGACACCTAAAGCATCGGACCGAAAAGTGGAATCCGGTTTTCGGAAAATCCGATGCGACAACAAAAGCTGGGAAACAATTCCAAGGCAATCATCCGCTCGTCGCGCGCCGAGGGGTGACGCGATCCTCCCGGCCGTGCATGATACCGCTTCGGATAGCGGAGGCTTCCATGGTCGAGATCAGACAGGCAACGCGCGACGACCTCCCGGCCATCGTCGGCCTGCTCGCCGACGACGCGCTCGGCAGCGCCCGCGAGGACACCGGCACGCCGCTGAATGACGGCTACCTCGCCGCCTTCGAGGCGATCGCGCGGGATGCCAACCAGTTGCTGATCGTCGCCGATGACGGCGAGGCGGTGGTCGGCTGCCTGCAGATCACCTTCATTCCCGGCCTTTCCCGCAAGGGTCAATGGCGCGGCCAGATCGAAAGCGTCCGCGTCGCCAGTGGCCGCCGCAGCGCCGGCATCGGTCGCACGCTCCTGGAATGGGCGATTGCCGCCTGCCGGGTCCGTGGCTGCGGCTTCGTGCAACTCACCACCGACAAGAGCCGCGCCCGCGCCCAAGCCTTCTATGCCCGGCTTGGCTTTGAGGCGAGCCACGAGGGCATGAAGCTGAAGCTTTAGGGCGGCTGAAGGCCCAGTACCGAGCTTCCCGGCGGCCAGGGTTGCGCCGACACCGCTTTCGGTCGCCTCGAAAATCCCTATAGGTTGGGCAATCAGGATTCGAGAGGGATACCCATGAGCGGTTCGTCGACGCTGTTTGCCATGGCCGCCGAGCAGGAATACGGGCCGGCGCTCCGCTCGCGCATCAGGCCGGTGATGATCGGCGTCGGTCCGGTCGAGGCCGCCGTCAACCTCACCGCCGAACTCGGCGCCCGCGCCCACCGGGGCGACTTGCCCAAGCTGGTGGTCAGCCTCGGCTCGGCCGGCTCGCGCAAGCTCCGCCACTGCGAGGTCTATCAGGTGACCTCCGTCGCCTATCGCGACATCGACGCCTCCCCCCTCGGTTTTGCCAAGGGCACCACGCCGCTCCTCGATATTCCGGCCGTCGTGCCGCTGCCACTGCGCCTCTCCGGCGTGCCGGAAGCCAGCCTCTCCACCGGCGGCAACATCGTCTCCGGCGCCGCCTACGACCTTGTCGACGCCGACATGGTCGACATGGAAACCTTCGCCCTCTGGCGCGCCGCACAGAAATTCGGCGTGCCGCTCCTCGGCCTGCGCGGTATCTCCGACGGCAAGGCCGAGATCACCCAGTTCGCCGACTGGACCGAGTATCTCCACATCATCGACGAAAAACTCGCCACGATTGTGGATCGGATTCTGGCGGGTGAGGTGGTGGCGGCGGGGTAAGCCAATCGGCCGATAGCACGCCCCGCTGCCATGGGTGTCCTATATCCGCGTCGCACCCTTTGCGGCTCGAGGTCCTGCGCCTTCGCGCAGGATGACAAAATTATATAATAGAAACATATATATAGATTGTCATCCTGCGCGAAGGCGCAGGACCTCAGGACGAGAAGATGCGGAGGGAAGTGTCAGGCGCCCCCGGCAATTGGAGCGCCGCTATAGCCGCCGCTCGTCACCCTCGTCGACAGGATCCTGGCTGGCGATTTGGCGACGCCAGCTTGACCCGCCCTCGCCCTTCGGGCATCACGTTCCCATGAGCAACGCGCACGCAACATCGCCGAAGGACGGCCGCACCCTGCGGATCGCCCTGGCCTGCGTGCTCGGAGGACGAGGTCGCCGCGTCCGGTCGTGATGCCGCGCGCTCTTGCGCGACCGGTCGGACGTAAAGCCCCCACCTTATCCTTCAATGGCCATCCCTCGGAGATCGGGCCATGCTCAGCATTCTCAACGTGAATTCGCTCGTCCATTGGGAGGAGCGCGAAATCCTCCGCCGCGAAGAACTCATCCGGCATTTTTCGCAAGAAATCCGCGCTTTCCTGCGCGCCGTCAACCCCGCCTGGGACATGCGGCGGGTGGAGGCGCCGACGCTCATCCCGCGCCACCTCATCTCCGACGCCTATGGCAATGCCGACGTCTTCGTCCAGCAGCAGCTGGCGGCGACAGAGACGGAGCTGGTGCTCCGCCCCGAAACCACGCCGTCCACCTACGCCTACATGACGCATCTCCTCGACACGCATACCGGCGCGCGGTTGCCGCTCTGCGTCTGGCAGGCCGGCCGTTCCTATCGCCGGGAGCAGGAGCAGACCACCGCCCACATGCGGCTCAAGGAGTTCTGGCAGATGGAGTTCCAGGCGGCCTTCACCGCCGACACCGGCATGGACTACCACGCCGCCTGCCTGGAGCCGGCGCGCAAGATGATCGCCTCGGTCATCAACTTGCCGACCCGCATCGTCGCCTCCGACCGCCTGCCGAGCTATTCGCAGGTGACGATGGACGTCGAGGTCGACAACGGCTTCAAGTGGATGGAAGTCTGCTCGATCTCCCGCCGCACCGACTTCCCGCAGAAATTCGTATCGAGGGCAAAGGGTGGCGCACTTCGCGAACATGACGTTCTCGTGCTGGAGATAGCCATCGGCCTCGACCGCTGCCTTCACAACTGGGCCATCGCGGCGGAACGCGCCTGATCGGATACCGCCCGTGTCGCCTCGGCCCTGTCGAGGCGACACCCCGCATCCCCATCGCCCGGCGTTGCGCCGCCGCGTTCCCCTCTCTATGCTGAACTACGTAAAGCGAGGACGACCTCCCCCGTCACAGGGTCAATCACTCGATAGGGCCCATGGAGGTTTTCTTGCGTTCTCTGCCCGACCGGATCCGCCATGTCATCAGCTTCGAGGTCATCGGCCTTGCGCTCGTCACGCCGCTGGGCGCGCTAGCGTTCGGCCAGCCGATGCTGGACATCGGCGTGCTCAGCGCCATCATCGCCGTCATCGCCACGCTATGGAACCTTGTCTACAACTACCTGTTCGACATCGTCCTGAGATACGCCCGCCACACCACCGCCAAGGGCACGGCGATGCGGGTGTTTCACGCCGTGCTGTTCGAGGTCGGCCTGCTCGCCGTGCTGATGCCGTTCATCGCCGGCTATCTCGGCATATCCTTGTGGCAGGCGCTGGCGATGGACCTGTCGTTTGCGCTTTTCTATATGGCCTACGCGTTCATCTTCAATTGGGTGTATGATCGATTGTTTCCGCTTCCTGAATGGCAGATGCAATCTTAGGTCAGCCTTGCACAACCCTGCAGCTATACTATTTTGCGCTTGAGCGCCCCGGTATTGGCCCAACGGCGGGCGCCGGCCGGAACTGGTATCAGCGGAGGCCTTCGATGACCCAACACATCCTTCTCGCCGGCAGCACGGGGCTGGTGGGCGACCACGTCCGCGCCCAGCTCGCCGCCCGCCCCGACGTCGATCTCGTCAGCCTCAAGCGGCGCGGCTCGCCCGCCGCCGGCGAGGCGATCGACTACGAGCAGCTCTGCGAGGCGCCCGCCACCGTGCTGGGGCCGCTCGCCCCCGCCGGCATCGACGTGGCCATCTCCTGCCTCGGCACCACGCTCAGCGCCGCCGGATCGGAGGCGGCCCAGTTCCGCGTCGACCACGACTATGTGCTGGCCGTCGCCCAGGGCGCGCGGGCGCTCGGCGCCCGCCAGTTCATCCTCGTCAGCTCGGTGGGCGCCGGCGGCCCCGGCTTCTACCTCAAGACCAAGGGCGCCATCGAACAGGCGGTGGAAGGCCTCGGCTTCGAGCGGGTGGACCTGATCCGCCCCGGCTTCCTCACCGGCGCGCGCCGCGAGCGGCGGCCGATGGAGGCCATCGGCCAGCGCGTCTTCGCCTTCCTCAACCCGCTGATGTTCGGCCCGCTCGCCCGCTATGCCGCTATTCCCTCGGGCACGGTGGCCGCCGCCATCGTCAGCCTGATCGACGACACCGACGCCGGCTGGTACGTGCACGAGAATGCCGACCTGCGCGAGTTGGCCGGCCCGGCAGCATAGCCTCGCCCGCCGTCATTTGCCGGCGAGCCGCGTCCAATCCATGTTCTTGCAGACGAGCCCGGCCAGCACGCAGCCGCGCGACGTCATCTGCTTGTCGCCGATGGTCAGGGTCATGCGGTACCTGAGGTCGCGCTGCCGGTCGAAGGCGGTGCCGGACCAGTGGCTGGGATCGTCGGCCTTCACGCTCATCACCAGAACGTCGCCGGCCTTCTCGTCCTTGGTGCCTTCGCGAATCCAGGTGTTGGTGGCGCAGAGGTCCGATCCGCAGCGTTCGATGCGGACCTTGGCGTTGCCGTCGCCGCGCTGTGGCGCCGCCGCTGGCGCCTGTTCTTCCTCGCCACCGCCGGCCTGTTCGGCCACGCCAGCGGCACCGAATGGGGCGTCGGCCACTACCGCCTGTCGCCAAGCCTCAAGCTGACACCGTGAGCGCCGGGCTTGCCGCGGAGTAAAATCGTTCGCCGCCGAGAGCACAGGTCGATTGCGCGAGAAGCATCCCGGGCCAGACCCAGCCATTCCGGCATCAACGATCCGGGAAAATTTGCATGGAAATTGGGAAATATACTTAAATAGAATCCCGATTCTTATATGAACAATGCTATCAACAATTTCAACACTGCCAGGAACGCCTCATTTATTCGAAAATTGTTGTTGATTAGTTCTATCAATAATCTTAGGTTGCATGCATGGCTTTATCTATTTTTGAGATTTCTCAATATAGGGGGACGCCATGTCACCAATGGTACCTGACAAACCCATCGAGAAAGCAGATCTGCAACGCTGTCCGGTTTGTGGCGCGGATATCGGCGACGGCGACCTGCATTGGCCTGGGTGCAGTTACGCGAACCTTTCGACTCCCGCCGATGCCGACATCGATCTTGGGACGATAAGGGCCAGCGAAGACTCCAGCCAACCGGATGCGTCGTGCCCGCACAAAGGATGCGACCGTTGCAAGGTGCAAGGATCATCCAGAGGCGGCTGCTACCACAAGAACGAACAGGGTTGCGCGATCAAGGCGGACTGCTAGAGCACCCGCCGCTCAGGTTGGGTCAACCTGATCGAAAGCGGCTGCTCCGGCAAATGAGTCCAGAGCATCAGACCGAAGAGCGGAGCCGCTTTTCGGAAAAATCAGACGCGCCAACAAAAGCTCGGGGCGGTGGACCGCATATCCGGGCATCCGCCGCCCCAGAGCATTTCCAGGAAATGCGCCAGCGGAGAGTCGCATGCCCCTGAAGCCTTCGAAGTACAATTTCTTCTACCGTACGGGCTCGGGTGGCGCGGTCCTGTTCAACAGCTCCAGCGGCGCCGCTCTCGCGATGGACCGCCCCGCCACAGGAGCGGTTGTTGCCCTGCTCCAGCAGCCGGAACGTTTCGATCTCGACGGATCCAACTTCCTTCGCGTCAGGGAGCTTCTCGCCTCCCGAGCCTTTCTGGTGCCGGAAGACCTCGACGAGACCGACGTGGTCCGCAAAAGGCACAAGGCGCGCCAGGCGGAAAACCGAGGCCTCGCCCTGACGGTTGCCGTGACCAAGGCGTGCAATTTTCGTTGCGTCTATTGCTATCAGGACCATCCCGAAGACCAAATGAACAAGGCAACGGCGGAAACGCTGTTGCGCTTCGCGGCGGCGCGGCTGTCCCAAGGCACGGCGCTCTATGTGACCTGGTTCGGCGGCGAACCGTTGCTGAACATGGATATCATCGAGTTTCTTGGCGCCCGCCTCCGGGAGCTTTGCCAGGCGCGCAACTGTGCCTACGACGCGTTCATGATCACCAACGGCTACCGGCTGACGCCGCCCATGCTGGAGCGCCTTCTGCGGTTGGGCATTTCCGACTTCCAGATCACCCTCGACGGCGATCAGAAAGACCACGACCGCCAGCGCCCGCTGGCAAACGGCCACGGCACCTACGGGATCGTCATGCGAAACCTTGTCGCGGCGGCGGCCAAAGCCTCGTCGATCAACGTCAGGATCAATCTCACCCGGCGAAACGTCGACGGCGCGGCGGCCCTCGTCGAAAGGTTGCGGGAGTTGCAAAAGGCCGCGCCGGCTGTCTCGATTTCTCTCGGACGGGTCGATCAATGCAGCGCCCATTGCGGGCTCGGGCCGGACGACCTCCTGGAGGGAGCGGAGTTCTCCCACTGGGAAGAAACGCTGCTCGGGCCGAACGCGGCAGGCGAGCCGGCGGCGCTGCCGATCCCCTTCGACACGGTCTGCGTTGCCGAACGCCTCAACACCTACGTCGTCGGGCCGGGCGGCGACCTCTACAAGTGCTGGAATTCGCTCGGGCGGCCAGAGGATCTGATTGGCACGCTCGATGGATCGGTTTGCGAGGAAACCAGCGCCTGGATGCGTTTCGAAGCGAGCGACGACGACCAATGCGGGACGTGCAAATACCTGCCGGTCTGCCAGGGCGGATGCCCCGACACGCAGATCAGAAGCGACCGCCAGACCAAGGACTGCACAAAACTGCGATATACCCTAAAGCGACGTCTGATCGACTGGGCCGGCACGAAGGCCGAACGGGCCAAGCCGGAGAGGCGTTTTTGCTGAAAGCCCGCCGCCCGGCAGGGGCGGACTTTACGGGACCGTAACCGCCCCCCCCCTGCTATTGACCGACAGAGTAAGTATCCCCCGGCAAAGCCGGGGGCTTTATGATTATGGCCGCTCAAAGCGGCTGTTAGGGGACGCATGCGCGTTCCCACGGATCGGCACCGCCTGAAGGCGGTCTATCGCCATAGTGCAAGC
>Ga0316613_10001975_pt1 | contig 13564 bp, 11 predicted proteins | sample OWC_soil_day10_C_2_FD_207647 | JGI IMG/M metagenome (GOLD analysis project Ga0316613, IMG submission 207647) | Wetland soil microbial communities from Old Woman Creek delta, Ohio, United States - OWC_soil_day10_CT_b | ecosystem: Environmental > Terrestrial > Soil > Wetlands | place: USA: Ohio...
TGGTTGCCGTCATTTCGAACGGTACGGCAGTGCTTGGTCTGGGAAACATTGGAGCTCAGGCATCCAAGCCGGTGATGGAAGGAAAAGGCGTTCTGTTCAAGAAATTTGCCGGCATCAATGTATTTGATATTGAAATCGACGAAACCGATCCCGAAAAGCTGTGCGACATCATCGCTTCGCTCGAACCGACTTTCGGCGGCATCAACCTGGAAGACATCAAGGCTCCGGAGTGTTTCTATATTGAACGAACACTGCGCGACAAGATGAAGATTCCGGTATTCCATGACGATCAGCATGGCACCGCAATCATTGTCGCTGCTGCCATGATCAATGCCTTGAAGATCGTAGGCAAGGACATCAAGACAAGCAAGATGGTCGTTTCCGGCGCTGGTGCTGGTGCACTTGGCTGTCTCGAACTGCTTGTCGACATTGGTTTCCCGCTGGAAAACATCTGGGTAACCGACATTGCCGGCGTGGTCTACAAGGGCCGCAAGGAACTGATGGATCCGGACAAGGAACGTTATGTTCAGGATACTCCTCTCCGCACTCTTGCCGAAGTCATCCCGGATGCAGATATTTTCCTTGGTCTGTCCGCTGGTGGTGTGTTGAAGCCTGAAATGGTCAAAGCCATGGCTCCCAATCCCATCATCATGGCCATGGCCAACCCGATTCCGGAAATTCTGCCGGAAGAAGCATCCGCTGCAAGAAGCGATGCCATCGTGGCAACCGGCCGTTCGGATTTCCCGAATCAGGTCAACAATTCCCTGTGCTTCCCGTACATTTTCCGCGGGGCGCTCGATTGCAGGGCTACTACCATCAATCGCGAAATGGAAATTGCCGCGATGTATGCCATTGCCGAACTGGCTGAAGAAGGATCGACCCCGGAACTTGAAAAGCTCTATGGAAGAAAGTTCAATTTCGGCCGAGATTACTTCATCCCGATGCAGTTCGACAAGCGTCTGCTTCCCAAGGTTGCTCCGGCAGTTGCAAAAGCAGCAGCGGATTCCGGCGTTGCACAAAACCCGATCAAGGATCTGGAAGAGTATAGGAAATCCCTGGTAGAGCTGATCAAGTAATACAACTTTTCAGGATGATAAAAAGCCCGCAAAAGCGGGCTTTTTATTTATGCATCTGAGATGAAACGGCTCAGTATGTTCGCATCAGACAAGTTTCCATGAAATCGTTTCGCCAGCCAGCAAGGGAACGATAGTTTCCTTGCCGAAGGGTAATTCAGTCGGAACCTGCCATGGCTGTTTTTTCAGTGTGATGGTCTCTGTATTGATTGGCAAGCCATAGAATTCAGGACCGTTTCTGCTGACGAATGTTTCAAGGAGGTCAATCGCACCGGCCTGATCGAAAGCCTGTGCATAAAGCTCAATGGCATGCAGGGCCGTATAACAGCCTGCGCAACCACAGGAATTTTCCTTCATGCCTTTCGGGTGTGGCGCGGAATCGGTGCCGATAAAGAAGCGGTTGCTCGTTCCTGTCGATGCGTCGAGCAAGGCTTTCCGGTTGATTTCGCGCTTCAGGACCGGAAGACAGTAAAAATGCGGCCGCATGCCACCTTGAAAGAGCGCATTGCGGTTGAAAAGCAGGTGGTGGGCCGTTATGGTTGCGCCAATGTGCCCTTCGGCTCCGGCGACATATTCCGCCGCTTCCTTGGTCGTGATGTGTTCGAAAACAATTTTCAGATTCGGGAGCGATTTCCGCAATGGGATGAGCACTCGATCGATGAAGACGGCTTCCCGGTCGAAAATATCGATATCCGGATCGGTTACCTCGCCATGCATGAGCAGGGGCATGCCGACTTCCTGCATTTTTTCCAGAGCCTTGAAGCAATGTGCCAAGTTGGTCACACCAGCATCGGAATTGGTCGTGGCTCCTGCCGGGTAGAGTTTTACGCCATGTACGAAGCCGCTTTCCTTGGCGCGGACAATCTCGTCAGGTGACGTGTTGTCGGTCAGGTAAAGAGTCATCAATGGCATGAAGGTGGAACCGGCAGGCAAGGCCTGAAGAATGCGTTGCCTGTAATTGGCAGCCTGGTCCGTATTGACAACGGGCGGCCTCAGATTCGGCATGACGATGGCACGCTGGAACTGGCGAGCGGCGTGAGGAAGCACGGAAGCCATCGCTTCGCCGTCCCGTAAATGGAGGTGCCAGTCGTCTGGCCGGATGAGAGTAATGGTATCGGTCATGAATGGAGTAGGAAAAAAATCGGATTTATCACTTTAGGCGCCATTTTACTTTGCAGCGTATGATGAAGCATGTTCTCTAAAAAATTTATCCATTTGTCATGACAGACCGTCTTTCGAGAATTGTTACCCGCAGCGGTGACAAGGGCAGCACGGGCCTTGCCGATGGCAGCCGTATGAGCAAGAACAGCCCGCGCATACAGGCGATCGGCGATATCGATGAACTGAATTCGGCCATCGGCATACTTCTGTGCGAAAATCTGCCGGAACAGGTCAGAGAAGAAATGCTGCAGATTCAGCATGATTTGTTCGATATCGGGGGTGAACTTTCCATACCGGGTCGTACATTCATTGCCGAAGACCAGATTGCCCGCCTCGAATCGATTCTGGAAATATACAATGCCGATTTACCTCCGCTGAGGGAATTCGTTCTCCCAGGAGGATCGCGTGCCGGAGCGATATCTCACTTGTGCCGTAGTATTTGCCGACGTGCGGAACGATCCATTGTCGGGCTTGGCGAGCAGGAGGCGTTATCGGATTATTTGCTTAAATACGTCAACCGGCTTTCCGACCTGTTGTTCGTGCTCGCGAGGGTGTTAAACCGACATGATGGGCATCGGGACGAACTCTGGAATAACAGCCGGAAATAAAAAACGGCGCTGCAGCGCGCTGTTTTTCATCAGAAAAATCACTCAAAAATCATTCGGCCCGCTTGTCGCATTCGATCAGCGCATAGGCTGAATGGTTGTGGATCGATTCGAAATTTTCGGCTTCGAGGGTATAGGCCGCTACCCTGTCGTCCGCATTCAGCATGCCGGCAACATCACGCACCAGGTCTTCCACAAACTTGGGATTGTCGTATGCCTTTTCGGTCACATACTTCTCGTCCGGGCGCTTCAGCAATCCATACAGTTCGCAGGAAGCCTGCATTTCAATTTTGGCGATCAGTTCCTCGATCGGAAAGCTGCCGGCCAGAACCGCATTGACCGTGATGTGTGAACGCTGATTGTGGGCTCCGTACTGGGAAATTTCTTTAGAACACGGACACAGGCTGGTGACAGGCACCACGACTTTCTGAGAAACCTCGACCAGTCCGTGGCGCGTTTCGCCGATCAGCCCGACTTCGTAATCCATCAGGCTTTCCACGCCGCTGACGGGCGCGGTCTTGTTCACGAAAAACGGGAAGGTAACCTCGATGCGTCCGGATTCCGCATTCAGCAACTTCAGCATGTCGCGGATCAATCTGCTGAACACGGCGATATCGACCGGGTCGGTATCGGGTTTGTTCAGGTTCTCGAGCAGCCCGATGAAACGCGACATGTGCGTGCCCTTCTTCTGTTCGGGCAAATGCACATACATGTTCCAGATACCAACGGTCGACTGAATGCCGTTTCCGGTTTTGATCCGGATCGGATATCTCACTCCCCTGACGCCGACACGATTGATGGCGATGCGCCGCGTATCGGGCGAATTCTGGACATCGGGAATCGACGAATCCTTGGATGGGGATGATTGCCTCTCGGTCCTGAGCGCGCAGCATCTCGGTTCCGATGCATCATCTTGCAACTCTTGGATAGAAAGGTTGTTTTCGCGGAAATTCATGAATAAGCCTTTATGTGCGTCGTCTTTTTTGGGACGTTGCAATTTCAATTATTGACTACCAGCCTCGGCTCGCCTTTCGCGAAACGTTGCCGGATTGCAGCCACGATGCCTGGCGCATCCAGATTATTCATGGCCAGCAGTTGTACTGCATCGCCATGATCAATAAATTTATCGGGCAGGCCAAGCATCAGTATCGGCTTGACGATCCCGGCTTGAGCCAGCGCTTCGGCGACAGCTGACCCGGCTCCTCCCATTACGCTGCCCTCTTCCACGGTGACCAGATACTCATGGTTCTGCGCCAGTTGTTTCACCAGTTCGACATCCAGCGGCTTTACGAAACGCATGTTGGCCACGCTGGCATCAAGAATATCGGCCGCGCCTATACTGGGAGCGACCATGGTTCCGAACGCGAGAATAGCAATCTGTTTTCCCTCCCGCTTCATTTCTCCCTTGCCAATCGGCAGCGTGGAAAGATCTTTTCCGACCACCTCTCCGACACCGGCGCCGCGCGGATAACGAACCGCAGCAGGGCCATTATATTGGAAAGCGGTCGAGAGCATCTGACGGCACTCGTTTTCGTCCGAAGGGGCCATGATGACCATGTTCGGAATGCAGCGCATGAACGCCAGGTCATAATTGCCGGCATGCGTGGCGCCGTCCGCTCCCACCAGGCCGGCGCGGTCTATGGAAAAGGTCACATCCAGGTTTTGCAGGGCGACATCGTGGATAAGCTGGTCATACGCTCTCTGCAGGAATGTCGAGTAGATCGCCACGACAGGCTTGAAGCCATCGCATGCCATACCGGCGGCGAACGTCACCGCATGCTGCTCGGCTATCCCAACGTCGAAAAAGCGGTTGGGGTAGAGTTCGTTGAAGCGAACCATGCCAGAGCCTTCACGCATGGCTGGGGTGATGCCGACCAGCCGCTTGTCTTCTTTCGCCATATCGCACAACCAGTCGCCGAAGACATTGGTATAGGACACCTTTGCGTTCGGAGTAGGCTGGACGCCGACGGATCGGCTGAATTTGCCAAGGCCGTGGTAGAGAACCGGATCGACTTCCGCCAGCTTGTAGCCCTGGCCTTTCTTGGTGACGACATGCAGAAATTGAGGCCCCTTGCGCTGCTTCAGATTCTGAAGAGTGGGAATCAGCGAATCCAGATCGTGTCCGTCGATGGGGCCGATGTAATTGAACCCGAACTCTTCGAACATGGTTGCCGGAACGATGACCCCTTTTGCGTGTTCCTCGAACCGCTTGGCGATTTCCCGCATCGGCCCCGGAAGCACCGTCTTTCCGACGTTTCTTGCCGCGGCATAGAACTTTCCCGACATGAGTCGCGCGAAATAGCGGTTCAGCGCGCCCACCGGCGGGGAAATCGACATGTCGTTATCGTTCAGAATGACCAGGAGATTGACGTCCTCGTGGATTCCACCATTGTTCATGGCTTCGAACGCCATGCCGCCGGTGATCGCCCCGTCGCCAATAATGGCAACGACATGGTTGTCATCTCCCTTGAGCTTGGCGGCAACGGCCATGCCAAGTGCGGCGGATATGGACGTGGACGAGTGAGCCGTTCCGAACGTGTCGTACGGGCTTTCCTCCCGTTTCGGAAAACCGGAAATACCGTTCAGCTGGCGCAATGTATTCATCCTGTCGCGCCGTCCGGTCAGAATCTTGTGAGGATAGGACTGATGGCCGACGTCCCAGATCAGGCGGTCCGAAGGCGTATTGAAAACATAGTGGAGCGCAATCGTCAGTTCGACCGTGCCCAGATTGGACGACAAATGACCGCCGGTTTTGGAAACGGAATCGATCACGAATTCCCGCAATTCGGCTGCAAGCGTCGCAAGTCGAGGGCGAGCCAGCTTGCGTAAATCGGCAGGGTCGTTGATTGTCTTGAGCAGGTCCATTATTTATTCCGGTGTACCACCAGATCAGCTAGTTCACGCAAATAGTGTGCCTTCTCGCCGAAAGGGGCGATAGCGGCATGCGCATCCTGGCGCAATTTTTCCGCCAGGGATTTGGATTGTTCAAGACCCAGGATCGAAACGTAGGTCGGCTTATGGTCAGCCGCGTCTTTCCCGGCGGTTTTTCCCAGCGTAGCGGAATCAGCGGTCGCATCCAGGACGTCATCAACGACCTGGAAGGCCAGTCCGACAGCCTTGGCATACGCATCGAGGGCGGTTTCTTCTTCCTGTGACAGGAGCTTGCCGCACAGAGCACCGAGCATGATGGAAGCACGAAGTAATGCACCGGTTTTCAATTGATGCATCGTTTCAAGCTGCTCACGGGATAGGCTGAAACCGACACTGGCCAGATCAATGGCCTGTCCGCCGCACATTCCGGCCGAACCGGAAGCATGCGCCAGCAATCGTACCATTGCCAGGGTGCGATCAGCCGCGCCTTCCTGCCCCGACAAGGCCATGAATGCCTGTGCCTGCAAGGCGTCTCCCGCCAGAAGCGCGGTGGCTTCATCGAACTGGACATGTACGGTCGGCTTGCCGCGACGCAGTACATCATCGTCCATGCAGGGCATGTCATCGTGTATCAGCGAATAGGCATGAATCATCTCGACCGCTGCTGCCGCGCGTTCCAGCATGCGGCGGTCGGCATCGAACAGGTTCCCGGCGGCAAACACCAGAAGGGGCCGGATTCGCTTTCCTCCATCCAGGACGGCATAACGCATGGCTTGATGCAGGCGTTGCGGGATGTCATCGGCGGACGGCAACAAGGTCGACAGAACCTTCTCGATCTCGACCTGAACCGCCTGTACCCAACTATCGAATGGTTGCGTGACACTCATTATTCGGCTCCGGCAGCATCAATACCAAATGGCTTGAGCATTTCCTCATCCAGTACCTTGACCTGGTTCTCGACCTTTTCCAGTTGTGCCGTGCAATACCTGACCAGTTCCGTGCCGCGCTTGTAGGCGGCAATCGATGCTTCGAGGGGCATTTCTCCCGCCTCCAGTTGCGCGACCAGCTGTCCCAGCTCGGCCATGGCTTCTTCGAACGAAGCCGGCTGGTTAGCATTTATAGATTCCATCGAGATTCCGTCGGATAGTGGATTATCAAAGGCTCACTCATGGACGAAAGGGAAAATTCTTTCCAGTCACGCCCAGTCTGGAAAATCATGCAGAGCATGGGGAGCTGCTGTCATGATGATCATATCAACCCCATCCCTTCCATTCGTGGATGAACCCCGGATATTTTAGAACAGATTCCATGGCTGAGCTCAGCAGAGCGGACCCGTTCCATTGCCATTCGTTAAAACTGATTATTATAGCGGCAGCATGGCATACAGGATTGCTTTTTTTGTTACTCCTGGTGCAAAGTCCATCCTGGAATGACAAATACTGCTGCCTGTATGGTAAGCGACGCAAGGAGCTGACCACTTCAGGAAGACATTTTATTGTTATACTCCCTATATACCCTCCTTAAGAATAATCGCAGCTTGTGTTGCGCCTGTCCGCGCATTTGATTGATCCGGTCCTCCCATGCAATCTCTCTGGATGATTTTTGCCACTTTCCTGTTTTCGATCATGGGGGTGTGCGTGAAGACCGTGTCGGGTAGCTATTCCACGCCTGAGATCGTCATGTACCGGAGCCTTGTCGGCGCCATCGTCATCGGCTGCTTGACGCTGTCGAGAGGCGGATCGTTTCGTACATCGCTGCCCTTTCAGCATCTCTGGCGCGGCGTGGTCGGTTCGACCGCCTTCGGACTCTGGTTCTTCTCCCTGGGCAGATTACCCATTGCAACATCGACGACATTGAATTACATGTCGCCCATATGGATTGCGGCTATCCTGTTCATCATGGGTATCTGGCGTGGAAAGACCCGGTTCGAGTGGGGTTTGGTACTGGCGGTTGTCGCCAGCTTCATCGGCGTGGCACTGTTGTTGAGACCGACGATCCATGCCGATCAATGGCTGGCCGGCCTGGTGGCCCTGATATCAGGTTTCCTGGCTGCATTGGCCTATCTTCAGGTGCGCCATCTCGGTATGCTGGGCGAACCGGACTACCGCGTGGTGTTCTATTTTTGCGTGACAGGCACCGTAGGCGCGGCAATAGCCTGTTTTATCGCTGCCGCATTGCCGGGAGGGGATGGCGTCGTCTGGCACGCGCATGACTGGCAAGGCCTTGCCTTGTTGTTGGCGATTGGCGTGACGGCGGCAGGGGGGCAGATGGCCATGACGAGGGCCTACCGTCTCGGAAAGACGCTGGTGACGGCCAATCTGCAATATAGCGGCATCATCTTTTCTAGCATGTGGGGGGTGTTGTTTTGGAACGACTACCTGGGCTGGGCGGGTTGGGCGGGCATCGCTATCATCCTGTCGAGCGGCGTTGCGGCGACCTATTACGACGTACGCAACAAGATGGCGGCTACCGAAGCGGCGTACCGGGCGGCAAAAAGGCAACTGGCACATCCGCAGGAGCAGGGCGCTTCCAGGCAGAACTAGCCGGACAGCCTGGCTTCGACCCGTCGCCGGTTTTCAAACGGCGGATCATCAGTGCGCTTCATCCCAATTGTTTCCTACTCCCACTTCAACCGTCAACGGCACCTTCAGACTGGCCACCCTGCCCATCAATTCAGGAAGACTGTCTCTTACCAGGGTCAGCTCCTTCTCGGGCACTTCAATCAGCAGTTCATCGTGGACTTGCAGGATCATTTTCGCTTCCAGCTTTTGCTTTTCGAGCCAGTCCTGTACGGCAATCATCGACAACTTGATGATGTCGGCGGCGGTGCCCTGCATGGGGGCGTTGATGGCCGCGCGCTCCGCTGCCTGCCGGCGCGGCCCGTTCGGGGAATTGATTTCCGGCAACCAGAGGCGGCGACCGAAAACGGTTTCGACGTAGCCTTTTTCCCTGGCCTGCTCGCGTGTATCGGCCATGTAGCGGGCAACGCCCGGATAGCGCTGGAAATAGCGGTCGATATAGCTTTGAGCAGCGTTACGGCCGATACCGAGATTCGAAGCGACACCGAAGGCGCTCATGCCGTAAATCAATCCGAAATTGATGACCTTGGCATAGCGGCGCTGTTCACCGGTTACTTCGAGCGGCGTGACATCGAAGATCTCGGATGCTGTCGCCCGATGAACGTCTTCTCCATTTTCGAAGGCGCGCAACAGGCTGGCATCGCCGGATATGTGGGCCATGATGCGAAGTTCGATCTGCGAGTAGTCAGCCGAAACGATCCGGCTTCCCGGCGGTGCAATGAACGCTTCACGGATACGTCTTCCCTCAGGCGTTCTGATAGGAATGTTCTGGAGGTTCGGCTCGTTCGATGCAAGCCTGCCCGTAACGGCGACTGCCTGGGCAAAATTGGTGTGTACCCGTCCGGTTTTGGGATTGACCATGCGCGGCAGCTTGTCGGCATAGGTCGATTTCAGCTTGGCAAGGCCCCGGTATTCGAGAACGGTTTTCGGCAGTGGATAATCTTCCGCCAGCTTCTGCAGCACTTCTTCTCCGGTCGATGGGACGCCTGAGGGGGTTTTCTTGACGACCGGCAGCTTCAGCTTGTCGAAGAGTATCTCTCCCAGTTGTTTGGGCGAGTTCAAATTGAAAGGTTGCCCCGCCTGTTCATGGGCGCTGGCTTCCAGCTCGTTCATTTTGACACCCAGCTCTTGCGACTGAGCGGCCAGCAGGCCGGCGTCGATCAGGACGCCGTTGCGTTCCATCTTCAGCAGGGCTCCCGACGTGGGCAGCTCAATCTTTTCATAGACGAAATCCAGCTTATCGTCGCCGGCTATGTATGGCCACATGGCTTGATGCAACTGAAGCGTCACGTCGGCATCCTCGGCGGCGTAATCGGTTGCACGATCGAGGTCGATCTGGTCGAAGCAGATCTGGTTCGCCCCCTTGCCGCAGACTTCTTCATAAGTGATGGTTTTGCGGCCGAGGTGGCGTTCAGCCAGGCTGTCCATGTCATGACGTCTGTGCGACTCGACCACATACGATTCCAGAAGGGTATCGTGTCGTATGCCCTTGAGCCATATGCCGTAATTGGCGAAAATGTGGCAATCGTATTTCAGGTTCTGCCCGACTTTGGGCTTGCTTGCATCCTCCAGCCAGGGTTTGAGCGCATTGAGAACGTCTTCAAGCTGCAATTGCTCCGGCGCTCCCGGGTAACGGTGCGCCAGAGGGATATAGGCGGCTTTGCCGGGCTCGCAGCAGAGAGACAGTCCGACCATTCGCGCCTGCATCGGATCAAGCGAGTCGGTTTCGGTATCGACCGATGTCAGGGATGCGCCGTCGATGACGTCAAGCCAGTGCTTGAGTTGCGACTGGGTCAGCACCGTTTCATAATGGGTCTGGACAGGCTGGCTTTCTGCCGCAGGCGCGAACAGTTCGGCCTGCGCCGGTCCTCCGGACAGGGTCCTTCCTGTCCCCGTCCTCTCCACGGCTGCTTCCGTGTTCAGCTCGCGCAGCCAGGCCTTGAAACCATACCGGGTAAAAAAAGCCTGCAAGGCATCCTGGTCGACAGGCTTCTGGATGAGGGAGTCAGGAAACGAAACCATATGACGAACTAGGTCGCAGTCGGTCCTGATGGTGATCAGCTCGCGCGCCTGGGGCAGCCAGTCCAGCGATTTCCGAAGATTTTCGCCTACGACGCCCCTGATATCGTCGGCGTGGGAAACCACGTCTTCCAGTGAACCGTATTGGGTCAGCCACTTGAGGGCGGTCTTGGGGCCGACTTTCGGGACGCCCGGCACGTTATCCGACGTATCGCCGATCAGGGACAGATAATCGATGATGCGCTCGGGAGGAACGCCGAATTTGGCGATGACCCCTTCCCGGTCAAGTTTCTCGTTGGTCATCGTGTTGACCAGGGTGACATGCTCGTTCACCAATTGGGCTATGTCCTTGTCGCCGGTCGAAATGACGGTAGCGATGCCTTCGGCTGCGGCGCGGGATGCCAACGTACCGATAACGTCATCCGCCTCGACCCCTTCGACCATCAGGATAGGCCAGCCCAGAATACGCACGGCTTCATGGATAGGTTCGATCTGGCTGACCAGGTCGTCTGGCATGGCCGATCGGGTCGCCTTGTAGTCAGGGTATATGTCCTCGCGGAAAGTTTTCCCTTTTGCATCGAAAACACAGGCAAGGTATGCTGACGGATAATCGTGAAGCAGGCGGCGAAGCATGTTCAACATGCCGTATATGGCACCGGTCGGTTCCCCAGCCGGGCTGCGCAGATCCGGCAACGCATGGAATGCACGGTAAAGATAACTGGAACCATCAACTAACAAGAGGGTTTTTGGCATATGGCTGATATCGGAAAAAACGTACTGAATCTGCGGCAACTGACCGACGTGGAACGCGCAACCACGCTCAAGGCCCGCGAATCATGGAGCATGTTCTCCATTATGTCAGAGTTTATCGAGACTACCGAGCGTCTTTCGGAACTGAATCCGGCCGTCACTATCTTCGGTTCGGCCCGAATCCACCCGGACAATCCCTATTACATTCAGTGCATGGAGCTGTCGCGGAAACTGTCCGACGCGGGATTTGCCGTGATTTCAGGCGGCGGCCCCGGCATCATGGCGGCCGCAAACAGGGGCGCTTATGAAGGAAAATCTGCTTCGATCGGCCTGAATATCGAGTTGCCACACGAACAGCAGCCAAATCGCTGGCAGAACATTACGCTCAATTTCCGGCACTTTTTTGCACGAAAAGTCGCTTTTGCCAAGTATGCCGATGCATTCGTCCTGTTCCCGGGGGGCTTTGGCACTATGGACGAGATGAGCGAAGTGCTGACACTGATCCAGACCGGAAAATCACGCCGTATTCCCGTCATCCTGGTTGGTTCCGATTTCTGGAAAGGATTGCTGGACTGGTTCCGGAATACGCTGGTGCCGTTCGGAACGCTCACCGCACAGGATGTGGACCTGATGGAAGTCATCGATGATACCGACCATATCCTGGATGCCATTTTCAACTTTTACGAGAAGCGCCATTTGGGACCTTCCGAAGACGAAAGGCAAAAAATGCTTTATCTCTAGGCAGTTCTGTACTTTAAGGAGTTGGCGTTTGCTAAAATACGGCTACCATTTCCAATCCACTCATAAGCAAACCATGCGCCGTTTACGCTTTCAGACCATCGCCGCCGTCGTTGCTCTTGCAGCCGTCCCCCTGTATTCGGTAGCGCAGGAGAAGGCGGTGCCGACTCCTCCCGGTCTTCAACGTATCGATGAAGGCGAGCAGCCGGCTGTCACCATTCGCCAGCCCCAGTCCGAAAAAGAGATCACGGAAAAACGCGATCACGGGCAAGTCACCGAAATCAAGGTCAAAAGCGGCAAGAGCACGTATTACCTGCGGCCGAACAATCAGATCATAGGCGGAACGGCTAGCGGATCGGCAAGCAATTCGGTGGTTCCTCCTGAATGGGTCGTGCATGAATTCGACCTGGGCGTTCCGAAAAAGGATAACAAGGAAGAAAGCGCGGAACCGGCACCGGTTCCTGCTCCTTCCAAGTAGCGATTTCCGCTCCGATTTACAGCTTCGACATTTATTTACATGGCAGTATTTACTCCGGTCAGTCTCGATGATCTGACGCCCTGGATATCCAATTTCCGCCTTGGCAAGGTTTTATCGGTCAAAGGTATTTCATCCGGCATCGAGAACAGCAACTTCTTCGTCACGACGGAATCCGGCGAATATGTCCTGACCCTGTTCGAGAAGCTGCAATTCGATCAGTTGCCTTTCTACCTGAACCTGATGCGCCATCTGGCGGACCGAAAAGTCCTGGTTCCCGCTCCGATCGCGAATGCACAGGGCGAGATACTCAGCACGCTGCGCGGCAAGCCCGCCTGTCTGGTCACGAAGCTGGAAGGCGATTGGCAGCCGACACCCGGCCCGGTCCATTGCGCCGCAGTCGGCGAGATGATGGCCAGGATGCACTTGGCCGGACGAGACTACCCGGCCTATCAGCCGAATCTGCGCGGGCTCGAATGGTGGGTCGCCACGGCGCCCGTCGTACAGCCATACCTCGGGCAGGAAGCGCGTGGATTGCTGATGGATGAAATCCGCTATCAGCAGGATTTCGCTTCAACCGACATCTACAAGCAGCTCCCGAGCGGCCCGATCCATGCCGACCTGTTCCGGAACAATGTCATGTTCAACGGCGAGAAGTTGTCGGGTTTCTTCGACTTTTATTTTGCCGGGCACGACACGTGGCTGTTCGATGTGGCGGTCGCGGTCAATGATTGGTGTATCGATCTGGATACTGGCGAATTCGATCCGGGCCGGGTGCGGGCTTTCCTGGATGCCTACCACGCGGCCAGACCCTGTTCGGAAGCCGAACGGCTCGCCTGGCAGCCGGTATTGCGGTCGGCGGCCCTTCGCTTCTGGCTCTCACGCCTGTACGATTTTCACCTTCCCCGCTCCGCAGAAATGTTGACTCCGCACGATCCTCGTCACTTCGAGCGAATATTGCGCGAGCGCATTTCCGGGACGGTACCGGCTTTATTCTGATGAAAAAAACACCTGCTCTAACCGGCTGGATATGGGTGAAGGAGGGATTTGCTCTCTTCCGCAAGCAGCCAGCCCACTTCATGATGCTCTTCACGGGCTATTTGTTCGTCATGTTTGGCATTGGCATCATTCCGATCCTGGGCCAGCTCCTGCCGCTGATCCTGGCGCCGGTCTTTACCATGATCTTCATGCTCGCCTGCGAGCGGGTTGACCGTAACGAGGGCTATACGCTTTCCATGCTCCTCTCCCGATTGCGGCCTCCCGCTATCCAGAAGCTGCTCAAATTGGGCGGCC
>Ga0316613_10001977_pt1 | contig 13563 bp, 10 predicted proteins | sample OWC_soil_day10_C_2_FD_207647 | JGI IMG/M metagenome (GOLD analysis project Ga0316613, IMG submission 207647) | Wetland soil microbial communities from Old Woman Creek delta, Ohio, United States - OWC_soil_day10_CT_b | ecosystem: Environmental > Terrestrial > Soil > Wetlands | place: USA: Ohio...
CCTGGCACTACGCCAACCTGCTCCATCCATACCTCGGCGGCACGCTCGCCCAGCCAGGCCTGCGCGAATGGGTGGCGCGCGTGCTGATGCTCGCCCTCGTGCTGCTGGTGGGGTCGGCGATCGGCGCGCTGGTCAGTTACCTCGTGACGCGCGCAACCGGACTGGCCGTGACCGACCGCCTGCTCGGCGCGATGTTCGGCCTGTTCCGCGCCCTGGTGATGATCGGCGTCTTCGTGATCGTGGGGCAGGGGCTCGACCTCGACGGCGAGCGGTGGTGGAAGTCCTCCCGCCTGATGCCCTATGCCGAACACGCCGGATCCTGGCTGGAACGTTATGCCGAGCCGGCCGTAGAACCGCTGCTCGACGAGGCCGCCGACCTGATCCGGAGGTGAGCCGATGTGCGGCATCGTTGGCATCGTCGGCCAGTCCCCGGTCAACCAGCGGATCTATGACGCCCTGACGGTGCTGCAGCACCGCGGGCAGGACGCTGCGGGCATCATGACGGTGCGCGAGGGAGAGCTGTTTGCGCGCAAGGATGCCGGGCTCGTGCGCGACGTATTCCAGCAGCGGCACATGCTGCAGCTGGCGGGCAACGTCGGCATCGGGCACGTGCGCTACCCCACCGCAGGCTGCGACCGGGCCGACGAGGCGCAGCCCTTCTACGTCAACTCGCCCTTCGGCATCGGCCTCGGCCACAACGGCAACCTCACCAACGCCATGCAGCTGACGGAGTCGCTGGTCCGCGACGACCGGCGCCACCTCAACACCAGCTCGGACTCGGAGGTGCTGCTCAACGTCCTGGCCAGCGAGCTGCAGAAGCGCTCCGGCGGGAAATTCGCGCCGCAGGACATCTTCGCGGCGCTCGAGAACGTCTTTCGCCGCTGTCGCGGCGGCTTTGCCGTGGTCGCGCTGGTGGTCGGCCACGGCGTGGTCGGCTTCCGCGACCCGAACGGGATTCGCCCGCTCGTGCTGGGACGCCGCGAGTCGCCACGCGGCACCGAGTGGATGCTCGCCTCGGAGAGCGTGGCGCTCGACATGCTCGGCTTCCGCCTGGTGCGCGACGTCAACCCGGGCGAGGCGGTCTACGTCGACCAGGAGGCGCGGCTGCACACGCACCAGTGCGCGCCCGCGGCCCGGCACACGCCCTGCGTGTTCGAGTACGTCTACTTCGCGCGCCCGGACTCGATCATCGACAACATCTCGGTGCACAAGGCCCGGATGCGCATGGGCGAGCGCCTGGCCGAGAAGGTCCGCCGGCTGCGGCCCGACCACGACATCGACGTGGTCATCCCGATTCCCGACACCAGCCGCACGAGCGCGATGCAGATGGCCGCCGCGCTGGGCGTGAAGTACCGTGAGGGCTTCGTCAAGAACCGCTACATCGGGCGGACGTTCATCATGCCGGGCCAGGAGATGCGGGAGAAGTCGGTCCGCGGCAAGCTGAACGCCATCGACCTCGAGTTCCGCGGCCGCAACGTGCTGCTGGTGGACGACTCGATCGTGCGTGGCACGACCTCGGCGCAGATCATCGAGATGGCGCGCGAGGCGGGTGCGGCCAAGGTCTATTTCGCCTCGGCGGCGCCGCCGGTGCGCTACCCGAACGTCTACGGCATCGACATGCCCGTCGCTTCCGAGCTGGTCGCGGCGGGCCGGTCCGAGGACGAGGTCGCCCGCATCATCGGCGCCGACTGGCTCATCTACCAGGACCTGCAGGACCTGATCGCAGCCTGTCGTCACGACAACGCGCAGATCGAGGACTTCGACACGTCCTGCTTCTCGGGCGAGTACGTCACCGGCGACGTCACTGCCGACTACCTCGGCCGCCTCGTGCGCGAGCGCGCCGACGACGTCAAGGCCCGGCGCCGCGACGACCCGCAGGCCGGCCGGGTGATCCGCGCGGTCTGAGGGCACGGTGCGTCCTGCCCGCGACGCGCGACGCGACTTCCTGCTTGATCTGCTGGAGACCGGGCTGGCCGCGGTGGACGGCCGCCGCCGCATGCACGCGGCGCTGGCCGGCCGGCACGACCTCGACCGCGCCTGGATCCTCGCGGCAGGCAAGGCGGCCGACGCGATGACCGTCGGCGCGATCGACGCGCTCGGGTCGCGGGTCGAGCGCGCGCTGGTCATCTCGCGGGAGGGTCACTTCGGGCCCGGCCTGCAGCAGGACCCCCGGGTGCGCTGCCTGGTGGGCGGCCACCCGGTGCCCGACTCGCGCAGCCTCGCGGCGGGCTCGGCCGCGCTGCAGTTCACGCGCGAGGCGCGGCCCGGCCAGCCGGTCCTGCTGCTCGTGTCCGGCGGCGCCTCGAGCCTGGTGGAGTCGCTGGCGGAAGGCCTGTCGCTCGACGACCTGCGGCGCGTGTCCGCCTGGGCCCTGTCCTCCGGCGAGTCCATCGAGCGCGTCAACGCGGTTCGACGGCGCCTGTCGCAGCTCAAGGACGGCCGGCTGCTGCTGCGCCTCGGGCACTGTCGCGTCGAGGGCTACTACCTCTCCGATGTGCCCGGTGACGACCCGGCGGTGGTCGGCTCGGGACTGCTGGCGCGCTCGGCGGCGACCTTCGACCCGGCGGGCCTGCCCGGCTGGCTGGCTGCCATGCTAACGCGCGGCGCCGGCGAGTCCCCCGTGCCGCCCCCGGTTCCGCTGCGCTGCGTGGGACGCCTCGACGAGGCCCTCGAGGCCATGGCGCAGGCCGCGTCGGCGGCCGGGTTCCCGGTCGAACGCCCGGCGGGCCGGCTCGAGGGGTCCGCCGTCCAGGTGGCACGATCCGTTTGCGAGCACCTCGCCGGCGGGCCCCCGGGGCTCTGGCTGTGGGGTGGCGAGACGACCGTCGTGCTGCCCCCCGGGCCGGGGCGTGGCGGGCGAAACCAGCACCTGGCGCTCGCTGCCGCCGAGGCGCTGGCCGGTACCGGCGACCGGCTGCTGCTCGCGGCCGGGACCGATGGCACGGACGGCAATACGGACGATGCCGGGGCGCTGGTCGATGGCGGCACGATCGAGCGCGGCCGGGACGCGGGCCTGGACGCCGCGGCCTGCCTCGAACGCGCCGATAGCGGCCGGTTTCTCGAGGCCAGTGGTGACCTGGTTCACACCGGGCATACCGGGACCAACGTCGGCGACCTGCTGTTGGCGCTGCGCTGGGAGAAAGGTCACAGTCCGCGGCGGCCCCCCAGTATGTAAAATGCGGGTATGGGCCTGCGCGTGCTGGTCATCGACGACGAAGAGGTCTACCGGCGTCTGCTCGCGCAGCACGTCTCGACCGCCTTTGACGCACCCACGGTCGCCGAGTACGACCCGGCGACGAAGGGAAAGCTGCCGGCGGAGTTCCAGGCCTCCGGCTACGACGTGGTGCTGCTCGACGACCAGCCGGGCGCGGGCACGGGCCTCGAGTGGCTGAAGGACCTGCGGCGGCGACCCGGTTTCCCGCCGATCGTGTACCTGCTGTCGGAGCCGTCGCCGGAGGCCGAGTCCGAGGCCGGCAAGGCGGGCGCGTTCGCGTGCGTGTCGAAGCGCAAGATCGATCACCAGCGGCTCGCCGGCGCATTGCGCGCGGCCCACGGCCAGGGCAAGGGGCGCGGCGCGGCCGAGCCGGCCGTCGGGACCGAGGCCGAGGAACGCCAGTGCCGTTTTGGCGACCTGACCATCCGCGGCTTCCGGTTCGTGCGCAAGCTGGCCGAAAGCCCGGTCTCGACGGTCTACCTCGCGGACCGGCTCTCGTCCGGCGAGAAGGTCGCCCTCAAGGTCCTGCGCCAGGCGCCGGAGGTCGGCGGCAAGGCGGCGGAAACCTTCGACCGGTTCCTGCGCGAGTACGAGATCGCCTCCGCGATCCGCCACCCCAACGTCGTGAAGATCTTCGATTTCGGCGCGGGGGACGACTACGCCTACATCGCGATGGAATATTTCCCGCAGGGCGACCTGCGCGCCCGCATCAAGTCCGGCCTCAAGCCCCGCGAGGCAGCGACCCTGGTCCGGCAGATGGCGGAGGCGCTGCTGGCGCTGCATGCCGCCGGCGTGCTGCACCGTGACCTGAAGCCCGGCAACGTGATGCTGCGCGAGGACGGCTCGGTCGTGCTCATCGACTTCGGGATGTCCAAGCAGCTCGAGCTCGACGCCAACATCACCGGCAGCGGAGAGATCTTCGGCACGCCGTACTACATGAGCCCGGAGCAGGGCCACGGCCGCGAGACGGACGAGCGCAGCGATCTCTACAGCCTCGGGATCATGTTCTACGAGATGCTGACGCGGCGTAAGCCTTACGTGGCCGGCACGCCGATGCAGGTCATCTACAAGCACGCCCATTCGCCGCTTCCCGAGCTCAGGCCGGAACTCAAGCGGTTCGAGTCCATCATCTTCAACTGCATCGCCAAGGATCCCTCCCGCCGCTATTCTTCGGCCGAGCAGCTGGTGGACGCGTTGAAGGAAGCGGAAAAGGATGAGGCGGACCGCGAGGCGATGGGATTCTGACGCCGCCTGGCGCGGCGCCGCGGCGCAATCCCCGACGGAACTCCTCAGGGCGCCCACGCCGGCGGCCTGGTTCGACGCCGCCGCCGAGCGCCAGCATGAACTGCTGCTGGACCACGCCAACTGCGAGAAGAAGGCTGCCTCGACGGCGCTGGCGCTCATGTTCGCCTACGCCGACGACTTCGAGCTGACGCGGCAGCTGTCGAGGCTGGCGCGCGAGGAACTGCGTCACTTCGAGCAGGTGCAGAAACTGCTCATGTCGCTCGGCCTGCCGTACCGGCGGCTCAAGCCTTCCCGCTACGCCGAGGGGCTGCGCGCCGCGGTCGCCACCGGCGAGCCCGCGCGCCGGCTCGACCTGCTGCTCTGCGGCGCCCTGATCGAGGCGCGATCCTGCGAGCGTTTCGCCGGCCTCGCGCCGCGCCTGCCGGCGCCGGTGGCGTCCTTCTACCGTGGCCTCGAGGAATCCGAGGCGCGACACTTCACGCTGTACCTGGCGCTGGCGCGCCGTCATGCCGACAGGCATGGGCTCGACATCGAGGCGCGCCTGGCGTCGCTGGCCGGGACCGAAGCCGGGCTGGCGACGTCACCGGATGCGCAGTTCCGGTTCCACTCGGGGGCTCCTCAGGTCCGCGGCAGTTCCAGCAGCTCGTAGCCCGTCTCGTCCCACCGCAGCACGCTTCCCTGCCGGTGCCAGTCGCCGAGCACGATGCGGGTGCAGTCGCGCCCGGCCACGCGCCAGCGATGGACCGCGGGGCGGTGGGTGTGACCGTGCAGCAGCAGCGAGACGCCGGCCTGCTGCAACACGCGCTCGACCGCTTCCGGGCTGACGTCCGTGACGTACTCGTCGGCCCCGGCGAGGTGCGCCCGGCTGCCGGCACGGGCCTCGGCCGCCAGCACGCGGCGTCGGTCCACCGGCAGCGCGAGAAAGGCGCGCTGGACCTCGGGGTCCCGCAGCAGCGACCGCAATCGCTGGTAACCGGCGTCGCCGGTGCACAGCGCATCGCCGTGGGTGAGCAGGACCCGCTGCGGCCCGATCGTGACGAGCGTCGGGTCGGTCAGCAGGGTTCCGCCCGCGCGCCGGCAGAAATCCTCGCCCAGCAGGAAGTCGCGGTTGCCCTGCATGATGAAGAGCCCGACACCGGACGCAGACAATGACGCGAGCGCGGCCATGACCGTCTCGCCGAGCGTGCCGGGCGAATCGTCGCCCAGCCAGGCTTCGAAGAGGTCGCCGAGCAGGTACAGGGCCCCGGCCTCCCGGGCCGGGCCGTCGAGGAAGTCGAGAAACTGGGTCGTGATGTCCGGCCGGCCCGGATCGAGGTGCAGGTCCGAGGCGAAGAGCCGGGTCACGCCGGCGGGTCGGCCGCGGTCTCGCCCGGCGATTCGCCGCCCGGGGCGTCCTGCTGGCCGCCGTCGCCGGAGGCGCCGGAGCCGTCACCCGGGGCGGGCGGGGCGGGCGCCGCGGTCGGCGCCGAGGGCTCGCCCACGACCGAGGCACGCCGGATGACGATCGACTCGAGCGGCGTGTCCCCGAACCCCGCACGCTCGCCGGTCGGCAGGTAGGCGATGCGGTCGATCACGTCCATGCCCTCGACCACCTGTCCGAACACGGCGTAGCCCCAGCGGCTGGGCAGGGGGTTGAGGCCGGGGTTGTCCTTGACGTTGACGTAGAACTGCGACGTCGCCGAGTGCGGTGACTCGCCGCGCGCCATGCCGACGGTGGCGCGCAGGTTCGACAGGCCGTTGCCGGACTCGTTGTGGATGCTGGCGCGCGTCGTCCGCGCCTTGAAGTCGGGCAGGTAGCCGCCACCCTGGACCACGAAGTTCGCCACCACGCGGTGCAGGATCAGGCCGTCGTAGAAGCCGTCGCGCACGTAGCGCAGGAAATTCTCGGCGGTGAGCGGCGCCCGCACCGTGTCGACCTGGATGACGAAGTCGCCTGCGGTCGTCTCGATCCGGACGCGCGGCTCGAGGCTCGATGGCTGCTGCGCGGAGGCGCCGAAGGGCAGCGCGATTGCCAGGGTTGCCGCAAGAGGTACCAGGTACCTGTAAGGTACCGGGTACCTCCGGAGAGCCCACATCGTCCGTGCTTTCATGCTGTTGTCCACCGTCGAGCCCGCGTCGCAGGCTGATCTTAACCGATGACGGCACGTGAGCGGCCGGGTCCGATCCCGTAAACTGTGCCGCTGATGCCGAGCCCGATCACCACCCGCTACGCGCCCAGTCCGACCGGCCGCATGCACCTCGGCAATGCGCGCACGGCGTTGTTCAACTACCTGCTGGCGAAGGCGCAGGGCGGGCGCTTCGTGCTGCGCGTCGAGGATACCGACCTCGAGCGTGGCAGCGAAGCCTTCCTGGAATCGCAGCTGGCCGACCTGCGCTGGCTGGGCCTCGACTGGGAGGCCGGGCCGGGGAAGGAGGACGAGCGCGGGCCCTATCGCCAGTCGGCCCGCGGCGGGCTCTACGAGGACCACTACCGACGCCTGGTCGGGACCGGCTCCACCTATCCGTGCTATTGCTCGGCGACCGAGCTCGAAGTGTCGCGCCGCACCCAGCTCGCCGCCGGCCAGCCGCCGCGCTACGCCGGGACCTGCCGCGAACTCAACGCCATCGAACGGGCGCGCCACGAGGCGGCCGGACGTCGCCCCACACTGCGCTTCCGCGTGCCGCCGGGACGGCGGGTCGCCTTCGACGACCTCGTGCGCGGGCCGCAGGAGGTCTCGACCGAAGAGATCGGCGACTTCGTCGTTCGCCGTGCCGACGGGGTGCCCGTGTTCTTCTTCTGCAACGCGCTCGACGACGCGCTCATGGGCGTGACACACGTGCTGCGCGGCGAGGACCACCTGACCAACACGCCGCGACAGCTGCTGCTGCTCGAGGCGCTCGGCCTGGCGCCCCCTGCCTACGGCCACCTGCCGATGCTGCTGGGCGCCGACGGCGCGCCGCTCTCCAAGCGGCGCGGCAGTGCCAGTGTCGGCGACCTGCGCGCGGCCGGGTACCTGCCGGCGGCCGTCACCAACTACCTGCTGCGCCTCGGCCACGCCGGCGCGCCGGACGACTGGGTCGATCCGGCGGCGCAGTCCGGCGCATTCCGGCTGGACCGCGTGGGCCGTGCCCCGGCGCACTTCGACGAGGTCCAGCTCCAGCACTGGCAGCGCGAGGCCGTGAAACGGCTGGACCCTGCCGCGCTCGAGGCGTGGCTGGCGCCGGCGCTGCCGGATTCGCTCGGCGCGCGCGAGCGCGGGCTGCTGGGCGCCACCGTGAGCCACAACGTGGTCTTTCCGTGCGACGCGCTGCCGTGGGTCGAGGTGCTGTTCGGAGAGCTGCCGCCGCTTCCGGATGACCTGGCACAGGTCGTGGAGCGTGCCGGCCCGGGGTTCTTCCGCGCGGCGCTCGCGGCGCTGGAGGCCACGGGCCCGGACCTCGCGGCGCTGGCCCGCGAGGTCCGCCAGCGCACCGGCCGCAAGGGTGCGGAGCTCTTCATGCCGCTGCGCATCGCGCTGACCGGCCGCGGCGACGGTCCCGAACTCGGGCCGCTGCTCGGGGCGCTGCCACCGTCTACACTGCGCCACCGGCTCGCCGTGCACGCCGGGGGAAGGGACTGATGCTCCGGATCCACAATTCGATGACCGGCAGTAAGGAGGCCTTCGAGCCGCTCGAGCGCGGCCACGTCCGCATGTACGTCTGCGGCATGACGGTCTACGACTATTGCCACGTCGGTCACGCGCGCTCGCAGGTCGTCTTCGACGTCGTCCGCCGCTGGCTCGAAGCCAGCGGCTACCGGGTGACCTACGTCCGCAACATCACCGACATCGACGACAAGATCATCCAGCGCGCAGCCGAGAACGGCGTGCCGGTCGGCGAGCTGACCGCGCAGTTCATCCGTGCGATGCACGAGGACTTCGAGGGTCTCGGCATGCTGCCGCCGCACCACGAGCCCCGGGCGACGCAGTACATGCCCGAGATCCTCGCCATGATCCAGGCGCTGGTCGACAAGGGCTATGCCTACGTCGCCGACGGGGACGTGCTGTATTCCGTCTCGAAGTTCGAGGGTTACGGCCGCCTCTCCGGCAAGAGGCTGGCCGATCTGCGCGCGGGGGCGCGCGTCGAGATCGGCGAGCACAAGCGCGACCCTCTCGACTTCGTGCTGTGGAAGGCGGCAAAGCCTGGCGAGCCCTCCTGGGACTCGCCCTGGGGCGCGGGCCGGCCCGGCTGGCACATCGAGTGCTCGGCGATGTCCACGGCGCTGCTGGGCGGGCACTTCGACATCCACGGCGGCGGCATGGACCTGAAATTCCCGCACCACGAGAACGAGATCGCGCAGACCTGCGCGGCCTGCGGCTCGAAGTTCGTGGACGTGTGGATGCACAACGGCTTCCTCAACATCAACGACGAGAAGATGTCGAAGTCGCTCGGCAACTTCTTCACCGTGCGCGAGGTGCTGCCGAAACTGCGGCCCGAGGTCTTGCGGGCGTTCATCCTCTCGAGCCACTACCGCGGGCCGATCAACTACAGCGAGGGCAACCTGCAGCAGGCGGATGCCGCGCTGTCGCGGCTGTACCTGGCGCTGCGCGACGTCGCCCCGGCGGCGCCGGCGCCCGCGACGGCGTGGTCCGACCGCTTCCGCGAGGCGATGGACGACGACTTCAACACGCCGGAGGCGCTGTCGGTGCTGCAGACGCTGGCGCGGGAACTCAACACGGCCAAGGCGGCGGGGAATACGGGCGTGATGTCGCCGCTGGCGGGCGAGCTCAGGGCCCTGGGCGGCGTGCTGGGCATCCTGCAGCACGATCCGGGTGCGTGGCTCGCCACCCGGTCCGAGCTGACGGCCGGCGAGTCCGCCAGCGGCGGCCTGGACGACGGCCGGATCGAGGCGATGATTGCGTCCCGCACCGCGGCGCGGCGGGCAAAAGACTGGGCCGAGTCCGACCGGCTGCGCGACGAGCTGGCCGCGGCGGGTGTCATCCTGGAGGACGGTCCGGGCGGCACGACCTGGCGGCGAAAGTGAGGCCCACATGAAGTCCGACATCGAGATTGCCCGCTCGAAGAGGCTCGCGCCGATCACCGAGATCGGCGCGAAGCTCGGCATCCCGCCGGAGGCGCTCATTCCCTACGGCTGGGAGATGGCCAAGCTGTCCCCGGACTTCATCGCCGGGCTCGGCGGCCGTTCCGAAGGCCGGCTGGTCCTGGTGACGGCGACCAGCCCGACGCCGGCGGGCGAGGGCAAGACCACCGTGTCGGTCGGCCTCGGGGACGCGTTGAACCGCATCGGCAAGCGTGCCGCGATCTGCCTGCGCGAGCCCTCGCTCGGGCCGTGCTTCGGCATGAAGGGCGGTGCCGCGGGCGGCGGCCACGCGCAGGTGGTGCCGATGGAACGCATCAACCTCCACTTCACCGGCGACTTCCACGCCATCACCGCCGCCCACAACCTGCTGGCGGCGATGATCGACAACCACGTCCACTGGGGCAACGAGCTGACCCTCGACCGGCGCCGCATCACCTGGCGGCGCGCGATGGACATGAACGACCGGGCCCTGCGGTCGATCATCAACTCGCTCGGCGGCGCGGCCAACGGCTACCCACGCGAGGACGGGTTCGACATCACGGTGGCGTCCGAGGTCATGGCGGTCTTCTGCCTGGCGCTCGACCTGCGCGACCTGGAGGAACGGCTGGGCCGCATGATCATCGGCTACCGGCGCGACAAGTCGCCGGTAAGGACCGCGGACCTGAAGGCGCAGGGGGCGATGACCGTGCTGCTCAAGGACGCGCTCGCGCCGAACCTGGTGCAGACGCTGGAGGGGAACCCCGCCTTCGTCCACGGCGGCCCGTTCGCCAACATCGCGCATGGCTGCAACTCGGTCGTGGCGACGCGCACGGCGCTGCGGCTGGCCGACTACGTGGTCACGGAGGCCGGCTTCGGCGCCGACCTCGGCGCGGAGAAGTTCTTCGACATCAAGTGCCGCATGTCGGGGCTCAGGCCGTCCGCCGCGGTCGTGGTGACGACCATGCGCGCCCTCAAGATGCACGGCGGCGTGCCGCGCGACCGGCTCGAGCAGGAGGACCTGGGGGCGCTGCAACGTGGCCTCGCCAACCTGCAGCGGCACGTGCGCAACGTGGGCAAGTTCGGGGTGCCGGCGGTCGTGGCCATCAACGCCTTCGCCGCCGACACGGAGGCGGAGCACGAACTGGTGCGGCAGGCCTGCCGCGAGACGCTCGGCGTGGACGCGATCGTGTGCCGCCACCATGCAGAGGGATCGAAGGGTGCGGAGGAGCTGGCCCGGGCGGTGACCGAGCTGGCGGCCCGGCCGGCGCGCCGCGGGAGTGACGGCTTCAGGGTGCTCTACCCCGACGACCTGCCGCTTTGGGACAAGGTGCGCACCGTGGCGACCGAGCTCTACGGCGCCTCGGACATCATCGCCGACAAGAAGGTGCGCGACCGTTTCCGCGAGCTCCAGTCCGAGGGCTTTGGCCGCTTCCCGGTGTGCATCGCCAAGACCCAGTACTCGTTCTCGACCGACCCGGACCTGCGCGGCGCGCCGAGCGGACACGTGGTGCCGATCCGCGAGGTCCGGCTCGCCGCCGGCGCCGGCTTCATCGTGGTCATCTGCGGGGACATCATGACCATGCCGGGCCTGCCGAAGTCGCCGGCCGCCGAGCGGATCCGCATCGGCGAATCCGGCCAGACCGAAGGGCTGTTCTGACGGTGCGCCCGGCTGCTCGTCAGCCGCCGCGGCGCTCGTAGGCCAGGACCGTGTTGTCGAGCAGGCAGGCGATGGTCATCGGCCCGACGCCCCCGGGCACGGGCGTGATGGCGCCCGCCACGGCAGCCGCGGCGTCGTAGTCGACGTCGCCCACCAGCCGCGAACGGCCGTCGGCCGTCGGCACGCGGTTGATGCCGACGTCGATCACGATCGCGCCGGGCCGGACGTGCTCGGCCCCCAGCATCCGTGGCCGGCCTACGGCCGCCACCAGGATGTCGCCCGCCCGGCAGACCGCGGGCAGGTCGCGGGTGCGCGAGTGCGCGATGGTCACCGTGCAGTTCTCCGCGAGCAGCAGCTGCGCGACCGGTTTGCCGACGATGTTGGAGCGGCCGACGATCACCGCGTGCAGGCCCGTGAGGTCGGCGACCGCGCGCCTGGCGAGCATCACGCAGCCGCGCGGCGTGCAGGGGACCAGCGCGGGCAGGCCGGTCGACAGGCGCCCGACGTTGATGGGGTGGAACCCGTCCACGTCCTTGGCCGGATCGATGGCCTCGATCACCCGCGAGCTGTCCATGCCTTTCGGCAACGGCAGCTGGACCAGGATCCCGTCCACCGCCGGGTCGGCGTTGAGCCGCGCGACCAGCGCGAGCAGTTCCGCCTCGCGCGTTGTCTCCGGCAGCCGGTGCTCGATCGACCGCATGCCGACGGCCTCGGTCTGCTTGACCTTGGCTGCGACATAGACGTGGCTTGCCGGGTCGCCGCCCACGAGCACCACCGCGAGTCCCGGTGCACGGCGGCCGGCCGCGCAGATCGCCGCCACCCGCGCCTTGATGTCCTCGCGCAGCTCCGCCGCAAGCAGCTTGCCGTCCAGGATGACCGCCATCACGAACCTCCGGCCGCGGGGAAGGGCCGCGATGCTACACCATTCCGCCGTCGCGGTCGGCCACGACCCGGCAGGCCGCGTACTTGAATTCCGGGATCTTGCCGACGGGGTCGAGCGCCGGGTTGGTGAGCCGGTTGGCCGGTGCCTCGGCGTAGCAGAAAGGCACGAAGATCATGCCCTCGCGCATGAGGGGGTCGGAGCGCGTGGCCAGCGTGATCGTCCCGCGCCGCGTCGTGATGCTGACCGGATCGCCGGCGGCGATGCCGAGCCGGTCGAGTTCCGCCGGCGCCATGGAGGCCACCGCGGCCGGCTCGAGCCCGTCGAGGACGCGCGTGCGCCGGGTCATCGAGCCGGTGTGCCAGTGCTCGAGCTGCCGCCCCGTGATGAGCACGACCGGATAGTCGGCGTCGACCGGCTCGTCGGGTGGCAGCGGCACGGTCGCCACGAAGCGTGCCCGGCCGTCTGCGGTCGGGAACCGGTCGCCGAAGACCACGTCCTGCCCCGGCGCGTCGTCCGCCGCGGTCGGGTAGGTGACCGAGTCCTCCCGTTCGAGCCGCTCCCAGCTGATGTGCGCCAGCGATCCCATGCCGCGCTGCATCTCCGCGAACACGTCGCGGGGTCCACGGTAGTTCCAGTCGAGCCCGAAGCGGCGCGCGATCTCCTGGATGATCCACCAGTCCGGGCGCGCCTCGCCGGGCAGCGGCACCGCCACGCGGCCGCGCTGCACCTGGCGGTTGGTGTTGGTCACGGTGCCGTCCTTCTCCGCCCAGCCCGAGGCCGGCAGCACCACGTCCGCGAACTGCGCGGTCTCCGTCACGAACAGGTCCTGGACGACCAGGTGTTCGAGCCTTGCGAGGGCCGCGCGCGTGCGGTCGAGGTCCGGGTCGGACATGGCCGGGTTCTCGCCCACGATGTACATGCCGCGGATGGTGCCGGCATGGATCGCGTGCATGGTCTCCACGACGGTCAGTCCCGGCCGCGGGTCGAGCGTCGCGTTCCACAGCTCCTCGAACGCGGCGCGGTACTGCGGGTTGCCGACGGGCCGGTAGTCCGGGAGCACCATCGGGATCAGTCCCGCGTCGGAGGCGCCCTGCACGTTGTTCTGGCCGCGCAGCGGGTGCAGGCCGGTGCCCGGCCGGCCGACCTGCCCGGTGGCGAGCGCCAGCGAGATCAGGCAGCGCGCGTTGTCGGTGCCGTGCACGTGCTGCGAGATGCCCATGCCCCAGAAGATCATCGCGGTCCGCGCCTGCGCGTAGGTCCGGGCGATCGCGCGGATCTCGCCGGGCTCGACCCCGCACAGGGGGGACATCGCTTCCGGCGTCATGGGCAGCACGTGCGTTTGCAGCGCCTCGAAGCCCTCGGTGTGTGCGGCGACGTAGGCCGGATCGTGGAGGCCCTCTGTGACGATCACGTTCAGCAGCGCGTTCAGCAGCGCCACGTCGGCGCCGGGCGTGAGGCGCACCATCCGCCAGGCGTAGTCGGCCAGCACCTGGCCCCGCGGGTCGAGGACGATGAGTTTCGTTCCG